>Ga0209636_10000854_pt1 | contig 30278 bp, 27 predicted proteins | sample DeeMarSWOR152_54_FD_187464 | JGI IMG/M metagenome (GOLD analysis project Ga0209636, IMG submission 187464) | Marine sediment microbial communities from White Oak River estuary, North Carolina - WOR-1-52-54 (SPAdes) (version 2) | ecosystem: Environmental > Aquatic > Marine > Intertidal zone >...
CATGGGGCTATGCGCTTGCCGTGACGCTGCTTAAGAAGAAGGGGTTCACTCGCGAGGATTTTGCCTTTGTACATCCGGGCGGTGTGCTGGGGCAGATGCTCAACCTCAGGGTGGAAGACGTAATGCACACTGGAGACGAGCTTCCCGTCGTGAGCGAGGATGTTTCCATGAAGGATGCAATCCTGGAGATCATGGACAAGAGGCTGGGTGTGACTACGGTGGTTGACTCGCAGGGGAAGCTTTCCGGAATCGTTGCAGACGGAGACATAAAGAGGATTCTTCTTAAATCTTCAGACATCTTCAGCGTCAAAGTAGGAGACGTAATGTCAAGAAACCCTCGCACTGTGGACAGGGAGGAACTCATCGCCAGCGCCGTGAAGAAGATGGAGGAAAACAGACCGTCTCCGATCACCTGTCTTGTAATTGTCCGGCCTTCCGGGGAACCCCAGGGAATCATTCACTTACATGACTGTCTGCGGGCCACTACCTCAAGGTAGAGGAGTCCACGTAAGCCTTGGCATGCTTTATGCTTGACGGCTTTCCCCCTCTGTGCTACTTTGCCTTTGGGAGGTAGCAGTGCTTTGGGGAAGACTCTCAGGCGGGCTCTTGCGTACGCCCTCGTAAGAGTCCTCATGGTCATTGCGTGGGCGGTGCCGAGGTCGTGTGCACTCAGGCTGTTTGGCACAGCGGGTGTGCTGGCATGGCGGATGCAGCGCGAGGACAGAACCAGGACGGAAGTCAATCTTTCTCTTGCGCTGCCGGAACTCTCAAGAGACGAGGTTCGAGAATTCGCAAAGAGAGTCTGGATTGATCTGGGAAGAAACTGCGTGGACGTGCTCAGACTTCCTCGTCTTACGTGGCATGACCTGACAGACTTCGTGGAGGTTCAGGGACTGGGTCGCTTCGAGGAGGTGCTTTCTCGGGGGAAGGGTGTCATTGTGGTGACGGGTCACATCGGGAGCTGGGAGTTGCTGGCTGCGTACTTTTCGATGCTTGGCTATCCGTTGAGTGTGATTGTGCGTCCGCTCAGGGATGAGAGGTTTGAGGCGCTGGTAGACGAGCTGCGGCGGTCGAAGGGCATGAGGCCCATTTCCAGGATCGGGAACGTGAAGGCGGCTTACGGTTGCCTTAAGAAGGGCCACATCCTGGGAGTGTTGATCGATCAGGATACCTCTGTAAAGGGGGTGTTCTGCGATTTCTTCGGTATCCCGGCCTATACGCCCGCCGGTCCCGCTGTCCTGGCCCTGCGCGCGGGGGCCCCGATTGTGCCGATGGCGATACAACTGCAGGAGGATGGCACACAGCTCATCCGCATTAAGGAGCCAATCGAATCGTCTGGAGATTCGGGTAGTGAATCGGACGTTCGTTCCATCATGCAGCGCTGCACACGGGCGATCGAGGATTTCATCAGATATCACCCGACCCAGTGGGTCTGGATGCACGACAGATGGAAGACCATGCCCGAACGTTCGAAGAGTTACGAGAAGGAGACGGTAAGCACATGATGTGGAGAAGCGGGCCCAACAGAGCGCTGTTAACAAGAATTGTGATGGTTTGCTGTATGGTGGCCATCATGACACTGGGATGTGAGACGGATTCCACTTCGCGCCTGAAGGCGACAGGGAAAGAGACTCCGGACCAGGAAGTGGGTGATTTTTCCCTGACCGAAAGCGTTGAGGGAGCGAAGAAATGGACCCTGCGGGCACAATGGGCGGCCATTTTCAACGAAAGTGCGAAAGTTCATGCCAGAATCGTCCGAATAGATTTCTTTGGAGAGGACGGCACCAGGTTTTCCGAGCTAAAAGCCGATTCCGGCGTCCTGAGCCAGGACACCAACGACATGGAGGCACTGGGCAGGGTGGTTGTTACGACCGAGGACGGAATTACTCTTGAAACCGAATCCTTGCGATGGCTCAATGCAACTCAGAAGATCGTATCGGAAGACTTCGTGAAGATAACGCAAGGCAGGGATGTTCTTACAGGTGTTGGCTTGGTGAGTGACCCCAGTCTCAATGAGTTCGAAATAAAGAGCCACGTTGAAGCTTTCGTGATAGATGAAGAAGGTAAGCTGATCCCGCAAGACTAGTCTGGTGAGAGATTGATGAAGATTCTTAAGGCTGAAGGACTCGTCAAGACTTACGGTAGATGGACAGTGGTTGACGAAGTCGGCCTGGAGGTGAAACAGGGAGAGGTTGTCGGTTTGCTCGGACCCAATGGGGCCGGGAAGACCACCACCTTCTATATGATAGTGGGTCTGCTAAAACCGGACGTTGGTCGGATCATGCTCGATTCAAGAGACATCACCAATGTCCCGGTTTTTCGCAGGGCGCGCATGGGACTGGGTTATCTCTCACAGGAGACCTCGATTTTCAGGAAGCTGACGGTCAGGGAAAACGTGCTTTCTATTTTGGAGACTTTGAATCTGACTGCGTCGCAGCGCCAGGAGCGGCTTGATAGCCTACTTGACGAACTGGGAATCTCCCATCTTGCCGACCGCAAGGCTTATAACCTCTCCGGCGGTGAGAGAAGACGCGTGGAAATCAGCAGAGCTCTTGTAACCAATCCCAGCTTCATGCTTCTTGACGAGCCTTTCGTCGGAATAGACCCCATAGCCGTCAGTGAGATACAGGAGATCGTCTCCAGACTGAGGCAAAAGGGAATCGGGATCCTGATAACGGATCACAGTGTCCGGGAAACTCTCTCTGCGACAGACAGAGCATACGTAATGTTTGAAGGGAGAATACTGCTGTCGGGTAGTGGTGAGGAGCTGGCCAATGATCCTCTTGCCAGAAAGATATATCTCGGCGAGAAGTTCAGGCTCTAGGACCAAGACTGGAACATAGCATGGAACTCAAACACACACTGCAACTGACTCAGAAACCTACACTGATAATGACGCAGAGGCTGCAGCAGGCCCTCAAGCTACTGCAGGTTCCCACTCTCGAGCTCCAACAGATACTGAAACAGGAGCTTCTCCAGAATCCTCTTCTGGAAGAAGTCGATGACCTCGAGGAATCCCAGGAAACCTCTAGTTCCGAAGACGAGCAGAAAGATCTTGAAGAACCCGAACCCGTTGATGACGAGGAGCAGCTTGACTGGGCAGAATACTATCAGGAAAGCTACGATTCCTCACCGGGGCGACCTGACACTTCAGCAGAATTCCCTGAAAGGGTCCCCATGACTGTCTCTACCTTGCAGGAGCATCTGTTGAGTCAGCTCAGGCTTTCCACTGATGATCCAGAGCTGGTCGAGATAGGGGAATTCCTGATCGGCTCCATCGATGAGAGGGGATTCCTCACAATCACCGTAGAGGAAGTGACTGGGATTCTAGGGAAAACAGTCGAAAGAGTTGAGGAGGCCCTGAAGCTAGTTCAAACCTTCGACCCCCCCGGCATAGGTGCGAGAGATCTTAGGGAATGTTTGCTCCTTCAGCTTGAGCGAGACGAGATGCACGATAGTCTGGCGGCCAGAATAGTGAGGGACCATTTCGATTCACTGAAAGAACGGAAGTTTGCAGAGATTGCAAAGAAGGCGCGTGTCCCCATCACCCAGGTCCAGGCTGCTGGCGACATTATCGCGAAACTGAATCCCAAACCTGGCCACGTGATATCATATGAGGAGCCGAAGTACGTGATTCCCGACCTTGTGGTTGAGAAAGTCGAAGACAAATACGTGGTCTTTCTTAATGACCGTCACGTCCCCCGGCTTCGCATCAACCCCTCTTATAGAGACATGCTGAGGGGGGAGAAGTCGAAGAAGGACAAGACGAGGGAATACATCATAGGGAAGCTCAACTCTGCGAAGTGGCTCATTCAGACTATTGAGCAGAGACGAAAGACCATGGTCAAGGTGATGAAGTGCATAGTCGAGAGCCAAATGGAATTCTTTGAAAGAGGAATCGCTTTCTTGAAGCCTCTCACCCTGCAGCAGGTGGCCAATCAGATCGGCATGCACGAATCTACTGTTAGCAGGGTCACCAACAACAAGTACGTTCAGACTCCCAGGGGAGTGTTCGAGCTTAAGTTCTTTTTCTCTAGTAAGTTACAGACTGACAACGGCGAAGAGATGAGTGCGAAGAGCGCGAAAGAGATTATCGCTCAGTTGATAGACGAGGAGAACAAGGCAGATCCGCTCAGCGATCAAAGGATCGCCGACATGCTCAAGGATAGAGGTTTAAAGATCGCAAGGCGTACCGTGGCGAAGTACAGGGAGCAACTAAGGCTGCTTCCTGCCCGTTACAGGAAGAGACACTAGGACAGGTTTCATTTTCTTCACACCTTCCTGCAGGGGTACAACTGCGATGGCATTTGCCAGGCTTCCCCTCTGGGTGAAGAAGCCATTCATTGAGAATAGCACTACTCGCGAAGTCAGCCGCCTTCTGGAGACGTTCGAGCTAAACACGGTTTGCAAGAGCGCCAGATGCCCCAACAGGTGGGACTGCTTCTCATCCCATTCCGTTACATTCATGATCCTCGGAACGATGTGTACTAGGAGATGCCGGTTTTGTGGAGTCTCAAAGGGAAAGCCAGAAGATGTGGACTCCGGTGAACCTCTCCGCCTGTACCGTGCGGCTCAGGCCATGGAGCTTAGGTTCGTGACCATAACCTCTGTCACGAGAGACGATTTGCCTGACGGTGGAGCTTCTCATTTTGCGAGCTGCATAAGGGAAGTCCGTGGGCTCGAGCCGCGCCCGGGAATCGAGGTCTTGGTTCCTGACTTTGGAGGCGAGACGTCGTTATGCTCGCTTGTGCTCGAGGCGTCTCCTGATGTATTCTCGCATAACGTAGAGACGGTTCCGCGGCTATATCAGACCGTCAGACCTGGCGCCGACTACTCGGCATCGCTTAGGATTCTTAAGACGGCAGCCTGTCACTCATCCCGGGTTGTTGTCAAATCTGGGCTAATGGTCGGTCTTGGAGAACAAGAGGAGGAGGTGATAAGCGTTCTAAGGGATTTGAGAGACGTGGGCTGTCAAGCTGTGACTATTGGGCAGTACCTGAGGCCCGCGTTGGAGTGTCTGCCTGTCACGGAATATGTGCACCCTGAGCGTTTTCAATTCTATGAGGAGACTGGTAAACGGTTGGGTTTTCGCGAGCTGTATGCTGGTCCGTTGGTCAGGAGTTCATACAGGGCCTTTGAGATGTGGAGGAGAGTCAATGGAGATCACTACACGAAGCAAGAATTTCACCGTGAGCCCCGCTGTCAGGGAATACACTGAAGAGAAGCTTCTGAAGCTGGAGAAGTACTCAAAGAAAATCATCGAGGCACGCGTGATGTTCTCCCTCGAGCGATACAGACACATCGCAGAGATCGTCTTAAGACTGAACGGTGGGGATATTACTGGGCGCGCAGAGAGCGGCGACATGTTTGCTTCCATTGACACGGTTGTCGACAAACTGGAAAGAATGCTCAGGAAGAGAAAAGGCAAGGTCGTTCGAAGAAGACAGAAGAAAACCACGAAGCAACCCCGGGTGAGCCGGGAGAGGCTTGAGACGCGGATCGGTCCGGTATCCAGGGAAGTGGTGCCACAGGAAATGACTGTGGACGAAGCCGTGGAAGAACTGGAGGCAACTGGAGAGGACATCCTCATTTTCCTGAACAAGGAGACTTCCAGAACAACGGTGCTGCACAGGCGTAGCGATGGGAATTTTGCTCTTATGGAGCCGGTGAAGTGATATGCAAGGCATAACAATATCAAAGCTGTACGAGGACAGACACAAAGACTTTCAGCTCGAAATTCTATCCGAGTGTGTCGAAAGCAAGAGGGAAATCACAGTAAGTGACGTCAATAGACCGGGGCTTGCCTTTGCCGGGTTCGTGGAGAATTTCCTGGACGAAAGGATTCAGATTCTGGGACAGACGGAGGTCCTCTATTTGAAGACCCTGTCTTCAAAACAGAAGAAGGAATCTATAGGCAGGATCTTCCAATTCACGTTGCCTTGCATAATCATTGCCAAGGGGCTGCAACCACCAGCAGAACTCATCGAGCTCGCAGAGGAGCATTGTGTTCCGGTTATGAGAACTCCTCTCTCAACTACACCGTTCATTCACGAGCTCACAGCTTACCTTGACTCGGTTTTCGCTCCCAGCACCGTTGTTCATGGTTCCCTGGTAGACGTCTATGGTGTAGGTCTTCTCTTCACAGGAAGAAGCTCGATTGGCAAGAGTGAGTGTGCCCTCGACCTGGTGGAGCGAGGGCATCGGCTTGTGGCAGATGACGTAGTGAATGTTACTAGACGACATGAGAAGTTTCTCATAGGGTTTTCCTCCGAGATTTTGAGGCACCGCATCGAGATAAGAGGTCTGGGCATAATCGATGTGAGGAGCATTTTCGGTATTCGCTCCGTTAGACTTCAGAAGAGAATCGAGGTTGAGGTAAAGCTCCAGGATTGGAGCGAAACCGAGGACTACGAACGAATCGGCTTAGAGGACAGGATGACACAGATCTTAGGTGTGGAGATTCCTATAGTCACGGTTCCGATCGTGCCCGGCAAGAACATCACGGTGATTGCCGAAGTCATCGCGCTCAACCATCTCGTTAAGGCTTACGGTTATCATCCGGCCAGAGAGTTTGACGAGACGCTCATGCAGGCGATTCACCGTAAACGTCTGGAGGATCGGCTGGTCAGGGATGATTGGGAATGAGCAAGACGAGTAGCGTTGGGGCGGACGGGGACTGTCGCACTGGCACAATCAGTTTCGTCATAATCACGGGTGTTTCCGGGGCAGGCAAGAGTTACGCCATAAAGTGTCTCGAGGACATGGGGTTTTTCTGTGTGGACAATCTGCCTGCCACGCTGATTCCTGTTTTTGCCGATGTGTGTCTTCATTCTGGCGGAAGTATTTCGAATGTCGCTCTCGTTGTTGACGTGCGAGAGCGCGGTTTTTTTGACAACATCACGGACAGTCTCTCGGAGCTGCGAGGTAAGGGAATCGAATACGACGTTCTTTTCTTAGATGCAGCGGACGAGGCACTTCTCAGAAGGTTCAGTGAGACACGAAGGAAGCACCCACTCGGTGAGGGAGTTGGCGTGCTGGAGGGGATACGAGAAGAGAGAGAAAGGCTGGCCTCCCTCAGGACACTGGCGAAGAGGGTTATTGACACCTCTGCGATGACTCCCGGAGACCTTAGAGAAACCCTTTCCTCGGCGTTTGCCTCAGCCGAGAAAAGGACCAGACTTCTCACAACGGTGGTCTCGTTCGGTTACAAGTTCGGCATACCTCTTGATTCTGATTTGGTTTTTGACGCACGTTTTCTCCCTAATCCTCATTACGTGCATGAGTTGAGAGCATACACGGGGAACGATAGAAAGGTGATGGACTTCCTGGAATCAAGCGAGGTCACTCGTCGCTATCTGGAGCACCTGGGAGGTTTCCTGGAGTTCCTCCTACCCAGGTTCGATCAGGAAGGAAAGGCCTATCTTACCATAAGCGTGGGTTGCACAGGAGGTAGACATCGCTCCGTCTATGTAGTAAACAGGATTGCAGAAATGCTGGAGACGCAGGGCGCCGATGTGCGGGTCCAGCACAGGGACGTGAACAGATAGTGTAGGTGTTAAGCAGGTTCGACGCAACGGCCTGTTTGCGTTCGACCTGCCACTGGTTTTCGCGAAGGGGAATTGCCTGAAGATGACACGAATGCTCCTGGTTACACATGGCGACTTGGGAAGTGAGCTTCTCAGTACTGCCCAGCTCATAGTCGGTCCGCAGGGTGGAGTGAGGGTGCTATCGAACAAGGAGCTTTCGTCGGAGAGCCTTTCCGACGCACTTGAGAAGGAGCTTCTCTCGTACGGCGAGGACGAGACGGTTGTCTTCGTGGATGTGGCCGGCGGCAGCTGTCTCAGCGCTTGCAGGGTAGCCCAGGACAGCCCCAAAGTTGTCAAAGTCATTTCGGGAGTCAACCTGCCAATGGTACTGGAGTTCTTTCACTACAGGGGAAAAATGCCCTTTGATGAACTCGTCGAGCGAATTCTTGCCAAGGGCAGAGTTGGCATTCAGGCCATGTAGGTATTCGGTGAACCTAGTTCTCGTGAGAATTGACGACAGGCTGCTCCACGCTCAGGTGGCACTGGGTTGGGCGGGTTCACTTTCACCAGATCTTATTCTGATAGCTGATGATGCGATGGCTTCAGATCCGAGCCAGGCTCGGCTCCTGCGCATGGGCCTCGCGCCTTCGGTGAAGCTCACCATTGCAGGCCTACAGCGCGCAGCGAACATTGTGAAACAGAGAGCTTCCGATAGCGGGAAGTGTATTCTTCTCGTGAGGACCCCCCTTCAGGCGCTTCAACTCTTGGATGCAGGCCTTAAAATAGAATCTATCAACGTGGGGGGGATGCATTTCAGTGAAGGTAAGAGCAAGCTCCTCCCGTATGTTTACGTCGACAGAAGAGACATGGAGGTTCTCGAACAGATAGCCTCAAGGGGTGTAAAGCTAACTGCCCTCGATGTTCCCGGTAACCCGTCGTACGATCTAACGAAATTGCTCAGGAAGGTCAGACTTGAGAAAGATTAGTTTCGTATTCTGCATTCACAATCACCAGCCGGTGGGGAATTTCGATTCTGTAATAGAGGATAGCTACCGTGACGGGTACTTCCCCTTTATTCGCACCCTCGATAAGCATCCAAGAATCAGGATTGTTCTTCACGTGAGCGGAGCTCTTCTGGAATGGATGGAACGGTGCCATCCGGAATACCTTGATGCGATTTACAAGTTGGTGACCCGGGGACAGCTCGAACTAATGACAGGCGGGTTCTACGAACCCGTTCTTCCTGCGGTACCGGATGAGGACAAGATCTGGCAGACCAGGAAGCTGAGCGCGTTTCTGAGGAGAAGGCTGGGTTTCGAGCCCAGGGGGATGTGGCTTGCAGAGAGAGTCTGGGAGCCTTCGCTTGCCAGTGCGATCGCCGGCGCAGGTGTGGAATACACGGTTGTGGATGATTCTCATTTCAAGAGCTCGGGTCTCACGGAAGAGGAGCTTCTCGGGTTCTATCTTACGGAGGACCAGGGGGCGGTCATCAAAGTCTTCTCCGGCAGCAAACGTCTCAGGTATCTTATTCCTTTTGCAGACCCGGAGGAGACGATTGAATATCTTAGGGAGTACGCCTCGGAGAAGCCGGGCAATCTGCTGGTCTTTGCAGACGACGGAGAGAAGTTTGGAATCTGGCCTGGTACTGCTAAGCGTTGCTACGAGGATGGATGGCTTGAGAGATTCTTCAGAACTCTCGAGGACAACAGCGAATGGGTGGAGCTTGTCACCTTCTCCGAGTACATATCGAAGCATCCTCCGTTGGGATGGGTTTTTCTTCCTGCGGCGTCCTATGCCGAGATGATGGAGTGGTGCCTTCCTGTTGGAGCTCAATTGAGATACAAGGAGTTTCTAAGGAGCCTCGAGAACAGGGGAGAGCTGGCAAGGTACGAGAGCTTTGTCAAAGGTGGATTTTGGCGCAACTTCTTCAGTCGTTATCCCGAGAGCAACTGGATGCACAAGAGAATGCTGTTCGCGAGGCGTCAAGTCGTGTCTGCAAGCTCTGCCGGGGCCTCGGGCGAGGCGTCCGTCCCTGCAGCTCTTAACGAAGTATGGAAGGCCCAGTGTAACTGTGCATACTGGCACGGTGTCTTTGGGGGACTCTATCTGCCGCATCTCAGGGAGGCGATCTACAGGCACATTATCCGCGCCGAAAGGATGGTGGCGGAAACGGGCGCCGGGATCAGTGCGCCTACCTCGGTTGAGCACGTCGACGTAGACGGAGACGGTGAGGACGAAACAATACTCTCCTCAGGTGAAATAACGTGCTATCTGAGTCCGCTCAGTGGGGGGACCATTGTTGAGTTAGACCACCGTGGATTTGAAATCAATCTCATAAACACGCTTGCCCGTCGCAGGGAGGCGTACCACGATCAGCTAAAGACAAGTAGCAATCCCGTTAAGTCAGGGAACGAAGTGGTAAGCATCCATGACGCTGTAACGGTCAAGGAAGAGAGACTAGAGGAACTCCTGTTCTATGACAGACTGCCGAGGGTCTGCCTGCTTGACCACGTTCTCCCTCCTGAGACCTCTTTGAGTCAGATGCAGCGGGGCAGTTTTGAGGAACTGTCCGACTTCGTGGAAGCGCCGTACGAGCGGAAAGAGGATGCGGCGGAGGGGCAAGTGGTACTCAGCTGTTCCGGGCCCGTCCGGCTCGAACCTGTGTCCGTGGGCCTGACGGTCGAGAAAACCGTTTCTCTCTCCCAGGACGAACCCTCTCTTTTCGTGAAGTACGCTCTTTCTTTCGATGCTGAGACGTCCTCTGCACTCGTGTTTGCCCCTGAACTCAACTTGTTGTTTCCTTCCGGCAGCGGACTCAACGGCACAGTGTATGGTCCTGGCTCCGAACGGGAGGTGCTTGCGCTCTCGAAGGCCTCAGAATTCTTGGGCGCTAGAGAGTTGAGAGTCAGAGATAAGCACTTCGGATTTGACACAGTGATTTTGTTTGAGAACGCAACGAAGCTATGGCACTTCCCGGTCCGCACTATCTCCCTTTCCGAAGGTGGACTGGAAAGCATCTACCAGGGTACCTGTATAATTCCTGCCTGGCTGCTGCCTCCCGGGTCGACGCAGTTGTATCTCAGCATCGTGATCAAACTGGAAGACAGGCATCATACGCAGACCGCAGACTCCGACTTAGAACAGTAAGGGAGACAGTGTGATGTTGAGGGAAATCTCTCTTCTTTGCCTCGCTGCAGGAGTCTGCGCTTTGGACACAACTGCGGCCTGGCAGCTTATGATTAGTCAGCCTCTGGTTTGTGGGACGCTTGCTGGTTTTCTCGTGGGCTTTCCCGATGCAGGTGTCTTCATAGGGGTCGTGCTACAACTCCTGTGGTCAGGTTCCATGCCGGTGGGGGCACTACCCATGCCTGATGCACCCGTTGGCACTATCAGTGGTGTGTGGTTGGCGGCGATTCTGCTCGGTAGCGGCCAAGCGGTTTCGACTTCGTTCTCTCAGCTTGCAGGCCTGCTCGCGGCTATGTGTATAGCGTTGGTCGGAAGATGGACGATTGTGTGGGAACGCGAGCTGAGCAGCAGGTTGTTTCAACGAATCCGGGCCCGTTTCAGCAGCGGGAAGACCGTGAATCCTGATGTGACACAGGCGCTGACATTGACGGTGTCCTTTCTCAGAGGGGCTCTGCTCTGTTTGATCGCAGTTGGAGTGCTCTATGCGATAGCACTTGCGCTTGTTGCTGCGGGAAACGTCGTCGAGATAGACTACAAACTCGTTGTTCTTGTTGTTCAGGGGTTGGCCATAGGCGTTCTCATTCCGGTGTTTGCTCGAAGGGCAAAGGGACGGCTGCCTGCCTTTGCAGGGGGAGTCGCTTTGGCTCTTGTTGTGAGAAACCTCATAGGTTGATGGGACAAGAGATGGAAGAGAAAAGCATGGGCAAGGCAGGGTTGCTGACTCTGGTGATTCGATCGTTCTACCTGCAAGCGGGATGGAACTACGAGTCTCTCCAGGCTCTGGGATTCGCGTACATCATGTCTTCTGCTGGGAGAAGAATCGCGTCCGGAGGAGAGGCGGCTCGTAAGTTCTTTGAGAGACACCTTGCCCTGTTTAACACGAACCCCGTTCTGGCCTCATACATCATCGGAGCCACTGCGAAGCTTGAAGAAGAGCACGCGAGAGGCAAAACGAGCTCCGCCGAGATTGAAACGCTCAAGAGCGCTCTGGCCGTTCCCCTTGCCTCTGTTGGCGACCGCTTCTTCTGGGCCAGCTTGCGTCCTATTGCAGGCCTGCTTGGAGTCCTAACCGCAGGCGTAGTCGGCGGGGTCGGCGCGCTTGTCTTGCTCGCGACCTACAATACGTTTCACCTGTATTACAGGATAAAAGGGGTTTTTCGTGGATACGCGCTCGGTACAGGCGTCGTATCTGAGGTTGCGCGTCTCAGGATTCCGAGCTTCAGCCACCACGTTGGATGGATCGGTGCCTTTGCACTGGGTGTGCTGCTGGTGGCGGCAGTTCACGGCTGGCAGCTGGTCTGGAGGCGAGAGGCCGTCTTCGTGCTGCCCTGTGTTGCGCTGGCAAGCGGCCTTCTGCCCGAATCCTTGAGGAAACGGATCACTGAGATCGCTCTCGTGGTTGGGGTGGTGGGGCTGCTTTTGACAGCCGGGGGACTTTTGGGTTAATATTACATGCCACTATCTTTGGGAAGAGAGGATGCTTCAGAGAACGATTACAATCACCAGTGACCCGGGCATTCACCTGAGAGCCGCAGCGATTTTCGTGAAAGAGGCCGGTCGCTTCAAGTCTACGGTTTGGGTCATGAAGGACGGAATCGAGGTCAACGGGAAGAGTATACTAGGATTGGTTTCCCTTGTGGCCGAGAGGGGCTCATCCATCACGATTAGGGCAGATGGGAGCGACGAGGAAGAGGCGATTTCCAACCTGACTCGTTTGGTGGAGAACCGATTCGGCGAAGAGGAGTAGAAGATCTGTAGCCATGGGACCTTCTGAATCGATAGTGATCAGAGGCATTCAGGCATCTCCCGGCATTGCAATAGGGAAAGTGCATCTTTTCGAGCCCGAGGAGCTCCACGTGGGAGAGAGAAAGGTGCCCGCTAGCGAGATCGATCGGGAAGTCGATAGGTTCAGAACCGGCCTGTCCACCACGCGAGAGGAGATCGAGCAGATAAGGGAGACAATAAGGGCAGAGCTAGGAGAGGAGCAGGCCAAGATATTTGACGCGCACCTCATGATACTTGATGACGTTACTGCCGTGGAAGAGACCGTACGGACGATTCGAGAGGAACATAAGAACGCTGAGTTTGCTTATAGAAGAACGCTTTCCAAGATAGCTGAGGAGTTTGACGTAGCAGAGGATGAGCATTTCAGAAACACCGCCGCCGACGTGCGCGATGTCAAGCGCAGAGTAATAAGACATCTTCTTGACAAGCCTCGAAGAAGCCTTGGGAGGCTAGAAGGACAGGTCGTTTTGATTGCCCACGATCTCACTCCCAGCGAGGCTGCCCTGCTCAGCAAGGAGGTCGTGCTCGGCATTGCAACCAACTCTGGAGGCAGAACATCTCACGCCGCCATCATGGCTCGTGGAAGGGGCATACCTGCTGTCGTCGGGCTCAAGTACGTGACCTTTCACATAGCGGAGGGGGACACCGTGGTGGTGGATGGTAACAGAGGGATTGTGGACGTGAACCCCTCTGAGCAGGCTCTCGAGGATTACAGAAGAAGGCAGCAGCAATTCCTGGCTCTCGAGGACAGCCTGCTTGTTGACAGGGACCTTCCCGCAGTTACCCCGGACGGACGAGAGCTGGAGCTCTCTGCCAACATTGAGATGCCCGAAGAGGCAGAACTGGCCGTGGCGAGAGGCGCGAGAGGCATCGGACTGTTCAGAACCGAGTTTTTCTACATGAAGAGTGCACGTCTTCCTGAAGAAGATGAGCAGTTCGAGGCCTACCTGAAGGTTGCAAGGCTCGTTTCTCCGCACCCGCTAATAATCCGCACGGTCGATGTCGGAGGTGACAAGTTCGCTTCCTATCTGGGAACCCAGAGAGAGAAGAATCCCTTTCTTGGATGGAGAGGAATCCGCTTCTCCTTGGAAAGGGAGGAGATATTCAAGGTACAGCTCAGGGCGATTTTTAGAGCGGGAATTTCAGGTAACGTGAAGTTGATGTTTCCCATGGTTTCTAGTCTAGACGAACTCAGGCAGGCCAACGCACTGTGCAAACAGGCACAGCAGGAACTCAAAAGAGACGGCATACCCTTTGGTGAAAACTGCGAAATCGGTATTATGGTGGAGACACCCGCTGCGGTGATGATAGCTGATTCCCTCGCGAGGGAGGCCGATTTCTTCAGCATCGGGACGAACGACCTGATTCAATACACGCTCGCCGTTGACAGGGGAAACGAAAAAATCGCACATCTTTACGACCCGTTCCATCCTGCAATCTTGAGATCCATAAAAACGCTGGTCGACACGGGACACAAGCACAACATCTGGGTAGGGGTATGTGGGGAGATGTGTGGCGATCCGGTGAGTGCGGTAATATTGCTGGGCTTGGGATTGGACGAATTTAGCACGAGTCCGTATGTCCTTCCCGAAATAAAGACAATTGTGCGCTCGGTGAGCTTCGCCGAGGCGAAGACGCTCGCAGACAAAGCTGTTCGTCTCTCCACGGCCGCTGATGTACGGAGCTTCGTGGAGGAGAGAATCGTCAAGAAGTTCCCTCATGTTCTATTCCCCTGATCCTCCCGGGAACGCTGAATACCCTTGCCAAGAGAGAGGCAATCATGATTCTTGACGCGCCTGCGGAAATGAGGAAGAACGACCCATCCGGTATGCTGCGAATGGCACGCAAGTTGCCTGAGCAGATTGAGAGAGGGATAGCCGTCGCGAGGTCCGCCCCTGCTTTACCCGACAGCTCGCGATTCAGGCAGATAGTTGTAGCAGGGCTTGGGGGGTCTGCCATAGCTGGCGATATACTTAAAGGACTGTTAGAGGACAGTGGGAGCATCCCCTGTCTTGTCGTCCGGGAGTACACGCCGCCCGCTTTCATCGGGCCGGACAGTCTTGTATTCTGCTCAAGCTACTCAGGCAACACGGAGGAGACCCTCTCGCTCTATGAAGCAGGCAAGCAGAAGAATGCTGGGCTGGTCTGTTTGGGTTCTGGAGGGGAACTTCAGAGACGCGCTCTGGCTGATGGAGTGCCGTTTCTGAAGATGGACGAGGGACTTCCGCCCAGAGCGGCTATAGGTTACTCGTTTTTCATGATATACGGTCTGCTCGCCAGGACGTCTCTTCTTCCTGACAACACCGGCGAGCTGGAAGAGACAGTCTCGCTTCTTAGAAGAAAGGCAGAGATCTATCGCGAAGAGATTCCCACGTCTGACAATCCCGCCAAGAGCATGGCTTCTGCACTACACAAGAAGCTCATCATCGTGTATGGAACCAGGCTCGTTTCCAGTGTTGCGATGAGATGGAAGTGTCAGTTCAATGAGAACAGTAAGGTGCTTGCATTTGCCAATGTCTTTCCCGAACTCAATCACAATGAGATCGAGGGTTGGCTCGGTTTCAGGGCGCTCGGAGTTCCTGCTGAGGTTGTTGTTCTGAGAGATCGCTCTGAGCACTCCCGAGTTTCAAAACGAATTGGAATCACCTTGGAATTGATAAGGGGCAATGGGACCGGGACAAGGGAAGTCTGGAGCGAAGGCGAGAGTCCTCTAGCGAGAATCTTTTCATTGATTTACCTTGGCGATTTCGCTAGCATCTACCTTGCACTTCTCTACGGACAAGACCCCACACCTGTGAATAGAATTCAGGAGCTCAAACGGCGACTATCGGAGGAAAGCAGTAAATGAGAACTAAGGCAATAATCCCGGTTGCCGGCGTGGGCACACGGCTTAGGCCTCATACGCACACAGTCCCCAAAGCGTTGATGAACGTTGCCGGCAAGCCCATTCTGGCGCACATTCTTGATCAGCTTCCTGAGCTGGGCATCAAGGAAGTTGTCATGGTGGTCGGCTACATGGGCAATCGAATAAGGGAATTCGTCAAGGCGAACTATAAGCTGAAGGTTACATACGTAGAGCAGCCCGAGAGAAGAGGACTTGGTCATGCAGTGTATCTGACCGCTCCCCATATCAAAGGGTCTCCTGCTCTCGTTGTACTTGGAGACACCATCTTCAAGGCGGATTTCTCAAAAGTAGTGGGAGGCAAGAAGACGTACATCGGTGTGAAGGAAGTGGCTGACCCTGAGCACTTTGGAATTGTCCAGATTGCCGGTGGACGCGTGAAGCAGTTGATAGAAAAACCTGAGATAGCACCCAGTAACCTAGCCATAGTGGGAGTTTATTACATTGCGGAGACTGAGTTGCTGTTTCGGTGTATTAGGGAGATGATGCGCAAGAAAATCAGAACCAAGGGCGAATACCAGCTGACAGATGCGCTTCAACTCATGTTGAACCGGGGCTCTGACGTGCGTACGTTTCCCGTCCACGGATGGTACGACTGCGGTAAGACGGAGACCCTGCTGAGTGCGAATCGCGACTTGCTGGATTTAGCAGAGCCGGCGCCTAAAATCCCGGGGAGCGTCCTGGTTCCTCCTGTGGCTATCGACAACACTGCCCGTATTGAGAACTGTGTTATCGGACCGCACGTTTCGATAGCCGCGGGCGCATCAGTCTCGAACTCGATCGTACGGAACTGCATCATAAACGACAAAGCCTGCGTGCAGGACATTCTCCTTGATGCCTCGGTGGTCGGTGAGAACGCTGTCGTGAGAGCGGCTTTCAAGAAGGTCAACGTGGGCGACTCTTCTGAAGTACAGTTGACGTAGCAAATGGAGGTCAGTGGCATGAGCGGAGAATATCTCTTCACGTCCGAATCCGTGACTGAGGGGCATCCTGACAAGATTGCCGATCAGATTTCAGATGGTATTTTGGACGCCATACTGGAGCAAGATCCGCAGGGCAGGGTCGCGTGTGAGACGCTTGTGACCACGGGCCTGGTTTTTGTGGCCGGGGAGATTTCTACCAGTTGCTATGTGGAGATACCAGAGCTTGTTCGATCGTTCGTACGTGAAATAGGCTACACAGATGCGAACTACGGTTTCGACTACGAGACGTGTGCTGTGCTGACCTCCATTGATGATCAATCGGAAGACATAGCTCTTGGCGTGGACAGGCTCGGCGCTGGTGACCAGGGTCTCATGTTCGGATACGCAACGACTGAAACTCCCGAGCTCATGCCGCTACCCATTATGCTGGCGCATCGGCTGGCCAAGAGGCTTGCCGATGTGCGGAAGGCAGGTATTCTCCCGTATCTCAGACCCGACGGCAAAACGCAGGTCACGGTGCGCTACGAGAACGGTAAGCCCGTCAGGGTGGACACGGTCATTGTCTCGGCGCAGCATCATCCTGATCTTCAGCACAGCAAGATGGAGAGAGACATCATAGAGAAGGTAATCAGATTCGTGATTCCTAAGGAACTGATTTCGGAGGATGAGATACGGTATTTCGTGAATCCGACCGGGAGATTTGTGAAGGGTGGGCCTCTCGCTGATGCAGGTCTCACAGGCAGGAAAATAATTGTGGACACATACGGTGGTGTAGGCAGCCACGGAGGCGGTTGTTTCTCAGGGAAGGATCCGTCAAAGGTCGACAGGTCGGCTTCGTATGCGTGCAGACACGTTGCCAAGAACATAGTGGCAGCCGGTCTGGCAGAAAGGTGCGAGATACAGGTTGCCTATGCAATCGGGATCGCGGAGCCCGTATCGGTGACCATCGATACTTTTGGGAGCGGGAAGATTCCCGATAGTGAGATCGTGAAACTTGTGAAGAAACACTTTGACTTCACCCCGCAGGGAATCATAGAACGGCTGAAACTGAGACGACCTGTGTACCGGAAGACCGCGGTCTACGGTCACTTTGGTCGCGAAGACCAGGGTTTCACCTGGGAGATTTGTGATATGGCTGATGTGCTGAAAAAGGGAGTCTGAGTGTTTTAGGGAGGGCCAATGACGATTGACGTTAAAGATCTGAAACTCAACGTGGCGGGCAGAGCGAGAATCGAGTGGTCCGACAGGAACATGCCCGTTCTGAGAGAGATAAGAGAAAGATTTACATCCGAAAAGCCATTGAAAGATATGAGGATAGCGGCATGTCTTCATGTAACAAGTGAGACTGCTAATCTTGTGCGAACCCTGATGGAAGGAGGGGCCGAGGTGGCGCTGTGCGCCTCAAACCCTCTCAGCACCCAGGACGATGTTGCTGCCTCCCTGGTAGCGGATTTCGGGGCCTCGGTCTTTGCGGTTAAGGGAGAGGGTAAGGAGCTGTACTACGAGCACATAAGAGCAGCACTTGAGATCAAGCCGCTGGTGACGATGGATGACGGCGCGGATCTGGTTTCTGAACTTCACACGCGAAGGAAGGACCTGATTCCGGACGTGATAGGAGGGACCGAGGAGACCACGACGGGTGTTACGAGGCTTCGCAGTCTGGAAAAAAACAAAGTGCTTGCGTACCCGATTATCGCGGTGAACGATGCGGACACGAAGCATCTGTTCGACAATCGCTACGGTACGGGCCAGAGCACCATAGACGGAATACTGAGATGTACGAACATTCTTCTTGCGGGTCTTTCGTTTGTCGTCTGTGGTTACGGGTGGTGCGGTAGAGGTGTTGCCATGAGGGCGAAAGGGCTCGGAGCCAACGTGATTGTGACCGAGGTCGATCCTCTGAGGGCCTTGGAGGCTCTCATGGATGGTTACCGGGTAATGCCCATTGCTGAAGCCGCACGGATAGGAGATGTCTTTGTCACATTGACAGGAGACATGAACGTAATAGATGCGGAACACTTCCGGGTCATGAAGGACTGCGCCATAGTTGCGAACTCAGGTCACTTCAACGTGGAACTGAACTTGACGGCGCTCGAGGGAATCAGCGTTTCCAAACGCAATTTGCGTGACATGGTCGTGGAATACACACTTAGTGACGGCAAGAGGATATGCGTTCTGGGAGATGGGAGATTGATCAACCTGGCCGCAGGGGAGGGGCATCCCGCCGCCGTGATGGACATGAGCTTTGCAAATCAGGCCCTGTGCGTTGAATTCCTCGTCAAGAACGCGGGTAAGCTCGAGAAGAAGGTCTATCCCGTCCCGTCCGACATTGATCGGCGGATTGCGAATCTCAAGCTCGATGCAATGGGCATCCGCATAGACACTCTGACAGACGAGCAGAGGAAGTATCTTTCTTCCTGGGAGCTAGGCACGGCATAGAGCAGCCGCATCTAGAGAAAGGAGAGTGCGACTCCATGGGCAAGAAGACCTCCGGAATCTACTCCTTCTTGTCAGGAACCGTCTTGCTCGTGCTAGGGGTGATGCTTCTTTCTAGCCTCCTCAGCTTTCGCGAGGAGGACATCGGTTTCCTGAGAGAGCATGAAGGAAACGTGGCAAACGCCTTCGGCGTGTTGGGCGCCTGGATTGCCCACTGGTTTTTCTCAACCTTCGGGATTGCCCTCCCTTGGCCCATCGGTGTTCTTCTTCTGGGCTGGTCGTGGAACCGCTACGCCAGGAGACCTACCTGGAGATTCGGACTCCAGACCCTGTACTGTATCGGCGTTCTTTGTGTTCTTGCCGTCAGCCTGGCCCTTCTGCCGGGTCTCTCGCGTGACGCCGCAAGGCACCTTGCCGGAGGCTTCGGTCTCGATCTTGCCGATAGAGGCCGCGCGTTGTTGGGGTCTTTTGGCGCGACCACGATTTCTTGGGGATTGCTGGCTATCTTGCTTCTCATTGCAGTTGAGACGGGGTTGGTGCCTGGCCTGAGATATCTGCGCTACGTTGGCAAGCTATGGGTCCCTGTGAAGTGGCTGGGAGATATCCTGAGGCGGAGAGCCCATCCCGTGAAGATACATCGCGCCGCCAGAACGCAGATCACGGAACCCTCGAAGCCGGCGAAATTTGCAAAGCCGAAGGTTTCGCCCGCCCCCAAAGTCGTCGCTGCTGGTCCGAGACCTTCCGCTCCGACACCGACTCCTGTCGTACCCAAAACCACGGACGCGGCCAGGCCGAGCCGGGCACAGGTGGAGGTGCCGTTCGGGGCCGAGACCTCCGGTGATAGCGCAACTCCGTTTTCCTTGCCGCCCCTGTCTCTTCTTGACAAACCTTCGGGACCGGAAACCTACATGTCCAAAGAGGAACTCCTGGAGTCGTCACGGATGATTGAGGAGAGACTGGCGAATTTCGGCGTTACAGGAAGAGTAGTCGAAGTTCACCCTGGTCCGGTTATCACGAGATTCGATTACGAGCCCGGTGCCGGAATTACGGTGAACCAGATCGCGAGTCGAGCGGAGGACCTCGCTCTGGGACTCAGGGTCTCCCGTATAAGGCTGCTTACGCCCGTTCCTGGCAAGGCGGCCGTGGGAATCGAGGTCCCGAACAAGGAACCTTCCGTGGTCTACATACGGGAGCTGCTGTCAGCGGGGGAGTTTGCCCGTGCCGAGGGCAGCCTGGTTCTGGCTCTCGGGAAAGACACGATGGGAGGCTGTTTCTACACTGAACTATCCAGGATGCCTCACCTCCTGATAGCGGGTGCCACCGGTTCTGGCAAAAGCGTCTGCATAAACAGCATAATCCTAAGCATGTTTTTCAGGCTGTCGCCAAAGGAACTCAACCTCCTCATGATTGATCCTAAGAAACTCGAGTTGACTGCATACACTGGCACGCCGCATCTCGTTGCCCCCGTTGTGAGCGACGCAAGAGAAGCGAGCAGGAGTCTCAAGTGGGTTGTCAAGGAAATGGAGCACCGATACGTCGTCCTGGCATCTAAAGGTGTAAGAAACGTTGAGAGTTTCAACGAGCGGGCGCGCGAAGAGGGCTCCGACGAGCTACCGTTTCTGGTGGTGATAATCGACGAGCTGGCGGATCTCATGTGTATGCTTCCGACAGAAATAGAAGAGCCCGTCAGCAGGCTTGCTCAGATGGCAAGGGCGGTGGGAATACACCTCATCCTGGCTACACAGCGGCCCAGCGTTGACGTAATCACTGGGGTCATAAAGGCAAACTTCCCCACCAGAATCGCGTTCCAGGTTGCATCCAAGGTCGACTCCAGGACGATACTCGACATGAACGGAGCGGAGACGCTTTTGGGTAGCGGAGACATGCTATTTCTGGCTGCGGGTCGTGCCGAGGCGCAAAGACTTCACGGAGCGTTCGTTTCGGAAAAAGAGATAGGGCGAGTCGTGTCCTATCTAAAAGAATACAGCTGGATGGCAAAGCCATCTATAGACTTGAGAGAAGCGGGCCTTTCTGGCGAGAGCGAGCAGGGCATTGAAGACGAACTCCTTGAGGACGCGGCGCGAGTCGTGGTGAATCATCGCCATGGTTCGGTTTCTCTTCTTCAGAGGAGATTGAAGATAGGCTATTCAAGAGCGGCCAGGCTGATGGACAGGATGGAAGAGATGGGAATAGTCGGGCCGGCAGACGGTAGCAAGCCACGCGATGTTCTCGTCGATGAATCCTTCCTGGAAGAGGGGGAGCTTTTTGAGACCAAGCAACAGAGCCGAGACCGATTCTGAAAAGAGACCGACTGTGACCCTCATTTCGCTCGGCTGCCCCAAGAATCTTGTCGACTCGGAACTAATGTTGGCCCGTCTTGCCGAGTCCGGCCTGAACGTGGGAAGTTCTGCGGACGAGGCGGACGTCGTGGTTGTCAACACGTGTTCGTTCCTCCAAGCTGCCAGGGAGGAAGCAGCCGACTGCATAGACGACGTTGTCGAGCTGAAGAGAAACGGAAAGCTGAGAGGCGTCGTTGTTGCCGGCTGCCTGCCCGCTCTTAGAGGAAAGCTGCTCTTTGAAGACTTTCCGGATGTCGATGCCATACTGGGACCCCGGGACAGGCGGAAGGTGGCGGAGGCTTGTTTCGGGGCGCTGAACGGCCACGCGCGCAAGCTGAGCTTTCTTGGGCGGACGGACTCTCTGGTACGAGCCGCTTACCCCAGAGCCGTATCCACCGGCAGACACACCTCGTACCTCAAAATCGCTGAAGGCTGTAACAACAGATGTTCTTATTGCCTGATACCTTCAATACGAGGTGAAATGGTAAGCCGCACAGTCAACAGCATTGCCAGGGAGGCCACCACTCTGGCGAACAGCGGCGTGCGGGAGCTTTGCCTGATAGCGCAGGACACGACCAGATACGGGCAGGATCTTTACGGTCGTCCCGCACTCTGCGAGCTTCTGAGGCGTCTTTCGCGCATCGAAGGTCTGAGTTGGATAAGGCTTCTCTACACTCACCCTGCTCACTGGTCGGACGAGCTCGTGGACGCGCTCGCCAGCAACCCCAAATTGTGCAGATACGCTGACATTCCGATACAGCATGTTTCCGATAAGATCCTGCGGCTCATGCGAAGACGCATATCACAGAAGGAGCTCACGTCACTCATTACACGAATCCGGAGAGCCGTCCCCGGAATCTCGCTTCGCACAACAGTGATGGTCGGTTTTCCCGGAGAAGGGGAAAGCGAATTTTCCGAGCTTCTTGAGTTCGTGAAGCATTTTCAGTTTGACCATCTCGGAGCTTTCGTCTATTCCAAAGAGGAAGGAACGCCCGCGGCACGTTACCCCGGACACGTGTCGGAGGAGGAGAAGAAAGACCGACTGCGAATGATAATGCACGCGCAGAGACAGATATCTAGTGCCAGGAATCGCGCGACTGTTGGAGAAGACGCTACGGTACTGCTGGACAGCTCCGGGCCGCGCGGAACTCGGGGGATTGGCAGAACCGAGGGCCAGGCACCCGAAGTTGACAGCGTCGTTCGAGTCAAGGGAAAGCGCCTTTCTGTCGGTCGATTCGTGGAGGTCTCTATAACTGAGGCCAGCGAGTACGACCTCTGCGGGGAGGCGCATCTCTCGGACGAGTACGGCGACGCCTAAAGAGAAGGAGAGACGAGTGAAAAGACTGTGTCTGTTTCAATGGCCGGCCATAGCATGTGTGGTGACGCTTCTGGCGTTGACCTCTCCTGCACTTGGCTCAAAACGAGAGCCCGCTCAGCGAGTGACTAACATTGCACTTCTTGAGAGGGCTACAGCCGCCGCAGTTGACTCTATGATCCGGGGATTACCCTCTTCTCTCAAAGCGCAGGTCTACCTGAGACCTGCTGTTACGCACGACGCAGTATGGATGGTGGAAAGTCAGCTAGGCGCTGAGCTCAGGGGAAGGGGAATCCAGGTCATCGTCTCAAAGACGGTTGCCCCGACCTCGATGGACGAGAGCACTCAGGAAGATACGACCGTTGTTGGTGACACCTTAGAGACCATAGAGACCATGGTGAAGGAGACCGAGGAAGGTCCCGGCGTGATGACTCTGGAGTACAGAATCACTGAGCTCGGACTGGACTACCCGAAGGCGTGGCGGGGTCATCTGATAGGCCGAAAGCAGGTCGAAAGACTTGCCTTCGTTGCTCTTCACGGGAGGCTGATAGAAGATTCCTCAGGAGCCCTGGTATGGTCAGGTGAGGGGAGTGCCACGGCGAGAGACGTCGTGCCGGCATCTGAACTGGCCTCTCTTGAGGGGAAAGGTGCGCCCTGGCAGAAGGGCACGCTGCCTGCCGGGAAACTCGGAGGATTCGTTGAGCCGCTCGTGGTAGCAGCAATCGTGGCAGGTCTGGTCTATCTCTTCTATTCGAACAAAGAGTGAGGTCCACTGCCGGGATGTCGCATTCAGAAGCAGGGAAGATGAGAGTCAGAGAAATTCGCGGACGGAATGCACTGCTGGGATTACCGCTGTGTGTGCTTGCTGTTGCCGTGATGGCGTGCTTCGTCTTCTCCTGCGGAGCCAGCAAGGAGATCGGCTCTGAGACGGCTGAGAACCAGTTCGAGAGAGCCAAGAGGAGATACGATGCCGGGCGATACCTCGAGGCCATCGAGCAATTCAAGACTCTGTTGGCGAGATTTCCCGGCAGTAAGTATGCTGAACCGGCCACATTCTTCCTCGGTAAGAGTCGTTTTGAGAGCAAAGAGTATCTCATGGCCGAGATGGAGTTTGAAAGGATCGTTAGAGATTTTCCCAGAGGCGATTACGCCGAGGAAGCTACCTTCATGCTGGGGATGTGTGCCTACGCGCAACGAAGGCCGGCCCCGTACGACCAGACTGCAACCGAGAGAGCGATTCTGCTCCTGACGGGATATGTGAGCCTTTATCCAGGCGGTGCCTTCTTACAGCAAGCTGAGGAGAAGCTAAAGGAATGTCGTTCGCTGCTGGCAAAGAAGCTCCAAGCCAACGGTGAGCTGTACCTGAAACTCCACCTTCCCACGGCAGCAAGGTTAAGTTTCGAGGAAGTGCTCGAGAAATACGAGGACCTTAATTGGGCAGACTGGGCCCTCGTGGGGATCGCCAAATCCTACGAGCAGGAGGAGAACTGGGCGAAAGCCGCTGAAACATATGAGGGCGTTCTTGAAAGGGACGGGGATGCTGAAGCCCTGGGAACGGCCAAGGAGAGACTGCGGAAGCTCAGAGAGAGAATTGAGACGTCCGAAAGTTCAGGGTAGCCTTTTGTACATGTCCTTGCTTCAGTTCTTCAACGGGGAGTAGATAAGTGAGAATAGGCCTTTTCGGGGGCACGTTCGATCCCATCCACGTGGGGCACCTCATTGTCGCTGAAGAGGCGCGAGAACAGTTGGACCTCGAGAAGATGATATTCATCCCTTCCGGGGTTTCACCGCACAAGCATCACCGCAAGATCTCCGATCCGAGCCTCAGACTCGAAATGACCAGGCTGGCAATCCAGGGCAACGAGCATTTTGAGCTCTCTGATTTTGAGATTGGACATCAGGCTGCCTCTTTCACCGTAGAGACGGTTTATCACTTCAGACGTACTCTTGGCGAGGAAGCGGAACTCTTCCTAATAGTTGGGGCGGACAGCATCCTGGAGATCTCTACTTGGAAAGAACCTCAGAAGCTTCTTTCACAATGCGAGCCCGTTGTAGCCGTTCGTCCGGGGTTCGATCTGGACAAGCTGGAGCCCGAACTGCTTGAACGCGTCAGGATTCTGGAGGGTGTGCTTGTGGATGTCTCTTCTACCGACATAAGGAAGAGAGTAGCTGCCGGGCGCTCCTTAAAGTATTTGGTTCCTGCCTCCGTTGCCTCATTCATTCTCGAGCACAAGCTGTACACCCGTGCTTCCTCCACTTGAATTAGTGAGCCTGGAGAACATCCCATGAAACCGCGTGTGTTCCTGATTGACGGTTCGGCTCTGGCTTACAGATCTTTCTTTGCCTTTATCAGACGCCCTCTCATCAATTCGAAGGGAGAGGACACAAGTGCGAGTTACGGGGTTGCCAGCACGTTGCTCAAACTGTTGAATGAGGAGAAGCCGGATTACGTTGCCGTGGTCTTTGATTCCCGAGTCCCAACCTTCAGACACGAGCAGTTTCCTGAGTACAAGGCCAACCGTGAGAAAATGCCGGAAGATATGGAGAATCAGTTTCCGCGCATTCTGGAGCTTATCGAAGCCATGGGACTCAAGATAGTCGGGGCCGAAGGTTATGAGGCAGATGACGTGATGGGTACTCTTGCGATCCGTTTCGTCGAACAGGGAGTCGAGGTGGTGTTGGTTTCAGGTGATAAGGACTTCTGCCAGTTGGTGCGGGAAGGCATAAGGGTCTTGAATCCTCGGAAAGCGGGGGAGGAGCCCAGTTGGATCGACAGAAAGCAGGTGGAGGAGCGGTTTGGCGTTGGCCCGGAAAGAGTTGTGGATGTGTTCGCACTGATGGGCGATTCCTCCGACAACATTCCTGGCGTCCCGGGCATAGGAGAGAAGACGGCATCCAGGCTCGTTTCGAAGTATGGGGCTCTAGAGGACATCTTGACCAGTCTTCCACTCAGGGACGAGAAGCGGTTTTCTGAAAAGCTCTCGAAATATGCTGAGCAGGCACGTCTTTCTCGCGAGCTGGCCACGATATGTCTTGAGGTTCCGATCTCAGTAGAACTGGAGGAGTTGCGTCCTGGCGAACAGAGAAACGAAAAGCTCAGATCTCTCATGGAGGACCTCGAATTCAAGAGACTCATTGCGCTTGTCTTTGAAACCGAACGACTGGACTTCGACTGGAAGCTGATTCAAACGCGCGATGACCTGCTGGATCTCAGGAAAAGGGCGGCCTCTTGGGACAGGGTCGGTGTGGCGGTTTTTCCTGGAGGCGATCGCTCTTCGCCTCCGGCCGGTATCGCCATTGCGCCATCAGAGGGGGAGAGCCTGTTCGTACCGTTAGCGCACGGGCACGCCGACTTCCCGTCGCAGGCCGAGGTGTCAGAGGCTTTTGGGAAAATCCTTTCGAGTGAGAACGTGCTCAAGTGCACACATGACGCCAAAGCGGCGCTTCATTCACTGGCCGCCATTGGGCTCTCCCTGGATGGTCCGCTTTTTGATTCAATGCTCGCTGCCTACTTAGTAAATTCATCCACGGCCAACGACATGTCCTCCGTGGCCAAAGAATTCCTTGGATTGGAGTGGGGAGACATAGGTTCTTTCCTGGGTCGCTCAAGGGGGAAGCTCTGTCTGGAAGAGGTGCCGCCCGAGAAGATGGCTGAATACGGCTGTGGATGTGCAGCCTTGGCATTGAGGCTACAGGAGGTGCTTTCTGCCTCGTTGGACGAAATGAAACTGACGCCGTTGTTTGAAGACGTTGAACTTCCGCTCGTACGCGTTCTCTTTGAGATGGAGAAACTCGGGGTGGCGATAGAAGCGGCTCTTCTAAACGAGATGTCGAAGACAATGGCAGGTGAGATCTCGGCTGCGGAGAAGAACGTCTTCCGACTTGCCGGTTGCAGTTTCAATCTCAATTCACCGACCCAGCTCTCTAAGGTTCTGTTTGAAGACATGAAACTCCCCCCTGTGAAGAAGACAAGAGAGAAGAGAGCCTTCTCCACGGACGAGGAGGTTCTCGAAGAGTTGGCCGTTCAGTACGAAATAGCTCGGGAGATTCTGAGATATCGTCAATTGTCGAAACTCAAGAGCACTTATGTAGACGTTTTTCCCAGAATGCTTGACCCGTCCACGGGCCGGCTCCACTCCAGTTTCAACCAGACTGTCACTGCCACAGGACGTCTGTCCATGAGCGACCCCAATCTGCAGAACATACCCGCAAGGAGTGAGCGGGGAAGAGAAATCAGGAAGGCTTTCGTAGCCGGTGAGAAAGGTTGGGTCCTGCTATCGGCCGACTACTCACAGGTTGAACTTAGACTCGTGGCTCACTATTCAGAGGACGAGAAGCTCGCCGAGGCGTTCAGGCGGGGCGTGGACGTTCATTGTAGCACGGCTTCGTTGCTTTTTGGAATCGCTCCGGAAGATGTTCCTTTGGAACTCAGGGCAAAGGCCAAGGTTGTCAATTTTGGCATACTTTATGGAATGAGTCCCTACGGGCTCTCGCGGCAGCTTGGCATCACTGTACAGGAAGCTAAGCAGTTCATTGACGACTACAACAGTGTTTACCCGGGCGTGGCGCGTTACGTTTCCCGTGCCGTCCGGGAGGCAAGGGAGTGCGGTTACGCCGCCACGATACTCGGACGACGTCGCCCTCTTCAGGGTCTGAGGAGCAACAACTCGAAGGTCCGGGCGGAAGCCGAGAGAATGGCCATCAATACGCCGATCCAGGGCTCGGCAGCGGACATGATAAAGCTGGCAATGATTGCCATCTGGAAAAGATTGCAGGAGCGTCGGCTGAAGGGGAGAATAATCCTACAGATTCACGACGAGCTGCTGTTCGAACTGCCCGAGGCGGAAAAAGACGACCTGAGTGCCTTGGTCCGTAAGGAGATGGAGGAAGCCATACAGTTGAGTGTGCCGGTCAAGGTAGACATAGGTGCAGGTAGGAATTGGTTTGAAACACATTGATGCTAGGATACTGACAGTCGGGGTGACAGGCGGCATTGCGTCCGGGAAGAGTTCTGTCTGTAAAATCTTTGAGAAGCACGGCGCAAAGGTCATAGATGCAGACGGCATAGGACGAGAGGTCGTTGAGCAGCGAGAAGAAGTACTCTCTGCTCTCGTGGACACGTTCGGAAAGGGCATTCTCACCGAGGATGGCGAGCTGGAGAGAAGGAAACTTGCCGGCATCGTGTTCGACGACGCGGACAGTCTCGAAAAGCTCAACCGCGTTGTCCACCCGTTTCTCACAGAAGAAATCCGTGCGAAGATACAGAATGCTTCTCAAGAAGGATTCTCGGGAGTGATTGTCGTTGACGCCGCTTTGATCTTCGAATGGAATCTCGTTGAAATATTCGATACTATTGTGGTAGTTTCTTGTAGTGAGCGCGCACAAGTAGAGAGGCTTCGTGAGAGAGATTCCCTGGAAGCTGGCGAGGCGCTGTCAAGAATACACTCCCAGATTCCTCAATCCGATAAGATCGCGAGAGCAGACTTTCACGTAATCAACGAGGGAGGCTTTCAGGACCTGGAAGAGAGGGCGGATCATGTGTGGAAGGAACTTGAGGGTATGCTCCGAGAGAGGGAAGGAGGTCAGACCTGAATGTGGGATGAAACCAGAGAAAGGATCGAATCCTGCGAGAAATCTCTTCGTGAATTGAGTGATTGTCTTTGACGTCGCTGAGAAGAAGAAAGAGGTTGCGCGTATAGAACAGGAAATGTCCAAACCTGGCTTCTGGGACAGGGAGGATTCCCAGCACATAGTCCAGGAGTTAGGTCTGCCGAAGAGAGTCTTGGAGGAATGGACGTCCCTTTCCGATAGGGTCAAGGATCTAAGAGTGCTGCTGGAGCTTGCGGAAGAGGAGCAGGACGAGGCCGTCCTGGAGGAAGCGGTGGGGGAGTGTGACAAGGTGGAGAGACTCCTCAGCGAGTTTCGTCTCAAGAGCCTGCTCGACGGCGAGCACGATAGGGCAGGCGCAATAGTAAGCATCCACCCCGGAGCTGGAGGGATCGAGTCTCAGGACTGGGCCGAGATGCTGACGCGCATGTACCTGAGATGGTTAGAATCGAGAGGTTTTCGCTACACGATTCTTGACTATCAAGCCGGCGAAGAGGCGGGTATAAAGGATGCTACGATTGAGGTGGACGGCGAATACGCATACGGATACATGAAAGGGGAGAGCGGCGTGCACAGACTTGTACGTATATCTCCTTTCGATGCCGCACAGAGGAGGCACACGTCGTTTGCGTCGGTCTTCGTTTTTCCTCAGGTGGATGAGGCGGTCGAAGTAAACATAACAGATGGCGACATCCGTGTTGACACCTTCCGCGCAAGCGGGGCGGGGGGGCAACACGTGAACAAGACAGATTCGGCGGTACGCATTACACATATCCCTACCGGAATAGTGGTACAATGCCAGAGCGAACGATCCCAGCACCGGAATCGGGACAACGCGATGAAGGTCTTGAGAGCCAGACTGTACGTGCATTACGAGGAGGAGCAGAGAAAGAAACTGGACAAGTTGCACGATGACAAGAAGGAAATCGCCTGGGGCAGTCAGATTAGGTCTTACGTCTTCCAGCCTTACACCCTTGTCAAGGATCACAGGACCGGCCACGAGACCAGCGATGTGGGCAAGGTTCTGGATGGAGAAATAGACGATTTTATCAATGCGTTCCTGGGATTCAGGGAGAAGTGCTAGTGTCCGCATGTGGTTTCGCCGGGTAGAAGTAGAAGAGGATTAGGAGCGCACCGAAGTGGAGATAAACCCGTACATCTTTCGCGAGTACGACATACGTGGCCTGGCTGAGGCAGAGTTGACGACCGAAGTTGCCAAGGCCGTTGGAGCGGCTTTCGGATCGTACCTCGGCGGCTCGGCCACGGTGACGGTGGGGAGAGACGTGAGACTCAGCTCGCCGCGTTTGAACGGCGATTTCTCGGCCGGAGTGCGCGGAAGCGGGTGTGACGTGATTGAGCTCGGTATGGTGCCCACGCCTCTGGTCTACTATTCTGTAGGCAAGCTGGGCGCGGACGCATCCGCGGCAATCACGGGCAGCCACAATCCCGTCGAATACAACGGCTTCAAACTGTCGAAAGGACAGCTTTCTCTTTTCGGTTCTGAGATTCAGGAAATACGGAGTATCATCGATTCTGAAAGCTTCACTTCCGGAAGCGGTGGGTCGACCGAGAAATCCATAGAATCTGCCTACGTCGAGGAGATTCAGGGGAAAATCGAGATCGCGCGAAGCCTCAGGATCGCTGTAGATGCGGGGAACGGGACGGCTGGGCCGCTCATTCTGGAACTGATGAAGAGATTGGGAATAGAAGTTCTTCCTCTTTACTGCGAGCCTGACGGTCGTTTCCCCAACCATCTTCCGGACCCGACGATTCCTGAATACGTTGAAGATTTAAGGAAGCTGGTGATGAGCGAACAGGTCGACATGGGCATAGGTTTAGACGGGGACGGTGACAGGATAGGCGCCATCGACGATAAGGGGAGAATCATATGGGGCGACCAGCTGGTGGCATTGTTCGCCGGGGAGATTCTCGCTCGCAATCCAGGAGGAACCATAATCTTTGACGTAAAATGTTCTCAGGGGCTGGAGGAGCACATAAGGGCCTTGGGGGGAAGACCCCTGATGTGGCGGACGGGCCACTCCCTGATAAAGCGGAAACTGAACGAGGAGAAGGCTCTTCTCGCCGGCGAGATGTCCGGGCATATGTTCTTCGAGGAAGGGTACTTCGGCTTTGACGACGCCATCTACGGAGCCGCCAGGATGGTGAGTTACCTCAGCCGTTCCAAGCAGCCGCTGGGGGTGATGGTCGATTCGCTGCCCCGCTATGTAAATAGCCCCGAGGTCCGCATTGCCTGCCCGG
>Ga0209636_10000856_pt1 | contig 30243 bp, 24 predicted proteins | sample DeeMarSWOR152_54_FD_187464 | JGI IMG/M metagenome (GOLD analysis project Ga0209636, IMG submission 187464) | Marine sediment microbial communities from White Oak River estuary, North Carolina - WOR-1-52-54 (SPAdes) (version 2) | ecosystem: Environmental > Aquatic > Marine > Intertidal zone >...
ATCGGCAGATGGAAAGTGGCTCTATATTCTGTCCGAGGGAGAAATCCTTGTGTATTCCTTTTCCGATGAGACGGTTGTCAATCGCATTCCAATCGATAAAGCCTTCGATAGGATGATATATTTACAAGAAAATAATGCACTTGTTGTAACCAGCCATTCGGGTAATACGTTACAGATTATTCAGCTCGAACTAGTGTTTGCCACCTCTGGGCTTCCGTATAAAGGTTCCGAGCGTGCATCGGTTACCGTTGCCGTGTTTAGTTCCTATCAGTGACCGCACTGTGCGGCGGTCCAGTCGCAGCTCCAGCAGGTGCTGGACAAATATCCCAAAAAGCTGAAGCTCGTCTTTAAAAACTTCCCCCTTCCCCACCACAAATTCGGTATTAAGGCTGCTACTGCGGCCTTAGCGGCGCATGCTCAAGAGAAATTCTGGGAATTTCACTACAAGTTATTTGAAAACCAAAAAGCTCTGAATGATGCTAAAATTCAGGAGATTGCCAAGGAACTCGAACTTGATATGGAAAGATTTAACAGAGACATGAAGGATTCGTCCATGCAGAAACTGATTGCCAGAGATATAGAAGATGGCCAGCAGATAGGAATCGAAGGGGTTCCCACGATTTTTGTCAATGGGAAACTTCCAAAACAGGGCAGGCTCCAGGGCATAGAGGATTTGATTGAGGCTGAATTGAAGAAAGAGAAAAGAAGATAGAGGCGTTCTTGTAGATTATTTTTCGTCTTGAGTAGTTTAAGAAAAAACGAACCGGAGTGATGATATCAAATAGGCAAATAGAGGAGGTAGACGTTATGAAAAAGACGCCGATTATACTCAGAATAACCCTGATCGTCATAGTGAGCTTACTATATGCATCCTCGGTCATCCCTGCTAATGTAGGATGGACGATAAGTGGACAACTCGACCTTAAGGCCCCGCCATTGGACATTTGTGCATCGGCAGATGGAAAGTGGCTCTATATTCTGTCCGAGGGAGAAATCCTTGTGTATTCCTTTTCCGATGAGACGGTTGTCAATCGCATTCCAATCGATAAGGCCTTCGATAGGATGATATATTTACAAGAAAATAATTCACTTGTTGTAACCAGCCATTCGGATAATACGTTACAGATTATTCAGCCCGAAGAAGTTTATACGTTTTCCACCTCTGGGCTTCCGTATAAAGGTTCCGAGCATGCACCGGCTACCGTTGCCGTGTTTAGTTCCTATCAGTCACCATACTGTGCGGCAGTCCAGCCATTGCTCCAGCAGGTGCTGGACAAATATCCCAAAAAGTTCAAGCTCGTCTTTAAAAACTTCCCCCCTGCCAGCCACAAATTCGGTATTAAGGCTGCTACTGCGGCCTTAGCGGCGCATGCTCAAGAAAAATTCTGGGAGTTTCACTACAAGTTATTTGAAAACCAAAAAGCTCTGAATGATGCTAAGATTCAGGAGATTGCCAAGGAACTCGAACTTGATATGGAAAAATTTAACAGAGACATGAGGGATCCATCCATACAGAAACTGATTGCCAGAGATATAGAAGATGGCAGGCAGATAGGACTCGAAGGGTTTCCCCTTCCCATAATTTTTGTCAATGGGAAACTCCCAATACAGGCCAGTCTGCAGGGCATAGAGGATTTGATTGAGGCTGAATTGAAGAAAGAGAAAAGAAGATAGAGGCGGATTGATGATGAAACCCTCAGAGAAAAAAGAGTATTATTCCAGTAAGATAAATGATCTTAAGAAAGAAATCAGCACGGTGATTGTTGGACAAACTCACATGATCGATTCTTTAATCTATGCTCTGTTATCAGATGGACATGTGCTTCTTGAGGGTGTTCCTGGACTCGCAAAAAGCCTTGCAGTAGAAATCCTGGCAAAGGCATTGCAGGGAAAGTTTCAAAGAATCCAATTCACGCCTGATCTATTACCTTCAGATATCTTGGGTGTTGCCATCTATAATCAAAAAACCCAGGATTTTGAAACAAAAAAGGGCCCTATATTTACGAACTTTCTCTTGGCAGATGAGATAAACAGATCATCACCAAAAGTTCAATCAGCCCTACTTCAGGCAATGCAGGAAAGAGAAGTGAGCATTGAGAAAGAGACGTACCAGCTTGAAAAACCCTTCATGGTGTTAGCAACGATGAATCCACTCGAACAAGAAGGTACTTACCCATTAGCAGAAGCCCAAATCGACAGATTCATGCTAAAGATAGATGTTAAATACTTAAGCAGAGACGGGTTACAAAGGCTTCTCGAACTAAAAAACACTAACTTTGAGAGCATTAAAAAGGAAGTGAAAAAAGTGTTGTCTTTAGAGGATATCCGCGAAATCCAAGAAGTGATCCATGAAAGCGTACATGTAGAAGACAGGATAAGGGAATACATAGTGAGTTTATGCATAAACACACAGCCCCCATATACAAGAAATAAAGCAGACGTAACCAAGGAAGAGCTGGAAGGGAACAATTGGGTTATAGATTACAATAAGATTAAAATGGGCTCTTCACCAAGGGGGGCTGAATACATCCAGAAGGTTGCAAAGGTTCACGCATTTATTCAAGGAAGAAACTATGTAATCCTAGATGATATCTATGATGTAGCTAAAGACATCCTAAGACACCGTATAATCCTCAATCCAGTTGTTGACAGGGCTGAGACTGATGAGGAAAGCATATTAGAAGAAATTCTTGAAAAAACAAAACTACCTTGAGAATCTTCAAAGAAGAGAGGGGGTAGAAAGCTGAAGAGAGATCTAGATTTAGAGAAACAGCTTTTCAAACTCTTCACGAAAAGCAAAATGGAATCTTTATTCCCTGGAGAATGGGAGAGCATTCTAAAGGGATCAGGATATGAATTCTTTGACCTGAGAAAGTACATGCCGGGAGATCCTTTACGCAATGTTCACTGGAAACAAACAGCAAAAACCGGCGAGGTTTATGTAAAAGAAAAGCTCACGGAAAGCTATGCATCAGTGATGCTGTTGCATGATATCAGCAAATCAACTGCATTCGGGGAAAAAGAAGGCATGCAAGCAATAATCACAGCTTCTTTAGCCTACTCCGCTTTGAAAGGCAACAACTCATGCGGTATGATCATGTTCTCTGATAAAGTGGATTCTTACATTCCCCCAAGAAGTGGCGCACTCCAGCTTAAGACTATCATAAATGTTTTGCAGGAAACAAGGCTAAACGAATGCAAAGATACAAGCATCACAGAGGCGTTGCAAACATTGGTGAACAATGTCCCTAGAAGCCTATCTTTCATCATCTCTGATTTTAACGCTCGTAAGGATTACAGGAACATCTTAGGACAGATAGATCAAACGCACCATGACATCATATCCCTCATCATTGCAGATCAAAGCGAATTAGATTTACCAGAAGGAGGATGCGTTCTAGAGTTGACTGATCTGGAAAAGGGAGGAAGCTTCACATTAGATGCACACACATACAAACTTTACCATGAAGAGATGCTGAAGGAAAAAAAGCAAATCAAAAACATGCTAAAGGCATACGGGAGCGATGCTGAGATAATAGTAACAAACGGTTCATTCATTAAACAAATAAGCAATTTGCTGAGAAAAAGAAAGGATCAAAAGAGGTGAGCAAATTACTGACAATAACAATCATAGCGCTATCATTTTTCATTCTTCAAAACGTTCAAACCCTTGCCGTATCCACCCCTGGTGGTGGCCCTCAGTCAAAAAAGGACATTTTTCTTGAAGGCCTAGAGAAAACCGTGCAAAGAGACCCCATCAGGCTTGAGGATATCTACTACTATGATAGGGAAGGAAACCACGTTCGCCCTGAAATCTCAACGAAAAGGATAGCTGTGATCTTCACAGTACCTTTAGAAAGGAGACACATTAATCACCTACTCCAAAAGAGCAACCTCCTAGAAGATGGCTACACCACAGAAAGGAGACAAGTTATCACAAGAACCCTATACACTGAAACTACCATAATCTTCGAATTCAAGGACGGTTGCACACCTGAGGAAGTTATCTCTGTCCTCAACACGTTCAACAACTTAGAGCTTGCGAAAGTGGCATCCCCGGTCTTTATCATCGATGGTGAAGAACTCATGCTCAACGGTATATTTGAGATGAAGGTGAAGAAAGAACGCCCAGACCGTGGGAGAATTACAAGACTTCAAGGCAGGCTTGGTGTCACAGGAAAGGGACCTTCTCCAAAGGATAGTTACCTGGAAAACTACGAAGTAAAACTAAAAGAACTCAAAGCGAAGGGGATAAACTTCTTCAGGATCGTAAACCATTTCAAAGAAGACACAGATGTTGTGTATGCAACGCCCCTCTTCAAAGGGGCTTACCCACCTGTAGAGATCAAACAAGAAGTGCCGATCACCTTTGCCACGATAGGGGTAAGGCTTCCCTACAGGATTATAATCAAAAGAAACTCAAGAGTGATGATAGACCAAAGCTCATTGGATAAGATAGATATGAGACTTTTCCCAGAGTCTAAATTCGTACGTGTTGAAGTGGACGAATACGAGAAGAAGGATATAATCGAAGGGGAGAAACTCGTGATAACGGGACGTGTCTGGTTCTTAGCTCCTGATGAATACAGGGTGCCTCAGAAGAAGGTTGTTTACGTCACAAAGGAAGGTGAAAGGAAGATAGCTGAAACTAGTGATGATCTCCTGATTAAGGCCGCATCCCTCGTACCAAAGAAGAGCAAAAAGGGGTTTATCGTAATAGCACCTCTTGGTGAGTACAGACCACGAATCCTTAACAAAGCCTTTAACAAAACAATACTCTATGGCGGACTTTCACTCGCCTCTCTAGCAGGGATTGCTGCCTTGGTAATCTTCTCCTTTGTAATTCCTTGGGTAAAGGCTTCTAAAGCTAAAGTAACCGTTGATCCTGTTGCAGAATCTCTTAAAGGTTTCCAAGAAGCGATCCGGGCAAAGGGTGAGAGCAAGCAATATTTCTCCAATGTGAATAAGAGATTGAGAAGGCTCTTGGATGATAAAGTAGGGGTGGATGTCAAGAGTGGAGCTGTTCAAAAGGTTGTTGAAAAGCTGAAGAAGGAGGACAAAAGCTTGGCAGAGAAGATAGGGCCCATTCTGGAAAAGTGTGAAGAAGTGTTGTCTAAGCCTGATGCAGATTATTCTCACCTGAAATCCGCTTTGGTAACAGAGGCAAAGGAACTGGTCGAGACCTTTTTCAAGGCAAAATAAGAGTGGGGCGATGTAGAGAATGGTGGTGATTCTATGTCGTTTCAATACCCAATAGCCTTCCTGCTTCTTCCGTTGTTTTTCTTTTTACTCTGGTTAAAGAGTAGGAAGAAGGAAAGCGTAGGATTTCCTAACCTCACTACATTGAAAGAGAAGGTACCTCAAGCCTCTTGGTGTAAGAGGCATTTAGTTCCGCTACTTGGGGCTATAACCATTTCTATTCTTGTGGTGGGGTTGGTAAACCCTAACTATAGCATAGAGAAGGTAAGGGAGGTCAAAGAAACACGGTTGATGATCAAAGTCCAGGACTTGAGCGGGAGCATGGAACCCTATCGTTCGCCAGGACCCGATAGGAAAGTCATATGCAAGGCTGATGTAGCCTTAGAGGGTGCCAAGAGGTTTATAGATCTTCGTCCACATGACTATATAGCATTGATAGCCTTTGCATCATATGCCAAACTGGTAACTCCTGGCTTCATTACAGATCACAACCTTATCCAGAAGAAGCTGAATGATATCAGGCCGGGTACTGAGTGCAATAAGCATATGTACCTAGGAGACTCTACAGATGCCGCCGAGGCCTTGTGGTTAAGCTTAAGCCTTTTCTTCAATTCCCTTCCGAGCAATGAGAGACCTTCCCTTGGTGAGATAATGGATATGAGAGTGTCCCTCATGAGCTCAGAGGAAGGTGGAGATTTCTATATCCCTCCTTCACTCCGTGGAAAGGATTTCGGAAAAGGAAGAATCGTAATCTTCTATACGGACGGTCAATTTGACTATTACTCCTACGCCTACACGGAGCGTCTGAACGTATTAAAACTGATAAGACTAATGCGACATTTTGGAATAAAGATCTATCTCTTGCTGGCAGATACAAAACTCAAAGATATTGATGCTCGACTCATAAACACGATAACCCTTGCGAGGAACAAGGAAGAGCTGAAAACTGCTGGAAAGGTCTTCACACTTCAAGGAGATGATCTAAGCAGTGTAAACACCGTTTACGATCAGATTAATGAATTGGAAAAGACTAAACTCGTGGTAGAAAATTACAATGAAATTAAGGGAACAAGGCACATCTTGACCTTAATAGGTATAGTCTTTTTACTGGGCTACTTTTTTTTCAAGTATCATAACCGCTTCAGAAGACCTGAACTATAAAGGAGGCGTTAATTTTGAGACGCAACACTATAATGAGCATCATAGGAGTTGCTATTTTAGTAGTAGCGACAAGCTTTTTCATAACATCCTACACTAAAAGTGAAGCGAGGTATCGCAACATCAAAGATTCAGTAGCAGATGTTAATAGAGGTGATTCCGAGAGCAACTTTCAAATGGCGTTCGAACGATACGAAAGGGCTGCTAAATACATCAGCGATCCTGCTGTAGAACTTCGAATTCTCTTCTCTAGATGGTCAGAGATTCAGAAATACACATCGGCTATTGCAAGAACCATACAAGCTGGAAATTATGAAGACTTCAGAGTTGAGAAGAAGCTAGAACACTTCAAACTACTCTTGGAAGACGTCGAAAAAAGAACAAAAGGCCTGATAACCTCAGAGGACATAGCCCCTGGGGAACTGTGGAGAGCTAATAATCTTATGGGCTGCATAAAACTGTACAAGACCCTTCTGATCCAGGAGAAGGATGAGGAAAAAAGGGAAAAGCAGATGGAAGGGCTCTTCAACGAGGCACTTCAGTATTTCGAGAATGCCATTGATGTTATACAGGAGAACAGGTTGATCGGAATCCAGACTAACATTCCCCAGTGGAACCTGGAAAAACTGCTTAAAAAGCAAGAAGGTGAGAACGGTAGCGACAACCAAGGTGAAGAAAAGGAGTCTGAAGAAGAGAAACAAGGTGAAAAGGAAAAAGAGCAGAAACAGGAGGAGCAGCTGAAGAGGATGATACCATTCTTGGACATACCTGAAGCTGAGAAAGGTGTTTCCCCTGGGGCCTTGAGTGGTCTGAAATAATAGAGAAGGACTTGGATGCCCATGACCAATCCGGAATACTTACTCATAGTAGTAGCGCTTCCTATTTTCCTCCTCTTCTCTTTACGATCTTATAAGCAAATGAAAAAGTGGCTAGCAGCTTTTGATGGTACAAGAATAAAAAGAATAAAAAATCTAGGAAGGATCTTCATGCTTTCCCTGGTTTTACTGTTAACCGCCCTTTCTCTTACTGGCTTAAGCATAGAATATGAGATGATGGAAGCAAAGAGAAAAGGTATCTCTATAGTCCTTGGCCTAGATACTTCAAGGTCGATGTTAGCTGAGGATGTAACGATTCCTGAAAAAACATACCTCATTGAAGGAGAATACGCTAACAGGCTAAACAAAGGAAGGCTTGAAGGTTTACAACTGATTAACCAGTTAAAAGGAGAGCGGCTTGGCATATTCTTCTTTGCTTATAGAGGAGTAAAGGCCATAGATGACCTTACAGACGACTACCGAGCTTGTAAATACATTCTAGTGAATTACAGCCTAGATTTAGCCTTCACAGGGTCCAACATAGATTATGCCCTCAAAACAGGGGTAAGCATGTTTGGAAATGATTCCACACATAAGGTTATAGTCTTGATATCTGACGGTGAGCTTGAAGATGACGCACAGATGGGATCCGTAATTGCAGAAGCAGAAAACTTACGAAAACAAAATATAATCGTATACACTATCGGTATAGGAGGAAAAGAAGAAACTTTGATTCCTAAGAGAGGGCCCGGTGGCAGAAAGGATTGGTTTAGAGACCGACAAGATAAGCTCCTAAAAACCAAGATGAATGAGGAACTTCTGAAAGAAATCGCTTCCGTAACAAAGGGAAAATATTACTATGCTGAGAATAAGCTCGTTGCAGACGAGGTCATTAAGGATATCTTGAAAAGTGCTAAACATGTAAGGACTATCCAAGAACCGGTTAAGAAGGAAGTAAACCTTGCGGCTATTTTCTTGTTTGCTGCGCTTCTAATTTGGATGATTTGGGAATTTTTAATTGTTGTTCGAATCGTAAAATAAAGGGAAGAGACTCACCGAGGTGGGAGGCATTCCCCTTCTCTTCTCCTTGTCGGAGAAGAGAAGGGGAAACGAATTACATTTCTACTCGGCCAAAAGGGCTTCGGTCATGGCATCCACGAATTCAGGAACATCCATGGGTACGCGCCCGGTGACGATCCTGCCATCAATAACAGCCGACCAATCCCAACTGTAGATACCGCCCATAATTTTAATAGACGGCTCAACGGCAAGCCATCCGGCACAGTGTTTGCCTCTTACCAAATCAGCAGCCGCCACAGGGATCGGGCCGTGGCAGATAGAGGCAACGATTTTTCCGGCCCCATAGGCATCGCTCAAGAAATCGCGATGCAGTATAGTGATCCGCCAGGGATTGAACGCGCCAGGAATGAATAGGAGGTCAAAATCATCCATGCTCAGATCTTCTTGCTTAATGATCTTGTAATAGCTGTCCGGAATTTCCTGGAAAGGAACAGTCGTACCAAAACTCCCCGTCCTCACATCCAGTCCTAACAGCGCAGGCCGTGATTTCATTTGAGCATCGAATAGTCCGACAACATAGTCCACCCCTCTGTACATGAGCTCCATTGTAGGAGCACAGAGTTCAACATCCTCCCAATCCTCAGCTACCATACACATAACCTTTTTGCCCTTGAGGATATCTTTGTGCTTATCTTTAAACCCCGGGTCCATGACCTTACACAAAGCCCTCAGGACAGCAGGTGTGTCATAGGTATCTCTACCGGTGATAATATTGCCGTCCACGACAACAGCCTCGTTCCGGTACTCCCCAATCTCCTTCAGCATGTAGTCGACAACCCGATTGCCGGTACATTTTTTACCGTCCATCACGCCAAGCTGAATCAGCGGCAGAATACCGCCGCCAATACCAGCCATAGGAACACCCCTGTCGGCAGCGGCCTTTACGAACTTGATCGCCACATCGTCGGCTAGCAATAGGTCGCCAGAGTGACCACCCAGAATTATGAAGGCATCATATGCTGCGGGATCTGCCACTGGTAAATCTGCCACGTCACCTTTCCCTTTTTGGATCACTACAGCGGGCTCTGCTCTAGCACCAGTCAGGCCAAGGCCAGCCATACCGCCAGTCAAACTCAAGCCCCACATACCATGGGGATGCGTCGGGGTCCCACGTATCGGCCGAGTCTCTTTCCACAGGTGATTATTATTCATAATGAACTGAGGGGTTCCGCCGAACTCCGCGATATACTCCGCAAGGTAGTAGGCTTGCCAATCGCTAAACTCACAGCCGACAATCAAGCCGATTTTCTTTCCAGCCAGAGGCCCCTTCGGTTTTATTTTTCCGCCATATGGACCCTTCCAGACGATTGCATCACCTATCTTAACTATGTCAATGCCTGTTTCTTTGGCCACCTTTATGAATGGTGATGCTGCCGATGCGGATACGGCACTCATGGCAAAAATGAAGCTCATTGCCACAAGGATTCCCAGACTCTTTGTAATGCCCTTTCTCATTTCAATACCTCCTTTGTGGTTTACGTGTGGTTGCCATTCTTTCGCTCTTTACCCTGAATTTCTTCACCCCCTTTCCAATACGATCCCGAGTTTATAGTGCCACTCCTTTCTGCTTTATAGAGAGTAATTCTGCACTTTGTCAAGTCTTTTCATAGTGGTTTCAATCTAACGCATCCTTTCTTAATCCCACGTTTCCGTTCTCTCGTATACATCCGAGCTCCAGGCATCACCTCCTGCTACGGTCATGTTGAGAAACCTCCCTCATCGCGAGAACCACCGGTGCCATGATAATATGCAAGAGCCGACTAAAGGGCACATAGGCCACAAAGGCACCGGTCAGGATAGCATGGATATACCAGATATATCCGTACACCTCGGTCAACCCATTTGGATCTGAAAACAACCTGCTGATAGCCAATCCGATAACCGCGTATTCAGCGCTCCCAGGCCATCCTGTCATAGCTATACGGATACCTTCAAGGATAAAGCCGATCACCACAATACCCGCAATCAAGCTTAAGGCCAGACGATCCTGCCCGGGCAGACCGGGGACTTGACTGGACTGCCTGAGTCCTCCTCGGATGAATGCGGAGACTACACCTGCAATAACCATGACTCCTGTCAGGTCAAAGAGAAACGCCGTGGCCGGATGGTTCTTATCCAGCATGGCCCAAACTGCTGACCACTCCGGTCTCCAGAGGGAAGCGGTTAAGGCGACAAGCCCCCAGAAGAACCGAAATACAAAGGGAAGAAAGATCAGGCTATGGATAAGCCAGCGTGTCCTGGACTGACGATAGAGCCTCCTCTGGAGAAGGACATCCAGGGCCAGGGCCTTGATGACCAGGAGTATCTTCGAGGAGCAAAGGGTTCTGAGCACCTGACCTAGCAGCTTTACGATCTTTCTAAAGGGACCAACATCGCCTTCGCCGGGCAAGGATGCAGACAGGAGTAGGGATAAAATCAGTACTAGTCCGGCGAACAAGACAATCAGGGCGAGAATCGTGGCAGTGTCTGCCACTGAAAAGGTTGCTGCGTGACAGGGCATGCAGAGGATGCTCTTGGCAGGTAAGACCATGGAGGCTGCTCCAACCTTATTCCCCTTGAAGTGGCATCTCCCGCATAAGGCCTCCTCATGTCCGCGAACCATCTCGTGGACCCTCCAGGGCTCACCTGGCTTACGCTCTTTCTCCCAGAGGACAAGCCTGGATTCAGGATCCCTGACTGGTTTCACCTCTTTCAGATGACATGCCCCGCATGTCACCACCGCATGGAAATCATGGGCAACCTTTTCATCATGGGGAAGATGGCATTGCTTACAGTCCCGCAACCGCTGATCAGCGTGGTTGAACTGAGGTGAGCCAGGATGACATACGGTGCAGGCAACAGCGGCATGGGGAGATGACTCGTATTCCTTCTCATTTATGAGGGGAACTATCTTCTGGGTTATTTCCTGGGCCTGGGTGCCTGTCTGGGCGTGGCAGTGGAAACACAGCGTAGCAATCCTCTCCTTCCACTGTGGGTCGTCAGGATCAATGGAGCGATGGCACTTCATGCAGGCCTCATCTTCAGGGGACAGGGCAGGCAGGGCAGGTCGCTCCTCGTGACAGGCGCCACATTGTTTGTGCCGAGGCATACTGACGTCGAAGCGGTCTTGCTCGAGCCGTGATTGGTAATGAGGGCTGTGACACTGAAGGCAGTGCTCGTATTCTTTGGGTTCCTGGACCCTTTTGGTGCCGTGGGAGCCTTGCTCCAGGCCCTCCAGAATCTCATCATGGCAAGTGACACATTGCTCCACACTGAAGAAATCCCTCCAGTCCTTGTCGACGTCCAAAGGGTTCGGGTGCATGTCTCTTTCAGCAACGACTTCATGACAGTCTTGGCAGGAAATCTGGCCATGTACAGAGATATGGAATTTCGCGGCATCAACAAACCAGGAGGCCTTGGCCTCAATACCACTCAGCGTGATGGACGCGAGAGCCGATACCGTTATTGTTATGAGCTTCATGGGGTATCTTCACAAACCTGGCTACCAATCATCAGGTCCAATTACACAAACAGCGGCCACCAAAGAAACACGAGTATCGAGCCGGTATGACCATACTACAGTCGAGAAATATGTCAATCCAAATGAACGGTCCGGGGCGCCGTCTTGCGGCTTTTCGCATTGGAATGGCTTGCATTTTTTTCCTTGACTAGACTGTTTCTATCTGCTAATGAAGCCCTCGACAAGACAGGCTTCTAGGCGGAGCAGATGATACGCTCCTTTTTTAATGATACGGGAGAAGGAAAAAGAATATGAGTGACAAGAACAACAAGGCATTCCGTTTTCTGTTGGGGAACGAGGCCATTGCAAGGGCGGCCCTGGAAGCAGGGGTGGATGTTGCCGCCGGATATCCCGGCACACCCTCTTCTGAGATAGTGGGGGCCCTCTCTCAAGAGGCCAAGGCCCATCATCTCCACGTGGAATGGTCAACCAATGAAAAGGTAGCCACGGAAGTGGCGGGGGCAGCGGCGTTTGCCGGTCTCCGTTCCTTAGCTCCCATGAAAAACGCTGGTCTAAGCGTGGCCTTGGATTTCCTAACCCACCTTAGCTATACGGGAATCGGAGATGCCGGCGGTGCAATGATTGTAGTGGTTTGTGATGATCCTGATGCCCACTCGAGTGGTGATGAGACGGACTCACGGTGGCTGGCAAAGTTTGCAGGTGCCCCTCTTCTGGAACCCAGTAGCATTCACGAACTCGGTGAGATGATGAAATGGGCCTTTGACCTATCTGAGGAATTCAAGTGCTATGTGATGGTCCGAAGCTACACACGCCTATCCCACGCAAGCAGCGCAGTGAAAGTGAGCGAGGTCCCCAAGGCACGTCGCGAAGCTCACCTGGATACCTCCCAGACCATATCGCCCTATCTGGCCAGGCCACATCACGCTGCCCTGCTTGAGAAGATAACCCAGATCCGCCCTCGTTTTGAAAGTGCTCCTTTCAATAAGTATGAGGGTCCAGAGCGGCCGGAACTCCTAATCATATGTGGCGGAAGCGGGACCCCCTGTTCCAGTGAAGCAGTTGAGCTCCTAAGCCTGCAAGACTCAGTGGGCATCTTAAAGCTGGGAACCCTCTGGCCGTTTCCCGAGAAACTGGTTCAGGATCATGCCAGGAGAACTGAGAACATCTTGGTGGTCGAAGAAGTAGATCCCTTTATCGAAATCCATGTCAAAGAGAGCCTCGCTGATGCCAACCTTGAGGCGAAGGAGGTTTACGGCAAGGGGTCAGGCCACATCCCGGGTTATGGTGAGATGAACACGGAGAGAGCCTGTAAAGCCCTCGCTGAGATCTTTAACCTGGAGTATCAATCCAGGACACCGGAATATCAACAGCCCTTGTCGGAGGAGGTTGGAAGCCTGCTTATTGACAGAGGCCTCACCTGGTGCGCGGGTTGCCCACATCGCGCCAGCTTTTGGGCTTTGGAAAGGGCTGTCAAGGCGGATGGGAGAGATATCTATGTGACAGGAGACATCGGTTGTTACACCCTGGATGTCTTTCCCGACGGAAAAGGTCAGATTAAGTTACTACATGCCATGGGATCGGGTACAGGCTTGGCAGCAGGGTTTGGGCAACTTGGGAAATTCAACTCAAGGCATCCGATCATCGCCATCTGCGGTGATAGTACCTTCTTTCATGCATCTATCCCCGCGTTGATCAATGCCGTATATAACAAATCCAACATGATCCAGATCGTGCTGGATAATGGTGCAACGGCCATGACAGGCTTTCAACCCCATCCCGGCACCGGCTTTAATGCAGTTGGGGATGCCACTAACAGGATAGATCTCGAGGAGCTCTGCCGCTCACTAGGATGTACGGTGGCGGTATGTGATCCTTTTGATGTGAGAAGGACAGTCAAGAAGATCCGCGAATTCTTAAAACAGGAAGAAGGCGTCCGCGTCCTGATCATGCGAAGGACTTGTGAACTCGTTCGCATGAGACAAGAAAGGGGAATGCCCTTTGTGGTCAGGGTCCAGGACGACAAATGCAGAGGCGAAGAGTGCAGTGTGTGTTCGCGTGATTTTCGGTGTCCTGGTTTAGCTCAGGATCTGGTAACTGGGAAGGCTATGATCAAGGAGGATATGTGCTGTGGATGTGGGGTATGCTTTGATATCTGCCCCTTCAACGCAATCACCAGGGAGGAAGTGAACAGATGAAATCACAGCCAGATCCGCTTAATCTAATCATATGTGGTGTCGGTGGGCAGGGGAACATATTGATTTCTCGATTGATTGGGCGAGCCCTATCAAAGAGAGGTTATTTTGTGACCATCGGGGAGACGTTTGGATCAGCCCAGAGGGGAGGAGCTGTATTTAGTGGACTGCGAATTTCAAAGGGGAAGTATTATGGACCCCTCATCCCGGAGGGACAGGCCCATATTATCATGAGCCTGGAACCTCTGGAAACACTTAGAATACTGAATGCCTATGGTAACGCAGATGTGATTGCCGTGACCAATACTAACCCTATGTATCCGATTGGTGTTCTTTCCAAAAGATCCGTATATCCGGATTTAGAAAAACTCAAGGCATCAATCCAGAGGCTTTCGCGATCATCATGGTTTTTAGACGCAACAAGCACGGCCATGGAGCTTGGATCTGCTATTATGACAAACATAGTCATGCTGGGTGCTCTAATAGGCAGCAACTCGGTACCTCTAAGCATCAAAGAGATTGAAGAGGAGGTAAAGGCCACCTTTCCAGGCTCCAAGTCGGATCTGAACTTGCGGGCCTTAAAGAAGGGATTTGACGAAACGAGGTCAGAGTAAAGGAAATCACCTCCTGAGACCTGTCTTCAGCGCAAGCCGTGGCTTCAAAGAAGCCTTAAATTCAATGGTCTCGGAGAACTATGCCGTGCTCTGAGACTAAATCTTTGAAAAGAAAGGAGGGTAAGTGCTCGAAGAATAGCGCAAATAGACGAAGTCACTAACGAACTATCTTACGGAGGTGCACTATGGCTTTAGATACGATAAAAGCTCCAGCATTGTCAGCTGAAATCAAATCCAGAAAGCTCTGGGATATGGTCAAATTCTTTGGCCCCGGTGCAATTATGGCATCCCTGACTATCGGATCCGGGGAGACCTTCTTCGCCTCCCGTGGTGGCGCAGTTTTTAGCTACGTCATCATATGGACCTTTGTGCTGGGGTGCTTCTTTAAATGGGTTCAGTGTTATACTGCCATGCGGTACATCACCCTCACCGGTGAGCATCCCATCGATACCTGGGCCCATTTCCCCGGCCCCAGGGGGTGGTTTCCCTTTTTAATCGCCGCCCTCAGTATCATGTGCTTTCCCTTCTGGCTTGCCTTTCTACCGTCACTACTGGGCACCTTATGTAATTGGATTACCGGATTCGGTGATCACCTCGGGTGGGGGACCTTTTGGGTCCTTCTCTTTATCACCCTGACCTACGTGGGGAAATATACTATCCTTGAGAGGGTCCAGCTAACTGTTATCACCCTCATGCTGATAGCCATCATCTTCTCTGTGTTCTACTTCAAGCCGGATTGGCTTGCCGTTCTTTTTGGCACCTTCATCCCCCGGGTACCGGACTATGCGCCATGGATCATCGAGAAATACCCCGGGGTAGCTGCCCGACCTCCCTGGGTTGAAGCGGTGACCTATATTGGAGCCATTGGCGGAGGGACCTACGACTACATAGGCTACGTGGGACTGCTCAGGGAGAAGAACTGGGGCGTACTCGGCCTCCCCAACCTGGACGAGGTCCAACAGAGGATCTACGAGATAACAGATAAGAAGGGCCAAATTCCCCTGTCTGAGGAGAAGGCCGATGTCGGCACAGGCCTTGCCTGGCTGAAAGCCCCGGCCATCGACTCTATTACATCTTTTGCATCGGTGATCATCTTTGCCGCCGGGTTCATTATAGGAGGTGCACGCCTGCTCCACACCGAGCAGCTAATCCCCTCAGGGCTGAAGCTCCTGGAGTACCAGGCCGAGTTTCTGACCAAAATCCATCCATGGCTCCTCGTGTTATACGATGCGGGCGTCTTCCTGGCTGTAGCGGGGACCATCTACGGAGCCTATGAGGTCTATACGCGAACGGCCTATGAGTGCCTGCGAGGTGTTTTTCCCAGGCTCCGGGGGGTCAAGGTAGACAAGGTCCGTCCCTGGGTACTGCTCTATGTGGGATTGGGAGGCATTATCCTCATGTGGATGACGCGCATCTTTCCCAATATTAAGCTCATTGACCTCCCGACGCCGGCTGCGATTATCGGGGGCGTTATGACCTGCGGACTCTGGTGTCTGGCCATGATCTGGACCGATCGGAAGTTCCTGCCCAGGCCCTATCAAATGAATACAGCGATGGTGGTGCTAAACGTAATCGCTGGTCTGGCCATGTTCCTCATGGGACTGAAGGCCTGGTGGGACTTCGGAGTGAAAAACTTGAACAGCGGCTTACTTGCCTTTGTCATTCTAGCCCTTATCGTCGTCGCCTCAATGGTGATCATGGCCATCATCAATCGCTACTACCGGAAGAAGGGGATGGCAATCTGATCCCGCATGGGATCCATTGTTTCCGAGACCAGAAGGGGAGAGATTTATACTGGGCATTAGGTATCGGGCCAAGGACCCAGAAAAACAGAGGAAGATCGAGGAACTGGTCTGGATTCGGAAGGCATATCAGCGCCAGAGGCGTATTTGGCTCTGGATGATGGCCCTCTCGTTTGTGTGTTCCTCCATCCTCATGAGCAGGCCCAGCAAGCTAGCGCTCATCTCCGCCCTGATCTGCTTGGCGGTGGGTCTTTTTCTGGTATGGAATTTCATAAAATGCTCTCGAGCTGTGCGAATGATCGATAAAGGCCTCGCCGCCTATAAGGTCCCAGAAGGTGGCCCAAAGAGTGAGGCTTAGCATATGTATTCTTGAGTACGATGATGTATTTAGGATGTATTTAATTGGTCATTGGGGGGGTCGGGGGGTATTTTTTCCCACAGGATGCCCCTCCATGATGCATCGGAGGGGCCGATAACTCACAGATTGATCGACTTGCTGCATGACACTAAAAATGGGTCGTCGAATTTACGAGTGAGAGCACTAAGCTGAAGAGATAAGGGGAGGAATAAACATGGCTTACCCGAAGATGGTCAAGATCAGGCAAGAATTCAAGACTACCCCGATAAAGGATATTCCCGGCACCGTTCGCTCAGAGCTTGCAAGGCTCAAGCTTCACGGGACCATTGCACCTGGTGCTACCGTCGCGATCACTGCTGGAAGCCGCGGCATCGCCAATATGGCCACAGTCCTCTCAGCGGTTGTAAGGGAACTCAAGGAGATAGGGGCCAAGCCTTTTATCGTACCCACCATGGGAAGCCACGGCGGGGCCACGGCCGAGGGTCAGAAAATGGTCCTTGAGAAATATGGGATCACAGAGGGAACCATGGGTGCCCCCATTAAATCCAGCATGGAGGTGGTAGAAATAGGTTCCACCCCAGATGGCCTCCCGGTCTTCTTGGACAAACACGCTTCCGAGGCGGATCACATCGGTGTTGTCAACCGCGTGAAACCTCACACGGATTTCAAGGCCCCGATCGAGAGTGGCCTGATGAAGATGCTGACAATCGGATTGGGCAAACAAAAGGGCGCCGACCTCTACCACCGGGGGGTAGTCCAGTATAGTTATTACCAGATCGTGGTCTCCGTTGGGAGGGAGGTCATCAAACGCAGCCCCATTGCCTTCGGTCTCGCCCTGGTGGAGAACCAGAAGGATGAGACGGCCTTAATCCGTGCTGCCCTCCCGGGAGAGATCGAGGAAACCGATCGGAAGCTCCTCCGTGTGGCCAAGAGGCTTATGCCAAGGATCCCCCTGGATAGGATCGATATCCTCATCGTGGATCAAATTGGCAAGGAGATAAGCGGAGCGGGAATGGACCCGAATGTAATCGGTCGTCATGTGGTCCCATTTGCCAAGGTCCCCCCAAAACCCAAGATCTTACGTATATTCGTTAGGGATCTCTCAGCGGATTCATATGGCAATGCCATCGGCATCGGGATGGCCGACTTCACCACGAGGCGCCTTGTGGACAAATTCGATCACCATTCCACTTACATGAACTGCATTACCGGCTGCACACCTGAGGCAGCGAGGATCCCTGTGTATTTTGATACCGATCGCGAGGTAATGGATGCAGCCCTTCGAAGCCTTGGCTTGGTAGAACCGGAGAGTGCCAGGATAGTCCACATTGCAGATACCCTCAGGCTTGAGGAGATGGAGATATCAGAGGCAATGGTAGCCGAGGCCAAGGAGATGCCAAACCTGACGGTCATCAGTAAGCCTCATGCCATGGCCTTTGGTGGTGATGGAAACCTGATCTCGGATCTTTCGGCCGAATAGTGCTGTTACGCTGTCGGATTACTCCCTGAGCCTTTAATCTCATCCCCCTGCTTGCCTCCCGAGCATAAAGGCAAGAGCGACCACGGCGCCCATTACCGGTATTTTCTCTTAATGGCTTTCTGAACTCATTTTTATCTACGCCCTTCTCAAATCACTGATGGGATTTTTTGACTCTAACCTTAAAACCTATGCAGAAATCAACTTAGATAATCTGGCTTATAATATTCATGTCATCCAACAGACAGTTTTTCCCTCCAAAGTAATACCTGTTGTAAAGGCAAATGCTTACGGACATGGAGTTATTCCAGTTACTAGTCGACTGGTTAACGAAGGTTTTGATCTCTTTGCCGTTGCCCAATTTCAGGAAGCTATGGAGTTACGGGAAAAAGGATTTACACAACCCATCCTGATTTTTGGTAGACTTTTTCCTTCGGAAATCCCCCAGGCGATAAGAGTTGGGTTTCAAATTTCAGTATTCGGCAAGGAGGATCTCCGGTGGATCGAGAAGGCCAAGGAAGATTTGCCTGCAGCTGTCCATGTGAATGTAGAAACCGGCATGGGAAGAGTGGGCGTTCTTTTACACAAAGAACCGGATTTTTTCCACTATCTCCTCAGATGTAAGCGTTGCATTTGGAAAGGGCTGTATACTCATTTTTCTTCGTCAGATGAGAGGGATAAGACCTACGCAAGACTTCAACTGTCCCGATTTCGGGAAATCCTATCCAATATTCAAGAGCTCAGTAAAAAGCCCCCCATCATTCATATGGCGAATAGCGGGGCCATCCTGGATACGCCAGCAAGTTATTTTGATGCTGTCCGACCCGGAATCTTGATGTATGGTCATTACCCATCTTCAGAAACTTCGGAATCAATAAAACCCAGACAGGTGATGACTCTAAAAACGTATGTTGCTCACGTGAGAAAAATGCCAACAGGTCATCCCGTTAGCTATGGAAGACGATGGATCACCAAGGAACCAACGAAAATTGCGGTACTACCATTGGGCTATGCTGATGGCATTTGCCGGAAATTCACCAATAAAGGAGAAGTCTTAATTCAAGGTAAGCGATATCCTATGGTAGGGGCTGTAACGATGGATCAAATAATGGTCAACGTTGGAAAGGATCCAATAAAGGTTGGAGATGAGGTGATTATGTGGGGTGAGTCTTCGCAAGGAACTATCCAAGCCCTTGAAGTAGCCGAAAAAATTGGGACCATACCATACGAGCTAACCTGCGGGGTTTCCATGCGAGTTACCCGAGTATATATTGGCGATTCTTAAGTCTGTGTCAAATAGAATGTGTTTCCTCAACTTTTCATTAAGACTCATTCCTAAGGTGCTGCGTATTTTTCGAGCGTTATACATAAACTCGCAATTCAGCGCCAATCCAAAGAAACTTTTTTCCACTCTCATCAAGCCCAAGCTGAGATATATTAACATCATCATTATCTTCTCTCTGGTCATGAGCCGCCTTAAAGGAGATAACCCCACTATTGTAACGATATTTTTTACCAAATGCCACACTTCCTAGCTGGAGTGAGGCACTTTAAGGTATGCTTTCCTCTTATGCGAGGGTTTAGCGCTTGTTTCCCTAGGCTACGGAATACTTCTTAACCTGATAGAAAAATATCCTTGACAAAATCTCTTCGATCACTTTCTTTAAGAAAACAATCAAAAAAAGGAGGTGGTAAAAACACGGCTTTTTTAACCTATTAGATGTCGATTGATAAAGGAATGCGAGGAGGTAAAGGGAAATGATTTTTTAACAGGAGGGAATGAAAATGAAGAAAAGATCTTACTATAAGTTCTCCACACCGCTGGCTGCTATCTTAATATTAACAATAGCAATAATTGCCCTGGATGCTCCAAGACCTGCCTTCCCCTGTGATACCTGGGTTGCTATGCCTGATGCAACTGCTAATAGCTTTATGATGATGGCCAAGACTTCTGACGTGGCATACTATGAATGCGAGCCGTTTGTACGTTGGGAAGGAGGAAAGCATCAGCCCGGCGAAATGATCGACCTGCAGTACCAAAGGATTCCACAGGTGGAAAGAACCTACACCGTTTTGGGATCGAGCCAGTTCTGGATTTGGGGCTGTGAGCAAGGCATCAATGAATTCGGCGTTGCTATTGGCAACGAGGCCGTTTTGACGAAAGAGTGGCGTGAAAATTTGAATAAGGTTCAGAAAGGTGAAAAGGTCGAGAGAGGTATCCTCGGAATGAATTTGGTTCGTTTGGGCCTGGAACGGGGACGCACAGCTCGCGAGGCCTTAGAAGCCATGACGCCGTTAATCGAAAAGTACGGACAGTGGGCTTCCGGAATCGCTGGTTATAGCGACAGCGACGGGAGTTTTGACAACTCGTATATCATCGCCGACGGCACTGAAGCTTGGATCCTCGAGACCGCCGGCCATCAGTGGGTTGCCAAGAGAGTTACCAAGGGTGTTGCGAACATTGGCAACTACCCGGGCATCCGTACCGAGTGGGATTTATGCAGCAAGAACCTCATCAAGAATGCAGTGGACAAAGGCTGGTGGCCAGCCGACAAGGTCGATGAGTTCGACTATGCCCTAGCTTACAATGATTTCGAGGGTCCTTTAGCTCCCAATCTAATTCGCGGCAAGAGGGTGAAGACTCTTTTGAAGCAAAAAGAAGGAGACATTGACATCAGGTGGATGTTCCGGATTTCCCGTGATCATTTTGAAGGTAGCTTCCTTGAGGGTCCATATTTCAACGCCGCAATTCCCGATTTTCTCACTGTTTGCATGCATCACTCCCCTGCAGGCTTTACCTGGGGCATCACCTCAGGCACGAACGTATTCGTTCTTCCCGGTAAGAATGCTAACACGGTTCCGGTCACCTATTGGGCCGCCGATGTCCCGTGTTGTGCCTGCTTCGTGCCATTCTATCCAAATGGGAGTGAGATGCCCGAGGGAGTAGACAAGGCCGGAAAATCAAAAAATATCCAAACAGATCCCACAAAAACAACAGTATGGGGCTACACCGCAGATTCCTATTGGTGGAATTTTGATAAGCTTCGTATGCTTGTAAACGGAGACAAACGTGGGGAAAGAGAAGAAGTTGTGGAATTTGGCTTCAAATATAATGAACGTCAACCAGCTGTGCGTGCAGAATTTGATAAACTTGAAAAAGATTTTATTGCAGGAGATTGGAAAGTTCGTATGGAGGCAAAGAGACTTCTAGATAAAGGCCAAACAGGAAAGGGTGTAAAGCTGTTGGATGAATATTCTTCCAAATGTAGCAAACGGGCACTTTCTAAGTGTAAGACCTTAATTAGATATTTTGAAAGCTTAGAACGCTAACTCACTATACTTAAAAGGGATACAGACGGGAAGTAATAGATCTTATATAGTCTGTATCCCTTGTTAACTAGGAGCTTTACCACGCCGGAGTTAGCTACTCAATTTCTCACTGTATGCAAAATCGTCGGCCACCCCCTATAGATAAAAAGCACGACATCCCTTTCAGTAAAGTACCCCTTATTACTAAGGCCTATGAGGGCTGAAATGGCCTTTCCGGTATATACCGGATCAAGAAAAATTGCCTGCTTGCAGTCTCAGTAGCTTCATTAACAACCACGTTTATAGCCTCGGTTTTCTCACTCAAGACACTCATACCAATTAGGGTAAGCCAGAGTTTGAGTTATTCGAACTCCAGAGCCAATCGCGCCTGGGTGCCTCCCGAGTAACAGGAAAGCCTCTGCATGTCATCATCCCCCTATAGTCAGGGGAACGGCAGGAACCAGCTTTGGCATAATAAGGTGTGGCAGGGTTAAGGAAAGGGGAGGAAAATAAGTAGTTATCAGAACTACAGGGATAGAACAACTTACTATGAAGATCATTTGTGGTTTTATGAGCTTATCTAAACTACAGTTACCGATGCGCCCTGCAAGGTAGAGGATAGGAGCGGTTGGTGGCGTCTTATTGCCAAGTCCTAAGTTGGTGCCCAAAATGGCTGCAAAATGGATGGGATGGACTCCTATTTCCTTCATCAGGGGGAAAAGGAGGGGCGCTGCCAGAAGGGTGCCGCTGAAGTCATCCATAAGCATCCCAAGGATAAGAAGAAATACGTTAACCATCAATAATATAATATATTTATTATCCGTGAAACCTACTAGGGTTGAAATTAAACGTTGGGGTACATTCTCCATGATGTAAATACGGCTCAAAATCATCACGAAAAAAACCATGACTATCACCACACCTGTGGTGGTAATCGTGCTTATCATAGCGTCTGTGAATTGCCTTACATTCATTGTACGGTAAATAAAGAAGCCCACGGGAATGGAATATAAGACTGCTGTTCCCGCTGCCTCGGTGGGGGTGAAGATACCCCCATAAATACCTCCTAATACGATGACGGGCATGAGCAAGGCAAAGAAACCTCCGTAAATAGCATTTCCGAAGTCTTTCGTTTGCTGCCGCAGGCCAACAGGAGGCATGACCTTTATAGGCAATTTGCGACACATAAACCAGTTTACAGTACTATACAGTACTACCATAATAATGCCAGGCACAACAGTGGACAAGAAGCACGCTGCGACCGATTGCCAGGTTACCCAGGCGTACAGGATCATGGGCACACTGGGAGGGATAAGCTGTCCCAGGACCGATGGGGCGGCAACTAATGCTGTAGCCTGCCCCCTGGGATAACCTCGCTCTACCATACGGGGTATCATGATGCTGCCAATAGCTGCTACTGCTGCGGTGCAAGTCCCAGCTATAGCTCCAAATACTGCACAACTTACTATTGACACTGTACCTAAGCCGCTCTTGGTTCTACCCAAAATAGCATCAGAGATGGCCACTAGCCGTGCAGCAATGCCCCCAGAACCCATAAGCCCCCCCATGAGTATGAAAAAGAGGATACACAGCACGGCCATTGAATTCACTTTGTGAAAGCCTGTGGCCATTATAAACATTGGATCATAGCCACCTATGATGAACATAAATAAGACGGCGGCCATAAAACAAAAAGGCACCGGCACCCCCAATACAAGCAACCCTATTAAAATTGCCAGATCCACAATTACGTCCATAGCCTAGGGCTCCTCCCCGGATAATTGCTTAAAAACGGCGGCCTTTCCGAAGCTCTGAAGTATATAGTCCACCAACTCAACAAGAAAATAAAAGGACATTAATATGGCACCAAAGAAAATGGCACTTTGAGAAAGAACCATAGGCACCAATAGCGCCTGGGAAGTCTCTCCCTTTGTAATACCCCAAATGAAATAAGGATAACTCCACTTGACCATGATTATGGACAAAACCAGGGTAATGGAGCTGCTTAAGGACCTAACTAAAGCATAGGATCTCGGTGTCTTGAACCACAGATGAACTAGTTCTGCCTTGATATGGCTGCGTTCATAAGCCCCGTAAGATGCCCCAATAAAATATAACCACATAGCAATAAGACATACTAATTCTTCTACGCCAAAGAGGGGGGAACCGAATACATAACGGAGCAATACCTCAACGAAAACGAGCACAGTAACAAAACATCCGGCAATAACCATGAACCACTTTTGTAAGTGTATTAACCCATTCCAAATCTTTAGTCCGATTCTTTTCATCTCTTCACTGAATCATATCTAGGAATTTCTATTCCGCCGTGGGCGGAAATATCATAGACCTTGTGGTACCGATCAGTTTATGCCTGCCCGCCATCGCTCTCCCTCAGGCTACGCAGGCACATTCCCTTGCTCCAATACTCCAATTGGGGCGAAGCCCCCCTAAGTGCAATCTTCTTTTGGTCAAATGGAGCGGAAGGGTGCCTTTGGTATAGCTGGCAACTTACGGGCTATCCGTGCCTTATCTTACCTCCATGCCCACGCGTTTTCTGCAGAGATCTACCAAGGCCTTGCCCATGTAAGTGTCCAGCTTGGGCCATACATCTTTACGGATGGCATGGGCAAACGCCTTGAGCTCCTTATCGGTTGGCATAAGGATCTTCAGGCCGAAATCTTTCATTTTCTGGCGGTATTCCTCATCTTCCTTCAGAAAATAATCCCAGCGGCCTTTAACCTGCTTCTCGGCGGCCTCTAACATAACCTTCTGATCGTGCTCGGACAGTGTTTTCCATAAATCCAGGTTCATATAGAACCACCAAGGCTCTAAGTAGTCATTATACTGGATCCATACTCCCTGGATGTCTCGGAATTGATAACCCTGGAAGGGGGGGCCACCAGATTCTCCGTCTGCAACCCCTCTCTCAATGGCACTAAACGCCTCGGCATAAGGAATTGTAGAGGGGATGTAACCCAATCTTTCCCAGGTCAACTCGCAGGCCTTTAATGGCATCACCCTGATCTTCATCTTGTTTGGCTTCATATCTCCCCAACCTTTTGGCTCTTCTCTTGTGGTAAGACCACTCCAGCCCACGGGAAAGATCGCCAGACCCTTTATACCTTGCTGCAACAGTAAATCATGAACCATAGTGTAGACCCAGCCGCCCGTCTTATAGGCTTCCTTGGCCTCCTCTGTGTTTGTGAACAGGTAGGGCATATAGTAAGCGATGTTTAATCTCGGGTCGTAAGTAGGGGCTATAGATTGGAGGGTTATTTCATAGTCACCTCTCATTACCCTCTCATAGCATTCAACCCAGTCACAAAGTACCCCACCGGAGTAAACGGTGATATTAATGCGACCATCGGTCTGCTGCCTTACCTCATCAGCGAAGGCCTTGGCGCGCAGGTCAAAATCGCTGCCTACTGGATGAACTTGAGGCATTCGCCACTTATATTTATAGGTTGGCTTGGCTTTCTCAGCAGATGCCTCCGAGGCCCAGCCGGATACCAAAGAAATAGCTAATGCTAAAGAAATACCCACGAGCATGTGCCATTTTCGAATCATGATTCATCTCCTTCTCTTTTACATATTAACCTTCTCTAAGATAACTTATTATCTGCTCCTTGGTTAAATCCTCGATACCCAATTGCCCCAGGGATATTCCTTCTTTGAGGAAATCCCGTTTACACACTGCCGACCCTAACTGTATCAGCGACTCTATTATGGGGACATCCACATCGAATTTCTTGGCCAGATGGTATCGCATGACTGTTCCCACCGGTATGTCCTCAGTGAAATACCTGTGTTCAACAGAATCGGGACCGACTATTGGTGGCATAATCACATCTACAAATGGTACCCAGTACTCTATGCCCATGATGCTCCCCTTCCAGAAGAACTGATCTTCTCGATACTCAGCCATCTTTATCCCCATTGCATCGGCGATTTTTCTTTCCTCCTGATAAAAGGCAAACTGAGTTCGGGAAACGGCAGGGCTCATACCATACTTATACATTGAATACTTACCCTTCGGAATGCCCAAGGTGCCTTCCATCTCCGAGACTTCCATGGCACCTACATTGAGGATTGAGCCGGGGACATGAATAACGGGATTGGGATTGGAAAGATCAACCCCAATGATAGTGTCTCCCTTTTTGAGTTCCACAGTGCCATCGAATGCCGGAAGTCCTTTTAGGGTCTCAAAGAATCTGGCTCCATCTGCGCTCGGCAAGGCATCACAAATAAGCTCCCGTATCCTGAGTATGCAATCAAGCCTACCAGGCTCCACCAGCCTCACACCATAGGGCATAGAACTCCATCCGCCCATCATGACATCTGCATTACAGCCCCCCTCACGCATCATATTTCTGAGCATCAAGCAGCCAAAATTGTCCGGGAATATGCTTATCATCTGCCCATCTTCAAGGTATGGGATCATTTTTTCAAAGAAGGGTTTGTGGCCCTTTGCTGGTATTGCTACTATTATTAAGCCAGCTCCCCTCAATGCCTCTGATACCTCCGTAGTGATAAGGGCGACCTCTGCAATCCCTGCCCTCCTGAACCATTTGAAGTTAAGCTGCTCTCCTCCGAGCTCTATCTCATGCGTTTTCAGAACTTCTCCCAGGGTCTCCGGGGCAAGCTCTGGTAGCTCATACAGTCTGACCTCATATCCTGCAAGGGTAAGCTCCGCGGCGAAAGTCTGGGCACAGGCACCTCCACCAAGAACTGCTACCGGTTTTTCCAGTATGTTACCTTTATCCATATTTACCCCCTTCCTTTTTTCATGCTCTTTGGTTTTGTATACAGAGACAACCTTTTTAAGGCAAAAGAAATGACTGGCAATGTGCTTCCTTAGTTCTCCTTGATATATCTATAGACTCATCGCTGATTATGAAATAGAATGATTTGTTGTAACTAGTTGGCCTGCGTATGAGAGCCGTGGCAGTTAAGAGGTTGGAATCTACATAGTCGCCAAAAAGATCTAGAAAGGAAATAGACTGCGAGCCCGCTTTCTCAGTAAGTAACTCCCCTCGGCTTCACGTTTTTCTTAACCCATTTGACGATATCATCCAGAGCCGATCCCGGCGTGAAAATCTCCTTGATGCCCACCTTCTTAAGTTTTGGGACATCCTCCTCGGGGATAATCCCCCCTCCACAGATGACAATGTCGTCCACTCCATTTTCCTGCAAGAGCTCTGCAACCCTGGTAAAAAGATACATATGGGCACCTGCCAAGCTCGAAAGCCCGATCATATCCACATCCTCCTGGATGGCAGCCTGAACGATTTGTTCAGGGGTTTGGTGAAGACCTGAATAAACAACCTCAAAACCAGCATCCCTGTAAGCCCTGGCTATAATTCTGGCACCCCTATCATGACCGTCCAGGCCCGGTTTTGCTACTAAGATCCTGATCTTCCTTTTTTGATTCATGATCTATTCTCGTTGCAGCAAGCCCTTTGCGGTCAGTCTCTCAACTATTGGGCCGATCGCTGAACGCTCACATCTTTTAATAGACACCAGGGTCCCGATAGACTCCAAAGGCATCCCTAAAGACATCACATATCTCCTGCAGTGTGGCATGTTCTTTGACCGCATCTATAATATAATGCATGAGATTGTCATCCCCTTGGGCTGCATCTGCCAATTTCTCCAATGCATCCCTTACCTTTCGGTTGTTCCTGGTATTCTTGACCTGATTTGTCCATTGTATCTGTTTTTCCTCTAATTCTGCCTCAACCTGGAGGGCCTCTACAGGGAGCATTTCTTCAGCGATATACTTGTTTACTCCAACTACCGTCCTCTCCCCACTATCTACCTGTTTCTGATACCTATAGGCACTATCCGCTATCTCCTTCTGGGGGTAGTTTCTCTCTATTGCGACTACCATACCTCCCATGTCATCAATCTTTTTAATATATTCAAAGGCCTCCTCCTCCATATCCTTTGTGAGGCTTTCAACGAAGAAGGATCCGCCGAGGGGATCGATTGTGTTCGCAACCCCTGACTCTTCGGCAAGTATGTGTTGAGTACGGAGGGCAATGGTAGCCGCCTCTTCAGTAGGTAATGCAAGAACCTCGTCCAGTGCGTTGGTATGCAATGATTGTGTTCCGCCTAGTACGGCCGCCAGGGCCTCAAGGGCAGTTCTAATGATATTATTATAGGGTTGCTGAGCGGTAAGAGAGCAGCCAGCAGTTTGTGTGTGAAACCTGAGCCACATTGAGCGCGGATCTTTTGCCTTAAATCTCTCTTTCATTATCCTCGCCCACATCCTCCTAGCCGCCCTGAACTTTGCAATCTCCTCAAAGAAATCCAGATGTGAATTAAAGAAAAAGGAGAGCCTCGGGGCAAAGGAGTCAACATTAAGGCCCCTTTCAAGGGCGGCTTCAACATAGGCTATACCGTCGGCTAAGGTAAAGGCAAGTTCCTGAACGGCTGTAGAGCCAGCTTCTCTTATATGGTAGCCACTTATGCTAATAGGGTTCCATCTGGGGACCTCCTTGGTCCCGAATTCAATGGTATCGATTATAAGCCTCATGGATGGACGTGGGGGGCACATGAGTGTCTTTTGTGCAATGAATTCCTTGAGCATATCATTTTGGATGGTACCACCTATAGCCGACCTGCTTATCCCTCTTTTTTCTGCCATGGCGATATACATCGCCCAGAGGACAGGGGCTGGTGGGTTGATGGTCATGGAGGTGGTGATCCTATCAATAGGAAGGCCCTCGAACAGTATCTCCATATCCTTCAAGGTGTCGATGGCAACACCGCATCTGCCGCATTCTCCCCTTGATCTTGGGGAATCAGTATCATATCCCATAAGGGTGGGCATATCGAATGCTGTGGAGAGACCCGTCTGGCCTTCGCTTACCAGGAGATGAAATCTCTTGTTGGTATCCCTTGCCGATCCCAGACCCGCAAACATCCTCATAGTCCATAGTTTTCCCCTGTACATGGTGGCCTGGACTCCACGAGTAAAAGGGTCCTGGCCCGGAAATCCTATATCTCTTGAGTAATCCAGATCTTCTATGTCTAACGGCGTATAAAGATTGCGGATAGATCGGCCTGAAACAGTAGAAAATCTCTTCAATCTTTCAGGGGTCTTTGAGACGAACTCCTTAAAGACCTGTTGCCATTTCTTATTATCGGCACGTATTCCGTCTAGGTCTTTTTTGTTAAACATCACAGGATCTCCCTATGGTTTCCCCAAAATTGCCCTCGCTATGGTATTTTTCTGTATCTCAGTTGTCCCCTCATAAATTTCCGTTATCCTAGCATCTCTATAGAAACGTTCTACCTCATAGTCAAGCATATAGCCGTATCCACCGAATAGTTGAATGGCCTCATCCGCCACCTCGACTGCCACCCGGGCAGCGTACATCTTGGCAATAGATGTCAGCTTGGGATCGATATTGCCCTGATCAAAATTCCAGGCGGATTTATAAACTATAAGTCTTGCTGTCTCTATCTTGGCTGCCATGTCCGCAAGTTTATGCTGAGTTACCTGAAATTCAGCAATCTTTTTATTAAACTGGGTCCGCTCTCTGCAGTATGCGAGTGCTCGATCAAATGCGCCCTGGGCAATCCCAAGGGCCTGGGCCGCTATCTCTATCCTGCTTTCGTCAAAAAATTCAAGGACATGGTAAAATCCCCTGTTCTCTTGCCCTACAAGATTTGAGGCAGGAACCCTCACGTTGTTGAAGGAAAGCTCTCCGGTTGATGTCATCTTTATTCCCATTTTTTCACCTATATCAGCAGTACTATACCCTGCTACCCCCTTTTCAACGATAATGACTGACTGGCCACGATAGGTCGGCTTTGCCTGCTGATCTGTCTGGCAGAGGACAACGACAAAATCACCGATGATACCATTGGTGATAAAGGTCTTTACCCCATTTATAATATACTCATCCCCCTCTTTTGTAGCGGATGTATTCATGAGGGTTATATCACTTCCGTGGTCCGGTTCAGTAAATCCTCCACTGGAAATTGCCTTGCCTTTAGCAATGGGAATCAGATATCTTTCCTTCTGTTGGTCCGTTCCAAATCTCAAGATGAGCTCTGATGAAAAGTCAGCGAGGCTAAGCGCGATGCCGATCCCTGAATCCTGTCTACAGAACTCCTCGACTACAAGGACGTTTTCAAGGGTACCATAGTCCTGACCGCCGTATTTTTCTGGAAAGTGAATCCCTATAAAACCAAGTTCACAGGCCTTTTTCCATATCTCTAAGGGAAAAGTATGCGCCCTTTCATGTTCAAGGGCTATTTCTTTGTCAAATTCTCCTTTTGCAAACTCCCTTGCTGCCATCTGGATGGCATCCTGTTCATTGTTTAATCTAAAATCCAATCCTTACCTCCATCAGGGCAGTCCCCCTTTAAATTCAGCTACTGCATGGCGTCCGATGCATTTGCTAGCCGCCCGACCAGTGAGGATGTCAGGGAGGGAATAGGGGTCTTCCTTGCTTCTATAAAGCGTAGATAAAATCACAGCATATAGGATTTTTTTCCGGCCTTTGCATCTCAGGCCATCGTCTGCACGTGGGAGTTAAAACGCGAGACTGGGAGGCAATCAAAAACGTCGAGTATCTCTACGTTGATGAACACTATCCTGAATCCTCTGTTGGCTAATTGGTAGAAAGGCCCCTGGCCTCAGGGGAATAACTCTTTTTGGCTTCCTCACTTGAGCTCATGGGTTGCCAGCGTGTTAAGCAGTCTGCTAATCCGGATCCGGTGACACATCGGGTTCAATCTGATAACCTTGGGCAATGGCGTTTGTGCCGCTAAACACATCCACCACCGCCACGATCTCCGAGATTCCCTCATTGTCCAGCCC
>Ga0209636_10000859_pt1 | contig 30206 bp, 24 predicted proteins | sample DeeMarSWOR152_54_FD_187464 | JGI IMG/M metagenome (GOLD analysis project Ga0209636, IMG submission 187464) | Marine sediment microbial communities from White Oak River estuary, North Carolina - WOR-1-52-54 (SPAdes) (version 2) | ecosystem: Environmental > Aquatic > Marine > Intertidal zone >...
TCTCAATCAATCGTTCTTCATGCGAGGGCGAGTAGGCATACCAGCTCCACACAGCGGCACGTATGAATGGTACTCAGATGGAGTGTCTTGGTCATGGTTTAGTCTTGGTCAAACCTTTGATATACCTGAAACAGGAGCAACACTCAGCTTCTGGAGTTACTACGAAATTGAAGAAGACTGGGATTACGGCTACGTGGAAGTGCACGACTTGGATACTGGTGAATGGTTCACTCTACCAGGGCTCATGACTGTTTCAACGCTTCCAGAACCGCAAAACAACCCCCACTGCCCTCCTCAATTTGAACCATCAGCCTACTACGACGCGGGGAGATGGAATGCGTTCACAGGTTGTAGTGGTGCTATGTATGAAGAAGAGATGGATCTGACACCATTTGCAAGTCATACCATAGAATTATACTTCACCTACTGGACTGACCGGTATGTTCTTGAGCTCGGCTGGTACGTTGACGACATAGAAATCCCAGAAATCGGCTTCTTTGACGATGTTGAAAGTGGTCCAAGCGGTTGGACTTACAATGGATGGTATATAACTACTCCCCCGACATCCACTAATGGTACACTCCTTTCATTCTCAATCGAATACTATGATAGTTACATCTCCGAATCCTTAAACACGAAGTCGATATCTGAAGATGTTCCATTAACTATCTCGAATCAAGAGGTGTTTGCAGAGTTGATACTGAAAATCCCTGGCGATGTTGACGGTGACGGCGATGTTGACGCCTCCGACCTTGTGAGCTTCAAGGAAGCTTACTGTTCGGTATCTGGAGATGAGAACTGGGACCCAGATAGCGACTTTAACACAGACAACATAATCAACGTTCTAGACTTGACGATACTTAGCAGAAACTACGACAGAACAGCTTGAAAACTGAGAATTTGAGGATGCCCGTGTGAACCCGTTATAGAGCTTACTTCGACGCGTTTTAAATATACCACTTTAACAATACTTTAGTTGAGGATGAAATGTGAAAATTCCCCTAGCCAAGCCAGATATTGGAAAAGACGAAATCCAAGCAGTTATGGAGACGATGAAAAGCGGTTGGGTTAGCCAAGGCGAGAAAGTTGAGGATTTCGAGGAATCATTTGCTAAATATTGCGGGGTCAAATATGGTGTTGCGGTCAACAATGGAACGGCTGCCCTCCACATAGCTTTAGCGGCTCTGGGCATCAAAAACGGGGACGAGGTTATCACAACTCCTCTCTCTTGTGTAGCTACCACCAACCCTATCGTCTATCTTGGTGCGAAACCTGTGTTTGTGGATGTGGAACCTGCAACCCTTAACGTGAACCCGGCGTTAATCGAGAAGAGAATTACGCGTAAAACCAAAGTCATTCTTCCTGTGCATCTTTTTGGGCACCCCGTTGATTTAGACCCTTTGATGGAAGTTGCTGAAAAACACGGCTTGTACGTCATTGAAGATGCAGCTCAAGCCCACGGAGCGAGGTACAAAGGAAAAAAAATAGGCTCACTGGGCCACATCTCATGTTTCAGCTTTTACGCTGATAAGCTTATCACTACTGTAGAAGGCGGCATGGCCTTAACAAACGACGAGGAACTGGCTGAAAAGATGCGTCTGCTACGAAGATTCGGAATGAACAAACATGAAAAGTTCTATCATCCTGTTTTAGGGTACAACTATAAGCTGTCGGACATCCACGCTGCAATAGGCTTGGTACAACTGCGAAAACTAGATAAGTACATTGAGAGGAAACGCGCTAATATTAAATATCTAAGGAGTAGACTTAACCATTCCAATTTGAAGCTGCCAGTAGAGCTAGATTACGCCTTCAATGTGTACTACGTTTGTCACATCCTTGCAGAGAAGGGAAAAGAGAAAATTGTAGAGCATCTAGAGCGGGAAGGAATTGAGACTAGACCTTTGTTGTCGTTTATTCCTGAACAACCACCATATCGGAAATATGGGTGCAACCTTAACGAGTTGCAGGTGGCAAGGAACGCCTATCAGAAGGGATTCTACTTTTCGAACTCTCCTTTGCTGACTGAAAACGAGCTTGACCTCATGGCGTCCACAATAATTAGATCTATTGATGGTACCCTAGAATGAAATCAAGCAAAACAGAGTTACCGCGTGTTCTTACTCTACTGCGGAACAGAGCTAACCTGTTTTACATTTTAACCTTTGCTCCACTTCTTTATTTCTTGTATTATCACGTCTTTAGCGCAGTGATTCCGTTCTATGGATTCCTGCTTCTTTTCTTAAAGTCTCAGAAACTCCTTGGCGTTAAAGAAGCGAATTCTATTCAAAAGATTTTGGGTTTAATTGTGCTGGTGGGCAGTTTCTTCGTTTATTACGGTGTAGTCTTAGTGTTTCCTGGAGCACCGTTCTATACAGCAGCAAACTATGTCGTGTATCTCCTCGGGCTTTTCTTGTTTTTCTTCGAGCTATCTGCCCTCAAAGAAGCGTTTGCACCTCTGTTTCTCATAGTAGCCGCTACTTCAAGCTCTTTTATATCAGCGTGGTTGAAGCCCTTCCTTTCACCTTTTGCCAGCGATTTCGGACTTGTCATCGTGAACGTTTTGAGAGCATTGGGCATAGATGCACATATCTACTTAGGCAACATACCTGTCGTTACTTTTCCGTCTCTTTCAGGAAGAATGATTTCTGCCGGCTTTGTCTACGAGTGCATAGGCGTTTACAGCGCGTTGGTTTTTTCCATTATACTTGTTGTTATCTTGTTTGAGGATCCTAGCAGCTTGAAGGTGAAATTAGCGTATTCTGTTGCTGGTGTTTTCGGCACTTTTGCCCTGAACATACTTAGAGTCACCGTGATTTTTTTGACAGACTATTTTTATGGTGTAGAAGTGGGAGGATTTGTTCACTACGTAATCGGATATATCCTCTTTACAGTTTGGCTTGTGTTCTTCCTCTATGTTTACTCAAGGAGAAAGACTGTGGAGGCAAAAATTGCGTCGTTTTGGCAGAGAATACGCAAACGTAAGATGTAGTTTGACATGACTTTTTATCGAGGACGCCGCGTCCGCACGCGCATTTTTGTATAGAACTGCGTTATATAAGAATATGAAGTAACATTTAATAGACTTCTTCTAGACAATCATATTGGTGTTCCCGTCCCTACACAGGCGGAAGGGAGCGCATAGTTGAAAGAGTGAGAGGAGAAGCGGTTCATTTGCTGACTAGACAGGGTCTAATGAGGATCAAAACTAGAGCTCTGAGACAAAGGATTTGGTTCAAGGTCACATCAGGGTTAGAGAGAGGCATAGTTGACTTATCTATACGCTGTGTAGAAAGGATTCGAAGCCCTGTTCTTGCAGGAATTCTTTCAGAAATCATTAGAAAGGCATTGGGAACTCTGGAGAACGGTTTTGTTAAGAGGGCGGAGAAGGTTGGAGCTGAGATTGCCAATAAGGTTTGTGGTTTCGCTCTTGCATGGGGAAATAGGGCAGCCTCTAGCTGGAAGCATGATCCAAGTTTTGTTAGGTTTTTGGGCGTAAATGCTGTCAACGCTCAGGTGAGGTGTATATGAGCGGAAATATTCTCGTCACAGGTGGTGCGGGTTTCATTGGGTCACGTATTGTTGATACCCTATCCAAAATGTCAAAGTCTCCTGTCGTGGTTTACGACATTAATGCTAAAGAGGATAGAGCGGAAAGCGTCGTCAATATAACTGGAGACATTTTTGATTCTGATAAGCTTTTGTCGGTTATGCGTGAGGAGGAGATATCAAGGGTAATTCACATGGTGGGGCTGGCGTCCATTCCAGACTGCAGAAAAAATCCTGACCTCAGCTTTGGGCTGAACGTTGCAAGCGTGCATAACATGTTAGAAGCGATGAGAATTGCTGATGCTGAACACCTAGTTTTTCCATCCACTGCCGCAGTGTACGGAGACGTTGCGAAGCCGAAAGTTGATGAGTCAATCGCGCCGAGACCCACCAGTATTTACGGATGCCATAAGCTAGCTGCTGAATCGCTTATCCATGGATACGCCGAGGATTACGGCATCAACACGACAGTTCTCAGAATCTTCAATGTTTATGGAGACTTCTTAAAAGAGCAGGGAGTCATTTCCCATTTCATTAGAGGAGCACTGGAAGGCAAGCCTTTAATCGTGAATGGAGGTAAGCAGCTGAGAGACTTTGTACACCTAAGTAACGTTGTAGAGGCTTTCGTCAACTTCCTAGACAACCCTGCGGCCTATGGGCAAACCATCAACGTGGGCTCCGGAGTCGGCTTATCTATCAGCGAAGTTGCTCGAATCGTTCATGAGATTTTTCCAAATACTGAAGTTACCATCAAGCTCTCGAAGAATGGGGAGTATAGCATTTACGCAGATATTTCAAAGATGAAGAACCTCTTAGGCTGTGAGACAATAGACCCAAGGACGGGTATACCAAAATTCATTGAAGAGTGCAAACAGAACCACGCAAGCATTGGAAAGGATAACTGTTAACGGCAAGTGCACACCATGCCACGAAAAGTTTTGGTAATGATTCCAGCATACAACGAAGAGAAGACGGTTGGGCAGGTGGTCAAATCCACGCTTGCTTTATATCCTGATTTCAAGATTGTTGTCGTCGACGACGGCTCCGAGGACAGAACTGCTGAGAGAGCAGAGGAAGCTGGGGCAGATGTGGTTTCGTTGCCTTTCCACTGTGGCGGAGGCATCGCCATACAGACTGGTTACCTGATTGCTGCAAACAATGGTTATGATTATTTGGTTAAAATAGATGCGGATGGACAGCATAAGCCTGAGGAGATTCCTAAGCTGTTGAATCCTCTAGTAAATGAAGAGGCTGACATAGTTACGGGCTCCCGCTATCTTGCGCCTAATACAAATAATGGTCCAGTGGTTAGGGAGAGTGGCATAGTTTTCTCTTCTACGTTAGTTTCGATGTTTCGGAACGTTGAAGTAACTGATATTACGTCAGGGATGAGAGCTTGGAATCATAAAGCCGTCCGAACCTTATTGCCGATTTATTTGGAAAGAGGAATTATTGAGGATTCGGTATTTTGGGTTGTAGAGACTTTTCTTGTTTCAAAGGAGGGGTTAAGGCTAAAAGAAGTGCCGATAGAAGTGCTTCCGAGAAGATGCGGGAAATCCAAGAGCTTCTCACCGATCAAAATGTTGCTATATCCCGCAAGGTTTATAGCCGCTTTGTTGGAAGTAATCAAATCATGAGGTAGCCCAAATGTTGGAGAGATATTCGCTAGTCGGCGTCGCATTCTCCCTATTTATCATATTACTAGATTTATACCTCCTGAGAAAACGTAAGATCAAATCAAGAGGCTTCGTTTTTTGGTTCCTAACGGGGCTCGTTGCAGGCTTATTCTCGCTCGTCCCAACCCTATTCTCTCTTGTGTATGTTGTCTTCGGTACCCAATATTGGGTCTCAGGTGTGATGGGAGCAGGATTCTGCTTTTTCCTACTCGCTTTCTTCTATTTATATTACAGAATATCAGAGCTCCACAGCCTGTTGATGAAATTGACAATGGAAATCTCCGTGGCCAAATACAGCGAGAAACAAAGCGGACCGAATGATCTAAAAACCAAGAGCTCCTAGTAAAAAGAGTAAAAATAAGCGAAAGTGAAGATTTAGTTTGTCGAGCTGGAAGATTCCTCTTTACAAAATCTATTGGGATGAAGATGATGTAGAGCGTGTGTCAGAGGTTATTAGGCAAGGGATGTTCTGGGCAACTGGACCAAACATCGAGAAGTTTGAGAGAATGGTTGCGGGACGTATAGGAAGGAAATTCGCTACTGCTTTTAACTCTGGCACCTCTGCCTTACACGCCATACTTTTGGCGTATGGAATAAAGAGGGGAGACGAAGTAATAGTTCCGTCCTTTACGTTTATCGCTACTGTCAACTCGGTGCTTTTCGTAGGGGCGAAACCTGTGTTTGCAGACGTAGAAAGTGAAACATGCGGTCTAGATCCCGAGAACGTGAAAGAGAAGATTACGCGAAAAACGAGGGCTATACTGCCTGTGCACTATGGGGGACTACCTTGCCGCATTAAAGAGCTAAAGGACATAGTTGAAGAAAAAAAGCTGTTACTAATAGAGGATGCCGCTGAATCTCTTGGCGCAAAGGTCCATGGAAAATCTGTAGGCTCGTTCGGGAATGCTGCAATGTTCAGCTTCTGCGGAAACAAAGTTATTACGACGGGAGAGGGCGGGATGATAGTTACTGACCAACGTGAGATCTACGAAAAACTGAAGCTAATAAGGTCGCACGGTAGACTTGAAACAGAGCATTATTTCACCTCAACTAAGCTAATGGACTACGTTACCTTAGGATACAACTGGCGCATGTCCAACATGACCGCGGCGCTCGGTACCTCACAACTCGAAAAGCTAGACAAACTTATTGATATGAGAAGAAAAAACGTTGCGTACATATCTAAAAGCATATCTAATATGAGAGGAATAGAGCCTCTCAACACTCCGAAAGGATACTTCCACGTCTATCAGATGTACACAGTGAAGGTGACGGATGGAAAAAGAGTCAGAGACAGCCTGAAAAATCACTTGGCGAATAAAGGTGTGATGACAAAGGTGTACTTTACACCAGCTCATCTAACAAGCTTCTACAAGGAGAAGTTTGGTTTCCACGGCGGCGAACTACCAGTCACCGAAGAATTGTCTCAACATGTGCTGACTCTACCCATGTACGCCTCACTGACAACGGATGAGATGGACTACGTCGTAAACAATATCAGAGACTTCATGGGAAATTTCGGTTGATGAAGAAAGCTTACGTACAAGACGGAGCAAAGATAGGCGACAACGTTAGTTTAGGCCCCTTTGCCCAGATTCTCTCCGAATCCATTGTAGAGAACAACTGTGTTATCGGAAGCCACTGCGTAATAGGTCATCCATCCAAATTGGAACTTCAAAAAATCGATTTCTCCGCAACAAGCCTAAAAGTTGCAGGGTTCCTAGTCAAGGAATGTGTTACAAAAATTGGTGAAGGATCAATCGTCAGGTCAGGTTCCACCGTCTATAACCATGTGGTTATTGGGAAAAACGTACGCACAGGACATAATGTATTGGTTAGAGAACACGTTACTCTTGGAGACCACTGCATCGTTGGAACACAAGCGATTCTAGACGGATACATCAAAGTGGGGAATAGATCAATGATACAAAGTCAGTGTTACATAGCTCAGTCGGTAAGGATAGGAAACGGTGTCTTTATTGCTCCAGGGTGTATATTTGTTGACAACAAAAAAATGATTCTCGGGGAAGGGCTCAATGGAGCTATAGTTGAAGATTATGTTCGAGTGGGTGCGGGAACAAAAATCCTACCTGGCATAACTATAAAAAAATATGCACTAATAGGTGCGGGTTCAGTGGTCACAAAAAATATACCATCCAAGGCATTAGCATACGGGATTCCAGCCGAAATCAAAGGTTTTCAATGTGATGACGAGATTGGGAGCTATGTGGATTCAATAACGAAGTGGGAATAGAAAGCGGTTCCTTTGAATATTTGTATGATTTGCCCATATTTTCATTCTAAAATGCACAGAATAAAGCTGAGACCAGACATTCTAGAGGTTTCGACAAGATTGGTTAAGCGAGGGCATAAAGTTGTGGCTTTAGCTTCAAATGCATATAGTGGTCCTAGCTATGAAGTCGTAGAAGGTGTTGAAGTTTATCGAGTCTCTTCACTGCCTTTGCCTAATATTTTCTATTTTATTCCCTCTCCTCCTAATCTCGTAGGCGAACTTCTGGAGATTTGCAGAAAACATAAGATCGATATTCTACACTTTTGGAACTATGAGTATCTCACCAGCTCCTTAGCCTTTTTTCTACGGAGAAAGCTAGGTAGCTTACCCTTTGTATTGACGGTCATAGGTTTTCCGGGTTTGAACTGGCATTATGGATTAAAAGGCGTTGACATAGCTGGGTTCATTTACACGTATACTGTTGGGAAACTAGTTTTGAAATCGGTAGATCATGTGATTCTTCTCGGTAAGAGTTTGGTTAGATACGCTTCACGCATGGGTGTTTCGGAAGATAAGATCTCTATAAACTCGTTCGGAATAGATTTTGAAGCGTTTCATCCTATAAAGCCACTGGACAGAGTACGTAAAGAATTTAAAATCGCTCCATCTGACAAAGTGATCATCTACGTCGGACGACTGGAACCAGTTAAAGGAGTGACCTATCTGCTAGAAGCCGCGAAACATCTGAGTACCAATACACAAAATCTAAAATTCTTAATTGTTGGAGATGGGCCTCTGCGTTCAAAGTTTCAGAAACCCGAAAACCAACATATCGTATTCACAGGATGGCGTAGGGACATCGCCGACTTGTTGAACGTGTCAGATATTTTTGTTCTTCCTTCTTTATCAGAAGGTTTGCCTATATCTGTGCTTGAAGCATACGCTTTAGCGAAGCCTGTTATAGCCACAAATGTAGGAGCAGTTCCTGAACTTGTAATTAATAATAAAACTGGTTTACTTATTGAACCCAGAAACTGTGAACAAATCGAAGAAGCAATACATCACCTCACAGAAAACCCTTACATTGCAAAAAGAATGGGGACCGATGGAAAAAAACTCGTTAGGAAATACCATAATTGGGACTACATCATGAATAAATACGAGGAAATCTACAATTCATTAACGCACTAAGTGTACGAATTACCTGACATCTTGTACTATAAAAGCGGTTTGGAGCGATAATTCTTGGCTAAACGAGATATAACGATTCTAGGAATCAATGATATGCATGATGCGGGTGCAGCTTTAGTTAGAAATGGAAGAGTTATAGCAGCAATACAGGAAGAGCGTCTTAGAAACATAAAGCACTATGGAGGGAACCCAACATTATCCATAAAAGAGGTATTCAAAATATCAAAAATCCACCCTTCTGAGGTTGATGCAATCGCTGTGGCAACGCTTTGTGGCGGTGTTTCCCCCTTTAACGAAAATGCACTTTCGGAAAAAATCATTATGAAATTTAGTCCATTGGTTTCCTCACATACGTTTTCTAAGATGTATGTCAAGATTTTTAGCCGTGTGAGAAATCTCAAGCCTCTGATGAATACACTCAAGGAATTAGGCTTAGAAAAAAAGGAAACGTTTATCATAGAACACCACCTAGCACACGCAGCGTGCGCATACTATACAGCACCTTTCGCAGAAAATGAAAAGGTGTTGATATTTACTGCTGATGGAACAGGTGATGGGGTAAGTAGTACAGTAAATATTGGTGAGAAAGGGGAAATATCAAGGTTAGCTTGGTCTACTTCCTACGATTCGTTAGGTAATGCTTTTTACACAGAAATTACAGCGTATTTAGGTCTCAAACGTTGGGATCACGAGTATAAAGTGATGGGATTAGCTCCATATGGGAGATATCAGTACTGTCTCGAGCAGATTAAGAAACTGATTAGACTAAACCCAAAAGAGCCCCTTGAGTTCCAAAATACCATGAATGCATCCGGGGTATTCATTCAAAAAAGACTTAGAAAGTTTCTTGCAGCTCATAGGTTTGACAATATCGCGGCAGCAGCCCAGTTCTGGCTTGAGACGCTTCTTTTAGAGTGGGTAAAAAACGCAATTAAACTCAAGGATATACATAGAATCGCTTGTTCTGGCGGAGTGTTTTTGAATGTTAAGGCCAATAAGCTTATCAGAGAGTCGTCGGAAGTGCATGATTCGTTCTTCTACCCAGTGGCAGGAGATGACGGTCTTCCAGTGGGCGCTGCTCTTCAAGCTTACCATGAATTTTGTAAACGGGAAGGCATAAAGCCCGAAAAAGTGCCTCTAACCGACCTTTATTATGGCCCGGATTACGAAGAAGAATACATACAACGTGTTTTGAAGAAAGAAGGTTTGTTTGTCAAGACCGAATACTACTCTGAAATTGAGGGTGTCATAGGCGATTTGCTGTCTAAGAGGAAAATTGTGGCGAGATTTGATGGACGTTTAGAGTTGGGTCCACGGGCTATGGGAAACCGATCTATCCTCGCGGATGCTAGAGATCTTAGAGCAGTACGGAAAATAAACTTCGCCATTAAGCACCGAGATTTTTGGATGCCCTTTGCTCCTACAATATTAGAAGAACGAGGATTGGAGTATCTAGTGAACCCCTGCCCAGCGCCTTACATGATACTGGCTTTCGATACCACAGACAAACGTGACGAAATCATAGCGGCCATACATCCTTTTGATAATACCTGTCGCCCTCAAACTTTGAATACCAAATCAAATCCCTCCTACAGGAAAATTTTGGAAACATTTCAAGAATTAACCGGCGTAGGTGGCCTTCTTAATACAAGCTTCAACTTGCATGGCTATCCCATAGTTGCGACACCAGAACAGGCTATGTACACTTTTAAGAATTCAGACATAGATGCATTGGCTATTGGTAACTATCTAGTTCTGAGATAAAGGAAAAAACACAGAATGGGAGTTTCCGTTTTTTCTGCTTTCTCCGAAACTGATTTTAAACTAGTGTAGAGACAAATAGGAGGATATTATGATGCAAAAGAAGATTTGTTACGTCACTGAAGTAGACCATGACGGAAGAGTAGCTGGAGCGATCATAAATGATCTAAAAATACTTCATATCCTCGAGAAGTTTGGTGAAGTTGACCTTATCTATCTTCAAGCGAAACGATATAGATCATTGGGGCTAGCTCTTTGCATCTATGTGTTTCAGATCTTAGGAAGTCTTCTAAAGCCCTACTCAATTTACTTTTCTCGCTCTTTAATTGCGTCCTTTCTTCTTGTCTCTCTTGGGAAATTCAATTGGAAACACAAAAGAATTGTACATCAAGCTTTGTCTGTGCCTTTTCCTTCTAGTGAAATTGGGTTTTTAGAGGTGAACATGCTTGAATCGTTTGTGCGTTACCACATGTATCGCTTTTTAGAAGTATGCGTGCTTCCTAACGTTGATGTTATTACTGTAGCGGCCCGGGATTACGCTAAGGAACTAATGGAGATCGGCGTTGAGAAAGATAGGATTGCAGTTGTTCCTTTCTACGTTGAAAATGAGTTTTTTAAACAGTCTATTAAATATGATGTAGGTGAACCCTTTACTTTTTGTTATGTGGGTGGTTTCCAAAGGTATCATGATTTGTCGTACTTAGTAGAAGCGTTTGACCTTTTTATTCAATCTCGAAAGAACGTTAGATTGTATCTGGTTGGTGATGGCCCGCAACGTCCGAATACTGAAAAAGAAGTTGCAAGAAGAAAGTTGGTAGATAAAATAAGGTTTTTCGGAGCACTTTCTCACTCACGTGTACCATCCCTTCTTTCGAGAGTTGATTCTTTCATAATTTTAATGCGTAAGTCGGGTATATCTACGAGTCTCTTGGAGGCTGCTGCCGTCGGAAAGGCGATAATAACTGTTAGAAGGCAAAAAGACATTACATTGAATCGTTACTTTAGACATATGAAAGAAATGTATTTTGTGGATGACCTTTCTCCAACCAAAATTGCAAAGGCGATGGAATTACTCTATACGGATTCGCGACTCAGAAACAACTTAGCAAAAGGTGCCAGAAAAATAGCTCAAGAACATTTCAGCGAAGAGATTGTTGTTAGAGAACTGGAAAATCTTGTACGTAATAATCTGCAAGAACCACCGTCCGTATAAATAAAAAAACATCGTTAAGCAGAGGAGTAAGTGTTAGATGAAGATTAAGAAAATACCACCTGTCAAGCCGTATTTTCCAGAAGAAGACGTACAGCTGATACAAAAAGACGTCAAAGCCATACTGAGGTCTGGTATGTTAACCTTGGGAGAGTATACGAAACGCTTTGAACTTGCGTTTTCAAGACTTTGTGAAGTGCCTTGGGCTTTGGCGGTGAGTTCCGGAACGAGCGCTCTTGAGATAGCCCTCCGCGTGACTGGCTTAAAGAATGGTGAAGAGGTGCTGGTTCCAACTAACACGTTTACCTCAACTGCGGCTGCAGTGATGTTCGCTGGAGGAAAACCTGTGTTTACCGATGTTAGCGCTCGTTCTCTCTGTGTGGATGTAGAGAATGTGCAGAGATGTCTGACTACAAAAACCAAGGGAGTAATAGTTGTTCACGTTGGGGGTTTGGTTTGCCCTGAGATAAAGGCGATAAAAGAGATCTGTGAAGATCGTAATCTATTCTTGATTGAAGACGCCGCACATGCTCATGGAAGCACTATAGATAAGCAACCGGCTGGCTCCATTGGGGATATAGGTTGCTTCAGCTTTTATCCCACGAAAGTGATGACCACCTGTGAAGGGGGTATGATCACAACCAAGAAGGAGGAGTTCGCTAAAAAGACGAGTGTCCTACGGGATCAAGGGAAGGAAAGCTTCTCAAGCAACGCCATTATCGAGTTGGGCTATAACTGGAGGATGAATGAGATCAGTGCTGCGATTGGACTTACGCAACTTAAGAGGCTTCCTGGGTTCATCAAGCATAGAAATGAAATTGCCTGTTATTACGATGAGAAACTGTCGAAAATCGATGGAATCGAGCCGCTTAAAAACCCTTCAAACATCCTGAACAGTTACTATAAATACGTAACGTTTTTATCGCCTGAGATTCCACGAGATAACTTCAAGCAGAAGTTACGAGAGAGAGGCGTTAGGTGTGGTGGTGAAGTCTATTGGCCTCCTCTTCATATGCAACCGGTTTACCAGCGCTTGCTTGAGGTCAAGGAAGGTGACTTCCCGGTGGCTGAAGACGTTTGTAAAAGGATGGTGTGTCTCCCAATGTACAGTCAGATGACGCTGAGTGAAGCTGAGTACGTGGTGGAACATATCAAGGAAGTATTATCGGAGTTGTAGGAGGAGTAGCGATGGTAATGCTTGTGACAGGTGGTTCGGGTTTCATTGGAAGTCATATTGTGGACAAATTAGTTGAGCAAGGCTTTGAAGTGAGAGTGTTCGACAAGTATAAACCACGTCGAGATGATGTCGAGTGGTTTAAGGGCGACTTGCTCAATGGAAAAGACGTTTTGGAAGCTTGTAGGGATGTTGAAACCATATATCATCTGGCAGCAATAGCTGATGTGAACATTGCGCTTTCCCACTTTGAATTGTGTCTGATGACTAATGAGATGGGCACTATGGGTTTCTTGGAGGGTGCGGTGGCTAAGGAGGTTGAACGCATAATTCTCGCTTCTTCCACATGGGTTTACGGAAAGTCGGAGGGGATAGTTGATGAAACCACACCTATTCCTTTGCCGGATCACATTTATACGAAGACGAAGATTGGGCAGGAGCAGCTTGTTCACGCTTGGCACGAACATTACGGTTTACCGTATACGATTCTGCGGTATGGCATTCCGTATGGACCTAGGATGAGGTCGAACATGGTTATAGCTATCTTTGTGAGGAGGGCTATGAGACACGAGCCGATCACCGTGTTCGGAGATGGTAATCAGGGCAGATGCTTCATATATGTGGAAGACTTGGCGGAAGGGAACTTTGCAGCCTTGAAGGAGAGAGCTAAGAATGAGATTTTTAACTTGGCAGGTTCGGAATTTGTTTCGATAAATCAGATGGTTCAGGGATTGAGGGACATTCTTGGCGATTTGGATGTTAGGCACGAGCCGGCGAGGCCTGAAGATTTCAGGGGGACGAAGGTTAGCATAAGAAAGGCGAAGAAATTTTTGGGATGGGACCCAAAAACACGCTTTGTAGAAGGTTTAAGAAAGTACGTTAGATGTGTCCAAAGTCTGTCTTAGCAGGAGCGGATTCAACCTCATCTTTTCTGTGCACGAGATATCTAAAAAGATGGGTTGAAACACTGAACTGCACGCCGATGGAGAGAGAATGTGGTGAGATTAGCCTACGCTCATGATGGAACAAGTGTGTATGATCTGCTTTTCCTCAAACGTTTAACGAAAGAGAACACTGTCCACTTTTTGACATTCAATAATAACCCGCGATTTGTTTCAAGCGAGACGATAGTTACGAAAATGTCTTGGAGCGTATCCGCTGAAAGTAAAACAGAGGGACTGTACATGTACGCTCTTTGCTTTCTGAGGGCCCTTCTTTTGAGAATATACTTGAACCGCATTAAGCCGCATTTACTTTTGGGTTGTATGGCAACAAAATATGGTTTTTATTCAGCTCTTTCACGTTTCAAACCCTTCATCTTAATTGTTTGGGGCTCAGATATCCTCATTGCGCCAAAGCGATTCTTCCTTTTCCGTTTCATGGCAAAGTTTGCCTTAAAGAAGGCAGATGCGATTATCGTCGACAGCGAAGTTCAAAAGGATGCGGCCATCCAATTGGGATGTATTCCCCGAAAAATCTTGAAGTTTCCTTGGTTTGACTTGAACGACATTCGTGTAAAGACTTGTAGAAACAAGATTAGAGAAGAACTTGGTTGGTGCAAAAATCCAATTATCATTTGTGTCAGAAGGCATGATTGGATATGGGGAGTCCAATACTTCATTGAAGCAATCCCACAAGTCATTAGCGTAATGCCTGAAAGCAGATTTCTGATACTTGGCAAGGGCCAACTATCTGAGAGGTTTAAGCGAAGAGTAAAGGAACTAAGGATGGGAAAATATGTGAAGTTTATGGGACAACTTCCACGTGAAGACGTGATCGCATACCTGAACGCGGCTGATGTCTATGTATCAGCTTCTTTGTCTGATGGCACTTCAGCAAGCCTACTTGAAGCCATGACGCTTGAGCTTCCGCCGATTGTGACAGATATAGCTGGCAATTTGGAATGGGTTAGGAATGCTTGGAATGGGTATCTGATACCCGTGAGAAGTCCACAAAGTCTCGCTGAGAAGATAGTCTTGTTAATCAAAGATAGAAACCTGAGACAAAGAATAGGGAAGAATGCCCGCAAGACTGTGGAAACTAAAGTAGATTGGCGCAAAAACTCAAAGGCGTTGAGTAACTTGATTTGGGGATTAGTAAAAGAGAAAGGAGCGTAAGACGGAGATGAAGCCTAAAACTGGACTTTTGATAATAACTGAAGACTCGCCGGAATCGTATAGTCCTGCCGGAGAGAGAGTTAGGCATATGGCTCTGGCAAGTTGTTCATTTTTTGGGAAAGTAATTGTTTTAGCATCAGGTGGGACGAAAAGTCAAAGCGGGCGAGGCGTAACATCGAAAGCATTGTTATACGCGGTTAGTTTGGCGGTGAGAATGCCGTTCCCGATATCTGCAGTGTTCGATCCGATCAAGTTCTTGATGTTTTCCGTTCACGGTTACCTGTTGTCAAGGCACTACAAACCTAGCTATGTTTTGGCTTCGATGCCACCGTTTGAAATTGGTGCGAGTGCTTGTTTTTTGGCTAAACTTTTTGGCATAAAATTGATAGTTGATTTAAGGGATGATTGGGAGGCAGCCATAAGTTCACAGCTCACACGCTACGTGCCGTTTCGGTTAATTTCGCCACTTTTCAAGCTTGCGACCAAAATATACTCATTTTCAACAGGAATCCTCGCAATAACGCCGACATTGGTCAATACGATTCGTCAACGCGGGATCAAGACCCCTGTAATTCTTGCACCTAACGGTGCGGATACGTCCGTTTTTTTCCCTCGAAGGGATGACGCTCGGCGAAGAATAAGGTCTAGGTATGCGCTTCCTGAAGATAGAATTGTGATGGTATACTGTGGGAGTGGTATAAATCCTTATTATCGCCTAGACTTGATCATGTCATGTTTAAGATCACTACCGAGCTATATGGAGAAGAAGATCTTTGTAGTGTTTTATGTGTATAACAGAATTGACTCTCTAAATGACCTGAAAGATCGATTAAGGATACCAGGCAACTTGATTGAAATACGAAGACCATTACCGCGTAGCGAATTGGCTGAGCTAATGGCAGCGTGCGACATAGGATTAGTGCCATTTGACGACAAGTCATATCTCCTGTATGCAACGTCAACCAAAATATTCGAATATCTTAGCGTAGGACTATATGTGATCAGTACTGGACCAAAAAGGGGAGAGTTGGACTCGTTCTTTGCTTCTAATCCCATTTTAGGGCTGCTTGTTCCACCAACTGTTGAAAATCTTGTCCGCGTTTTTTCCAAAGTCGCTGAGAGCGCTGCCGAACTATTCAGCAATGATTACACGAATCTGCGTCATTTGTTCATAAAGGAAAAATTCGATAGGAAAAAGGTTATGTTGAAGGCAATTCAAACACTATGGAATGATGTTCTCGTGGGCTAAAGATGCGAGTTAACGTGCCTGGCTCTTTCCCGGAAGATGTTACAAAAATGATTAGGGGAGATAAGAGTGGAAGAATGATCCCCTTGATAGTCATATCGATAGTCATTGTGCTAAACTCAGCGATAATCAAATCGCCTTACATTGGAATTCCCTCGTGCCTGATATTTTTCTACATCAGCGCCACAGCTACCGGGAAGTTGTTCTATTTTGATGAAAAACCGTTTTTGAAAGAAGCACTAGGCCTAGTAACATTTATGATGGTGATGGCTCTATCAGGAGTTTTCTTAATGTTGACACGAATTTTCACTGAAACCGTATCTCTAATCGTGATTGTGGCTATCAGCTTGATCTTCTACATCATTTCCATGCGAAGAAGAACTATTGATGATCAAACAGTTTTTAACCAATCAAAACGTGTCAATAAAACGGCGATTGAACCTTATTTGCTTCTATGTTCCTGCTTATTCATGATAGGGATAGCCTTTTACGCTTTGGTAGTTGCTAGAACGACTGAAGGCATCACATCAGTTTGGTTGACAATACCTAACTTCTTCTTACCTGCATTTTTTCTTTCTTCATTATTATTGCTATTTACCCTATTCTTCACGAAGCTTAACGTTGGTTGGAAACTTGCCCTCATCTCAATTTACTCTTTCCTGGTCCATAGTCTTTTCCTACTGGTTTGGTATCCTGGACGATATGGAGACCCTTGGTTCCATTTGGGTGCGGCTAGATTCATAGATAGCGTTGGACAGCCGTATGCTTATGATTGGTTGCTCAAAAACCTATACATCAAAGATATAATTATGAATAAGACACAGTACGCACTTGTCGTACTTTTTAAAAGGCTTCTTTGTGTTGACATCTATTGGGTGCACGTCGCTTTCGTTCCATTAGTTTGGTCAGTCTTTGTTCCGCTGTTTTTTTACAAAATAGCTGATCTATTGTCGACAAATTCCACGAGGAAAACAAGAACGATCGTTGACAAGAACAAAACATTTCCACTAATAGCGGCGATAACTACAGTACTTTTTCCAAACTTAATATATTGGGGAACGATTTCAGTTCCAAACTCAGTCGGTTTCTTCTTCTTCCTACTGTGCATACTGTTTCTTCTCTACTGGATAAAAACGTGTAGGAAGCGAATCTGGTTTTTATCATTACTGGCGTGTATGACGACTTTGGTTGCGCATCCACAGCCTGGGATTTTCGCGTTAATGTTTTTACTTTTGGTTACCTTGATTCAGAAGAGTTCCAGTTCTGTCTTAAAGATTGCTTGTTATCCATTGATGTTCATTTCTTATCCTCTTGCCCTGCGTTTAGCAAATGCTGCGTTTACGATTGAAGGGGTTCTAAGTCTGGAAAACCTGCTAACTTTTCAATCCGATATTACTAGTATTCTGTTTGCTTTTTTGCTTCTTGGGTTGGTATTGAGTATGACTGGGAGGTATGTAGATAGGAGGAAGGCCGTTATTCTTTTTGTTTTGTATTTGACAGTGATTGTGGAATATTATGTTACTATGTATGGAATGACAGATATTCCTTATGGGGCAGGAAGAATACTTGCCTTAGCAGATTTTGCCATGATTCCGTTCGTAGCACTAGGTATTTGGGGAGTGACTGACGTTTTGCGAAAAGCTTTCTCGCTGTCAAGAACGTCTTCCTTGTCCCTTCCAAAGATCAAGTTCATGCATGCATGTAGCCCCCGCTTTGTAAGCCTGTTAATAGTTTCCCTTCTCTTATCTTCGCAGACCATGTTTAGCTTGTATCAAGCGTATCCACATGATGAAATTCTAGATGTGCAGCCGGCTGCATATGAGATTGATGCCATATACTACATAATCTCTGACGCGCATGATCGGTTTGTAGTGTTGTGTGAACCTAGTTTTGCGACTCTTGCTGTGGGTTTTCTTGGTTCAGATTATGCATATGGTGCTAGAGAGGAAGGACTATTTGGCGTACCTGAATGGTCGTTTTGGACGGCACAGCTGTACCTGCAAATGTGTAGGTTTCCTTCCGTAAGCACTATGAGCGATGCAATATCTGGAGCAGGAGCGTCTGTAAGTTACTTTGTTGTTTCAGTTAGGAATCCTGATTTCGAGGAGGTTGTGCAACAAACATGCGAAATCTTGCCAGTAGACAAGATCTTCGGGGACGGGAAACTCTACGTGTTTAAGGAAATCCGCCCCGAACTTGTTGAAGGTATTGGTCCGTCTGTGGAAGTGATTTTCGATGAAGGGCTAGCAACGGATTACGTTCAAACAGAGTTTAAATATTTTTACAAAACCGACGTAAACTATGTCATATCATCTCTTTCCGGGCATTACAGTTACAATATAACTAATTATCCAAGCCATTGGACGTTTCAAAGTCTTGTAATAGATGACGAGAATGCGAAATTTGACGAGTCTAGCAACGTGAACACTTTCGTGTATGTAAGCGGATTGAGGCTTGACAGCGTCTTGGAGGTGGCGTGGCATGCAAATGATGTCTACCCTGTTGTTGAGTGGAAAGAAGATGCGTTTAAATCTGGATGGCAGAGACATCCGTTCTTTTTTATACCAAAGATCTCACCAGACATCATCACTGATGGGAATGTTCTGAGTCTTTCGTGGGACTTCTCCACATACGATGAGGAATATCAGTTTTACTACTATGTGAAGCCTTGCAACACTACGACAAGTGTAGATCAGTATATTATGGTACGGTGGAAGTCAACAGGTCCAGTCGCGGTCATAATTGTGTACTTCAAGGAAGGAGAACAAAGAATTGTTCCGTTCAATAGTCAAAGTGAAGATTGGACTCTGACCATAGCAAAGTTGGAACCTGGTAGGGAAATCGAAAATATAATGGTTGGAATAAGTAACCTAGGTGTACGAGGTATCTCCGGGCTTAAAACAATATACATAGACTATGTTTTGATATGCTCAAAGGACTAGTCACGAGCCTAGGTGCCTTGATGCGCACTGTTGCCCCTACCAAAGTAATCCGGTTTTGAGGAAAACAAGAGATGTAAGGACCAGATTGTTGATGATAGTGCAATTACACGTGAATATATGTTAGCTTTCGTTTTCCTTTTCTATTTCTAAAAACATTCAGTCTCGAAAGCCTATTCCCAAGTACGTAAACCTTTGTTTCTTAGCTTTTATGGGGTCAACTAGTCGCCTACCGTCGATAATTATTGGGTTTTCCTTCATCAAAGGTTGTATTCTTTCAAGTTCTAATTCTTCAAATTTCTTGTGAGCAGTAACAATAACCATGCAGTCTGCTCCCTGTACCGCTTCTGTAACATTTTTCGCTTTCCTCGCTCCGAAGCTTTCTGAGCAGTACGGATCATAAACCACTAGCTTCGCTTTCAACTCCATCAACTTACGAATTATACATTCTGCCGGGCTGTTTCTCGCATCGTCTATCTCTCCTTTGTAAGCCGTTCCTAGAATGACTATTTTAGAGTTTTCAACATCCTTTCCAGCTTTCCTTAGAGCCTTGATAATAAGCTTCACCGTATGTTCTGCCATACCGTCGTTCAATCCTCGGGAAGGCTCGATCAATCTGGATCTAAAAGCTTGCTTCCCCACCGGGTGCAGGAGTAGATACGGGTCTTTTGTCAGACATGGGCCTCCTACACCACATCCCGGTTTATGGACGTTAACTCTTGGGTGAGTATTCGCCAGCCTTATTGCCTCTATCACATCCACTCCTATTTGCTCGCAGACTAAAGCCAACTCGTTTGCATAAGCAATGTTTACATCTCTGAAAGTGTTCTCAGCTAGTTTCGCGACCTCGGCACTTATGCAATCGGTAGTTAAGATTTCTCCCTTTGTCACTGTCTTGAACAACTCGGTGGCGATTTGAGCGCTTTTAGAGTTATAGCCACCAACAATTCTGATGTTTTCAACAAAGTCTTGTATAGCCCTTCCTGTAGCGATTCTTTCCGGGCAGTGAGCAAGCCAGAAGTCTTCTCCACATTTTAATCTGCTTCCCTTTTCAAGTATATTTGCTACGAAGTTTTTTGTCGTTCTTGGCGGTACGGTGCTTTCAATTACCACAAGTTTTCCTCTTGAAAGTTCTTGCGCAAGTGCTTCGCATGCTTTCTTGATATAATCTAAATTCGGTTCATTGTCGCTTGTTAATGGTGTTTGGACGCATATTATTCCTACGTCCGCTTTCTTCATCGCCCGCATGATGTCAGTCGTTGCTTCGAGACGTCTCTCCTTAACGGCTTTTCTAATAAACCTACTAAGTTTTGGTTCCTTTATGTGGCTTTTTCCAGATGAAACTGCCTCAACTATCCTTCGCTTTATATCAGCTCCTAATACCTGAAAGCCTACATTAGCGAACATCGTAGCTGTGATCAAACCTACGTGTCCTAATCCGAAGACTGTTATCCGAGCTGTCTTTCTTCGTATTTTCCTGATTAGCTCCTTCTCCACTCTGGTTCCTCCAAGAGTTCTTAAATGCACTTTTGTCCAAAAGGGTTTCGATAAAAGGCTGCATAACTTTTTGTGAAGAGTTTAGGTTTCCGTTCTCTCAATGAAGCAAAAAGCTATTTTTTGCTCGTCAAGATTATCACTGATTGGCTTATCTCCTTTTCGATGATGCTTATCGGATATTCTCGCTGTTTTTTCTCTTTTGAGCTTAACGACATATATTGCTAGACCAACAAAAACAATTATGATAACACTGATGATCACATATGTAGATATCGGTAGGTCTTTCATCTCAGAGGCACTCACAGTATAAGAGTACAATTGGCTGATATTGTAGTTACCTGCGTTATCAAAGGTTTGAATAAGGAAATCAATTGTCGTATTCTTGCCTTGACCTGGAATTACTGTCTTCCAAGTTCCATTCTCAGAGGTCATGTTCAGCAGTTGGAAGTCCCATGTGCCCGCGTCTCCATACAATAATGTAACACTTCTGACACCACTAGCAAATACTGGTTCGCTCACGATCATGTTAACGACAACGGGCTCACCAGAAAAGGGTTTTTCAGGACTCCACGTCGGAACTCCTATCTCAGGAGGAGTAGTGTCAGCCACCCTATAGATAAAGGCACTTGTTTCAATCCAGTTTTCAAGGTTGTCACAAGCGTACATTTTGTAATGAACATCTGTTCCGTAATGCAATGGGGGGATCATTGCACTATACCACAAGCCTTCTTGGCTCATAGTCACGTTTGTCCATTCGGTACCGTTATAGTAGCTTAGAATCATGTTGCGTAGCCCTGCTTCCTGATCAGTTACGTATGCCCAAACTATAGCGGTCTCATCATACTCTGGATTTTCAGGGGAGTGTTCAACTTCCCAAAATATAGGCGGCTTTGCTTCCAAAACTCGAATGGAGATTGAACCATCTGAAATTGCCCATATAGTTAGGACTCTCGACCCAGAATTCCAGGTTTTCCCCCAGTGCATTTCAGTACAATCCACTCGCCACCAATCATCTTCAAAAACTCTTTGTGTTGTGGAGTTGTAAGGGATATAGATGTCCAATGTTACGTTGGTTCCACTTTCCGCGATTATTGTTGTGTTCAAAATGTACTGGTAGAAACTACTTGAAAACTCCGCATACTGTGGTATTAATTTGGCAATCCATAGAGTTTCTTCTCCTGCAACAGTGTAGGTTCTGCCACCGAACACCCAAAAACCAAGGATAGAACCCAAATCTTCAGCTGATATTTCAGACTGTTTGTCGTCATAAACATGGCAAGTACCGGAACCTCCAGGTTTGTCAACATAAACATATACAGGCGCGCAACCTGTAGTTGCGGTGAACGTCAATCTCTCGCTAGTATCCTCAATGATCGTAAATGTTGCGTTGTATGCATTAAGCAGAGACATGTATCCTTCATATACTGGTGCGATCCTGTAGCCCAAACTTGTCGCATTTTCTACGAATTCCTTGAACCACCTTCTATCAATGTCGTTTAACGTAGGGTTATCAGTCACCTTGTGAGTGAATGTGAAAAAAGCACGGAGATGTTTAGTCAAGGCGTCTTCATAAATATATTTGGTGTTTTCTGTCATAACTGTAGATGGGACATTTATTTCCATCGTTCCTAGCGCGATGGGCACTTGATAATCTCTTGAAATCATCCTGTACCGTGTCCAACCATAGCTTGCATGTGTCCAATTGTAAGCACCCTGCATAACACACATAACCCTTGGTCTGTACGTTGTGTTCTGGTACACCCATCGATATTCATCATCCATAATAGATTGCCAGTCAGTGAAATCTGATAATCTCTTGTAGTAGTGTATTCCCATTTCCCATTTTCGTTTCTCAATCATCCATTTGTCTTCGCTGTAACTAAGTGAAAGAGATTGCCACTGTGCATACTGCTGATCGACATTTATAGTTCCATGGCCAAGAACATTTTCTTGTTCAAAGATGGGCAGAGCATTATCCTTCGTCTCCCGAAACGGAGTATCGAAGCCTATGCCAATAACCTTACCACCCACCGCTGTAACTTTCGATTTCTTCGGAATGTACTGTTGGACTTTGGTGATGTTCATGGCAGACCAGTAACCTGGCGAAGTGTACGAGTGTATAATCTCAATTTCGCCAGGCATAACCGGGGGCGCCAGTGGATAGTTTACCCAGTCATGCCCTCCTGCAGGAAAGTTAAAAAACGAGAACTCACCGAGTCTATCGCCGTCTACTGACACTGTCGATTTTCCTTTGATGCCATCCCAGTGTATCTTAAATTCGTTCCAACCAGACTGATTCTGATTCAAGTACGGAAATTCTGGTGTCCAGTGAAACGAACCATCGTAGTATGTAACCAATTTCAGTTTATTGTGAGAGATACAGATAGCGACGCCATAGTCATCAGACCAATCAACACCGCTTGTCCTTCCTATCCGAATTACTATCCACCAAGAATAAGACAAGGTGTTGCCGACAATCGAAAGATGCATTTCGACTGTATTATTAACTAAAGAATGAAACCCTCTAAGTTTGGCGTTAGTATTATTGATGATAACAGCATCATCCTGGATATATGTTTTAGTGTAGTCACGTGCATAAACATTGGCAAGGTTATTGAAGTCATCGCTGAAGATGACCAAGTTCGTCAGTGATGATTTCGCGCTGGACATAATGAGGGAACCAGGAAGGATCGGAAGCAATATGGCAATCATTACTGCTATGAGATTTTTCCTCATATCATCACCACAACAACTTTCCTGAAGATATTTGTGGTTCCCTATTTTATAAGTGTGATATTACCCAAAAGCAAGATTCTAGGGTCGTAGTGTGCATTTTTGGAACTTATTTTCTCAGGAAACAGGCACGATTTCTTGTGCAATCTTTCTTTTAACACCGTGAACTACGTACTTCCCTATTAATAGAAATGGGATTGGACTTTTGGAAAAAGCTTTTTCTAAGATTGATATGGCTCCATAACTTGCCAAATGAGCCAATGGCGACGACATCAAGGGATAAAAGGATCTGAGATGAGTGAAGTCGTTCTCAAGCAACTTGGTCACTTCACTTGGAGTGAATACTCTTTCGCTGTATTGTCCATATGGAGATCTGTGCTTAAACTCTCGGCCAAAGGGTTCCCTTAGTTTAAACCTCTCAATCAAACTTTCTATATTAATCCCGTTCAAGAATTTGCGAATGATCTCTTCAATTTCTGACTTTATCATACCTGCTGTTTTAGAAGCAATAGCCTCTATTTCCTCATCTCTGAGACTAGACTCCCGCCTTTTGAGGAATTCTTCAATGATCTTCCTCCTCATTCGCTTGTATCTTTTGTCAACGGATCTTCTACCAAATAGCATTATCAAATTAAAAAACAAACTTCGTCTATCGGTATCTGATATTATTATATCGCCTCCAGTTTTCAGAACTCTGCGGAACTCTTTAATCGACTTCAACAAATCAGGAACATGCGAAATGAACTCGTTGACATATATTACATCCATGCTCTCATCCTCCATTGGAAGACACGTGGCATCACCAAGGATTGGACAGCAAGGAATTTGTTTGTCATAACTAGAAATTAAGGCATTGTGAACCTCAATCTTTTTCAGAGAAACGTCAAGCGAAAAGACGTCATAGCCTAACTTAGTTAACACCATTGAATGAAGCCCAAAGCCACACCCAACATCCAATAATTTGCCTTCTTTTCTTGTCAAGCACTCATGAATTTGAGTAATGAAATGGATAAACCTGTCGAAACTGCCTTTTCTTCCGCTTAGTAGATATCTATTTTGCTGATAAAAATCGTGACCAAACATCCCCCTTATCTCATCTTTTCCTTTATTGTTGAATAACTTTACAAAAATTTCTTTTGCATCCACCGAAGAACCTCTAATGTAAGAAGGTATCTCAAACTAAATAACGTTATCTTTGAAGACTTTACGTTCAGGTGGGTGTTGTTTGATTTCGTCAAACGGATTGCAGATAGTCAGACCGCCGCCGTCAGTGTTGTTGTGTTACGCACTATGCCCCCCTAAAAGATTTAAAGGATAACATCTTGAAAATGTTTGTGACTACGACTTGAGAAAAAATGGTGCACGTTTAAACTTTAGACAGCAGCGGAAGGTTTGATGAAAACAAAGATATGCTACATCAGCTCGCTTTCAATTCACAGCCACCGATACATGAAAGCATTCGCTCAAAAGGGCTACAACATATCCTTGGTCACCGACTCACGAACCTGGATAGCACCAAACAATCTATCGATACCAGTTCACACCCTGCCGATTCTTAACAGAAAGAACCTGCTTCAGCGTGTGGTCCCAAACACCCTAAGGCTCGTAAAAATTCTAAGGCAGGTTAATCCTGACATCGTACACCTGCATGCACAACACCAATACAGTCCAGCCATCCTCCTCAGCGACTATCCTTTCATACTAACCTCATGGGGCAAAGAAGTACTCACGCTATCTCACGCTGACCCGGCTTGGTTTTCCCTAGCAAAACTCACGGCATCAAAAGCAAAAAAAGTGACAGTTGACGCAGAATGTCTGAAAAATATATGGATCAACATGGGAGTTCCAAACGAAAAAATTGAAGTAATCCCCTTCGGGGTTGACACAGGAAGGTTCAACCCAAACATAGACGGAAGCGACATCAGAAAAAAACTCCGCATAGACGAAGAAGACATGGTAGTAATAAGCACCAGACCTTTCTACAGCCATTACAACATCAGCTGCCTCATCAGAGCCATCCCCTCAGTGCTAGCGAAACACAAAAACGTAAAATTCATAGTCAAAGGCAGCGGGCCACTAGAGAATCAGCTAAAAAGCTTAGCCGAGAGACTCAACGTTTCAAGCAACGTCCTCTTCGTCGGTATAGTGCCGCGAAACGAATTTCCAAAATACCTCTCAGCCGCTGACATCTACGTATCCACGTGTCTCGTGGACTCCACCTCGGTTTCACTTCTTGAGGCGATGGCCTGCGGATTACCACCAATACTCACGGATATACCCGGAAACCGTGAATGGATAGACGACGAAAAGAACGGACTAGTATATCCCCCACAAAACTCTAAGGCACTAGCAGAAAAAATAATTCAACTCATAGAAGACAAACGTTTAAGAGAAAGCTCTGGTAGAAAATGCGTTCAAATCGTAAAGGACAGAGCGATATGGGAAGAATGCGTTTCAAAGATGGAGACCATCTACAAATCATTGTTATGACATGCGATAATACATACTAAAAGATTTAAAGGATAGCATTGGAAGAATATTCGAAATCCTACACTGAAAATCAACAGTCTGGGACCTAAAATGGAAAAGGCATTTCGACTTAAGAAAGTGGAAGAGCTAATAGTGCGTGATGAAAAGTTTCTTTTCACCATGATTTCATACTTCATGATTTTGATTATCTCCATGAATTCTATTTTCTCCCTTTCCGTAGCTCTGGGTATAATCGCCTCTCTTATCTTCTTCTTGATAAACATCCTGTTCCTAGGACACACACTCTTCGAAAAAGAAATTCCCTTCCTAAGGTTCATGCTCGGCAGTCTAATGCTCCTTCTCTTTCTAGGCATAATCGGCTGGGCAATCCTAATTATTCACAACCTTGACATCATCAGAGTGACTATAGCACTCTGCGTCTTAGCTGGCCTTTCTTCAACGATGAATAGACTAAAAGCAAGGCGTGAAAAGCAGGGACCAAAATGAAGAAGGTTTTCATTTTCACAAGACTCCTCTATTTGATCTTGGCAGTTCTTTCCTTTTACCTGCTCCTCATCTCGCGATCCGGAGAGGTTTACACGGTATGGCAACTTTTGCATCCCGTGTTCATGCCCGTGTTCTTCGTCACAACAGCTCTCCTAGTTGCAATCATTCTCTCATCCGAAGCAATTGAATGTAAATTAGTTTTTATAATAATTCATTCTATCATTTCTCACTCCTTCTTCGCTATCATCTTTCCGGCTGGCTACATAGGATTCCAACAAAACGCACTAGGCATCACGAGACGCATATTCGACAATACTTCACCTCACGGATGGGGAGGAACCGTCGAAAACATTGTAATACGAATATACAACTGGTTCGATGGCGACAACTTTCAAAGTGTTTACAGCGTGATATCTGCACGCATATTTAGCGTAGACGTTTTTTGGAGTCACCTGCTACAAGCACCGATGCTCTGGGGGATATTCATTCCAACAATCACTTTCATGATCACCAAAACACTTGGAGGAGACGAAAAAATCGCCGCCCTCGCAAGTCTCTTAGGCTCAGCTTTCCCTCTCCTCATCTTTCTGGGAGCAATCTCAGTGCCCAACAGTTTAGGCTTCATATTCTTCCTAGGATCCCTATACTTCTTCCTGAAATACCTCACTTCTCCAGAATCTAAGTACACACGCCTAATGCTAATATTCACCTTTGCTTCCTTCCTATCCCACTTCTTAACAGGCTTCATTTCTCTCTCTTTCCTCCTTCTAGCCTTTTCTCTCAAAAAATACGAAGCAGAAAAAGCTGGTTCTCCATCCTCCGCAAAACTCCTTCTCTTCTCATTCTTCATTTTATCAACAAGCATTCTGCCCTTCGCTCTCGTATACCACAGAATCTTTTCCCCAACAACCACACATTTCACCATGAACAAAATCTACGAGTACACGACAACAGAATTGCTCGGTCAGTTTGTGCTAGGTGAATATCTCTACTACCCTCCACATGTCATATTGATATACATAGCTGGACCCCTCATCGCTTTCATCTGGGTCATATACAAACTGTACACAACACGTAATCAAAAAACCAGCAGCAACAACATAAGCGTTCACACACTATTTTTCTTCCTCGGATACCTCATGCTTTGCATAGACTATCGCATACTAAAAATATTCATGATAAACGTGCCCTTCAACGAAGAAAGAATATGGATATTCAGAGCCCTCATAAGCGTCCCACTAGTAGCCCTCGCCATAAACGACCTACCCACATTTTTCCGTCGCACAACCTCAAAGATTGCCTCCCTCAAGCCACACTTGTCTTTCCCAACATCCTTTACAAACGCCAAAAAATCCCCGAAAGCCAGCACCCGTCCCACTCTAAGCTTATTCTTAATGATGAACGTCTTGACCTCAGTCGTACTAGCAGGTTGGATAACAGTCTCAGTCTATTACGCTTATCCTAATTATTCACCACTACAAACAACATCCTACGAACTAGAAGCAGTAAAATACATCGATGAAACCACAAATAAAAGCTACGTTGTAATATGCGATGTCTGGATATCTTTCGCAGGACAGATGATAGTAGGAGACCAGAACCCCAGAGCATACTACTTCTCAGAATTTGACCCTCTAGGAGTAGCGCTGTTCACTAAAATGAAGGATGATCCATCGCCTGAGGTGATGATGGAAGCCATGAATTACACGAACTCTGTAGTAGCGTATTTCATCATGACAAAAGAGGAGGAATTTGCATTCCAAACCAGATTAGGCGAAGCAGAATACAACCACATAATTCAAGAAGCCCAACAAAATAACCTTCAAACATACAAAACCTTCTCTTACGGAGGCGAAGAGAAACTCCGCATATTCTGCCATCAACTAACTTGAAAATGAGTTGCTCACATCCACCAATACATGCGGAATTTGATGTTTATGGCTGGTATTTTTCTTTCAAAGCCTTAATGATTTTTGGTGAAGCGTTTCCATCTCCGAAGGGGTTTGGCAACTCCTTCAACTTCGTTTCTAGACCCTCCACAGCTAAGCATTCTCTTACTTTTCGAACAATCGTTTCCTTATCGTTCCCAACAAGCATATTGGCCCCCAACTCTACAGTTTCCACCCACTCTGTTCTCTCTCTAAGAGTGATGCAGAGAGTGTGAAGCCAGAAAGCCTCCTTTTGCAGTCCACCTGAATCAGTGAAAACCATCTTAGAGTTTTCTACCAACTGAAGCATCTCATGATATCCAACTGGATCCACAAGCCTCACATGCTTCGCCTCTTTCATCCTCTTTAACAAACCAGTAACCTTCAATCGCTCTATAGTTCTAGGATGGACCGGAAAAATCACTGCCAACTCTTTCAATTGAATCACAGCTTCGACTATATCCTTCAAAGCTTTTGGGTCATCCACATTCTCTGGTCTATGAACAGTAAGCACAGCGTATTCACCCACTTTTAAGCCAAGTTTTTCCAGAGCATGACTTCTGAAAGCTCCGACCATATGCTTCAACAAGGCATCATACATTGTGTCACCAGTCAAACGTATCTGACCATCTGGTATACCCTCTTTCAACAGGTTTTTTACACAATTTTCCGTTGCCGCAAACAATATTCGTGAGCAATGATCTGTTAACCGCCTATTAACCTCCTCCGGCATCCTCATATCATAACTTCTTGCTCCAGCCTCAACATGAGCAACTGGCACATGAAGCTTAACAGCCGCAAGCGCACCAGCCAACGTAGAATTCGTGTCCCCAGGAACTAAGACAAAGTCAGGCTTTAGCTTCTTAATCGTCTTCTCCAACCCAATTATCATTTCAGCCGTTTGCCAACCATGAGACCCAGACCCAACACCTAAATTAGCTATGGGATCAGGCAACTCTAACTCATCAAAGAATATTCTCGACATCTCAAAGTCATAATGTTGCCCCGTGTGAACTATCTGAAACTCTATTTCAGCATCTTTTGACGCCTCATGAATTATTGGCGACGACTTAATTATCTGAGGCCTTGCCCCTATGATAAGCATAACCTTCACAGCTTCGCACTCCTCTCAACCTATCTTTCCAAAACGCTAAAGCATTATTTATGTGTGTCAAGATTACAATCTAAATGGAGGTTTCACCGTGAATAAGGCTTACGTCCATCCCACAGCGGTTGTTGAAAAAACAGCCACAATAGGAGAAGACACAAAAGTCTGGCACTTCGTCCACATAAGAGAAAACGCAGAAATAGGCAGAAAATGCGTGCTTGGACACTCTGTTTACGTAGGAAAAGAAGTAAAAATCGGAAATCACGTGAAACTTGAAAACAGAGCAACAGTTTATCAAGGCGTAAAAATCGAAGACAACGCATTCATAGGCCCCCACGTCACCTTCACAAACGATCCTTATCCAAGAAGCTCCAGCACTGATTGGACAATCGTAACCACTCTCGTGAAAAAGGGAGCATCCATAGGAGCAGGTTCAGTTGTAATGTGCGGTGTCACAATAGGTGCGTATGCAATGATAGGGGCGGGTAGTATAGTGACGAAGGATATTCCACCACATGCCATGGCTTATGGAAATCCAGCAAAAATCAAAGGATTCGTGTGCAAATGCGGTAGACAACTGATAAAAGAAGAAGAGAGGCAGAGGGATGTCCTAATGAAGTGTGCGTTTTGTGACAAAAAATATGAAATCCCGAGAGAAAACTATGCAAAAATAGAGGACGAAAGGTAATGCTAAAATGAAAAGAACAATACCCATTGCAAAACCAGTTTTAGGAAGAGAAGAAGAGAAAGCCATAAGAAAGGTCCTCCAATCAGGCATGCTGGTTCAAGCGAAGACAGTCAAATCATTCGAAAAGGCATTTGCAGACTACATAGGTGTAGAACACGGTGTCGCCGTCACAAACGGAAC
>Ga0209636_10000860_pt1 | contig 30177 bp, 28 predicted proteins | sample DeeMarSWOR152_54_FD_187464 | JGI IMG/M metagenome (GOLD analysis project Ga0209636, IMG submission 187464) | Marine sediment microbial communities from White Oak River estuary, North Carolina - WOR-1-52-54 (SPAdes) (version 2) | ecosystem: Environmental > Aquatic > Marine > Intertidal zone >...
CACACCCTCAATTGACTCATAGAGATTTTTGAGGTCCCACAGCCTGTTGGAATCTGCCTGCTCTTTTAATTTTAATATAAGATAGCCCCTCATTCCCATAGTTTCCCCTTAGTGTTTTTCACACAAATATACAAAAATTTAACAAATATTCATAGGAAAACTTAGTATTTCTTTACAGAAATGATAGTTGTAGAATTACAGAACAAATGATATTAACTTATTATTGTACAACAATAAGGGGTAGTTATTATGAGTAAGAAAATAAAATTTTGTTTTATGGTTGCACTGGTTATCACCGGGGTAATTTTCTTTCTTCTCGGCATGGGTTCAAGCCCGGATAGAGGAAAGGCTGACGAGGCATCTCCTGTTTCCACGATAGTCATAAAAGATGAAGGGGGCTTTGCGAACGCAATTACAGAGGTTGCAAATGCGCTCTCTCCCGCTGTCGTACATATTGATGTTACGGGGACCGTCACCCAGAGGGTACCGCAGTCTCCTTTTGGTAATGATCCTTTTTTCAGGTATTTCTTTGGTCCTCCCCAGGAAACCGAACGGGAAATTCCGGTACAGGCCCTTGGCAGCGGTGTAATTATCAGTAAAGATGGCTATATAATCACTAATAATCACGTTGTAGAGAATGCAGATACCATAGTTGTGGCGCTCCATGACGGGAGCAAACATGAGGCAAAACTCATAGGGAGAGACCCCAACACTGATCTTGCGGTGGTAAAGATCGACCCGACACCTGATATGAGGTACGCACGTTTTGGAGATTCGGATCTATGCAAGATTGGAGAATGGGTGATTGCAATTGGATCCCCACGGGGTTTGGACTGGACCGTGACGGCAGGAATCATCAGTGCGAAAAACCGAACGAATATTGGAGTGCTCGGTCCTACCGGATATGAGGATTTCATTCAGACGGATGCAGCAATTAATCCGGGGAACAGCGGTGGACCACTTATCAATCTTCGGGGAGAGGTCATTGGGATAAACTCTCTCATAGTATCAGGATCGCGAGGGTCCGAAGGTATCGGATTTGCAATACCCTCAAATATGGCAAGGGCTATTTCAGATTCCCTTATTAAGCATGGTGAAGTTGTCAGAGGGTATCTTGGCGTAAACATTCAGGATATCACCCAAGAAATTGCAAAGAGCCTCAAATTAGGAAAATATTTCAAAGGAGTCATAATCGCCGATGTTCTCCCAGATGGTCCCGCAGGAGATTCAGGAATTGAGCAGGGTGACATCGTCATTGAGTACAACGGTGAAAAAATCGAGAATGTTGCCCAGCTTAGAAACAAAGTCGCAGCCACGGCTCCCAGAACGCAAGTGAAGATTAAAATCCTCAGGGACAAGAAAGAACTGGAGCTCACTGTAAGAGTTGGTGAGCTGGGAATGGCTGAAGAACATGCCAGGGTTGGTGGAGAAAGGGATCTGCTGGGGCTGAGTGTGGAGAAGGTCACTCCTGAAATTGCAAGAAACATTGGTCTAAGAAAGGCAACTGGGGTAATTATTACGAGAGTTGAACCAGGGAACGCTGCAGCAAATGCCGGACTGGCAGAGGGGGATATCATATTCCGTGTTGGAAACGCAGCAGTGGATGATCCCAGGGAGTTCTATTCCCTCGTGAAAGATGCAGCAAAGGAGGGTGAGGTGTTGTTTCTCGTGAGAGAGGGTAGAACCGGTAGAGTTGGATATCTAGTTGTTTCGCTGAAGTAGGGCTGAAATAGGAGTACTATTGTGATAAAAAGAGTGTGACCTGGTTAGTTGCTCTATTTATCATACTTTTTATGGTGCGTGCGGTGTTATATATCTGAGAGATTAACGAGGAATGATTTTCCTGTTTATGGATTTCCAGATGGTGCAACCCTCATGAGGGAAACCCAGAGCCAATTTTGGTAGTGCGTTACACGATAGTGTGCATCTATATACAGCAGATATCTCCGCACGAGAGGTGATGAAATCTGTCTCCAAAGGTATTTTTAAAGACCGCAGTGGCATGTATACCTGAACAGTGAAGCGGTGTAATGCGCTTGAAACCTATTTTGTTCAGGAAGCATGCTGTCATTTTGATTTTCCCGGCGTCTGCATCTATAAGATGAGTACCACCGATGATCCAGTAAAAACTTCTCTCTTTTGTCTGTTCGAGAATATGGAATAGAGTGTTTATAATTCCTGTATGACAGCAGCCCAGGAGAACCACGAGTCCTTTTTTCGTGTTGAAGTAGAGGCTCTGGTCGTCTAAGAGAGAATCGATGTGTTTTAATTCACTATCCAGATAGAACCGCTGCGATGGGACTTCAAAATCGTACTTTCTTGGAATTTCCCCTGTGAGTGTGAAACCTTTGAAGGATGTGGCCTTTTTGTTCAGGAGAAATTGAAAGCCATGTTCTTCAAGACGTTCTTTAGTGACGGGTATTCCAATGTTTTTTACTGTTCCATCCTTTTTCTTTGTATATCGGGCAATAAAAATATCAGGGTGGGCATAGATCGGTGTGTTGTTTCCCGGGAGGGCAACTAGACCTCCTGTATGATCATAGTGACCATGGCTCATAAAGATAGCGTCTAAGGATTTCAGCTGAATGTCCATGAGTTGAGCATTCTTAATAAAAAGGTCTGACTGACCGGTATCAAAGAGGATTTTTGTGTCCCCTTTTTCGATGTAGAATGAAAGCCCGTGCTCTGCATAGAAATGGGTTTTGTACGTCGTGTTTTCAGCAAGTATGGCGATCTTCACCGAATCTACTGGCATGTGCTATTCTCCTATTAAAAATATTGCTTTAAGAGGGTCGCTAGAAATCGCTGGCAACAGGAAGATTTTTTTTATTATTCAGTGATATAATGGCATCCGATTGTCCTTCTGTTCCTTCTGGCAAATTGAGCGATCAGGTTTGATACCAGTATTCCATTTCTCAATTCGATTTTTGCCCTTGTGAGGTTGGTATTACGGTAGTAATCGGTGATACGGGAGTACAAATTTCTCAGGTCAGATTCAGCCCGTGTGAGTCTCGTTTCGGTTCGTATTATACCGACATAGTTCCATAGTGTGCTTCTCAGGTTGTTCCAGTCCTGAAGTATGAGAAGAGGATCATTATTTGTGGTATGTACGTTTTTTGGATGTACCCAGTCTATAATGTCTTTGAAATACTCTTCATGTTTTTGGCTCATTGCTGCATGGATTCCAGCACGTTTGCCATAAACAAGTCCTTCCAGAAGGGATACTGAAGCAAGCCGGTTTGCACCATGAAGGCCAGAACAGGAGGATTCTCCAACTGCATAGAGTCCTGGAAGAGTAGTATAACCATGATCACCGATCAGTATGCCTCCGCAAAAGTAATGAGCTGCAGGTACAACAGGAATCGATTCTCTTTCAATATCAATCTTGTGCTTCATACACTCTTCGAATATGCCCGGGAAGCGTTCCTTTATTTTTATATTCTTTTTGTTGAAGTGAGCAATATCAAGATATACATAGCTGCTTTCTGTTCGGGCCATCTCATTGTAAATGGCTCGAGCAACCTCATCCCTTGGAGCCAGCTCTTTCCACTCGGGAGAATAGCGCTGCATAAACTCCTCGCCATTTTTATTGAGAAGCCTGCCTCCTTCTCCCCTCACAGCTTCGGATATTAAAAATCCATTCTCCTCTTCTGTATAAAACATCGTGGGATGGAATTGCACGTATTCCATATTTGTTACCACTGCTCCTGCTCTATAGGCCATTGAAATACCATCTCCTGTGGCGCATACCGGATTCGTGGTATATTTGTAGAGCCTTCCTATACCCCCGGTTGCGATGATAGTTGAATCTGAGAGGAGTGTATGTACCTCTCCTGTGCGGTTGTTGAGAGCATAAGCTCCGAGGCAGAGATTATTTTTATACTTCAGTAGGGGATTTATTGAATTATGATGGCTTGTAATAAGGTCAATTGCGGTGAAGTCCGTAAGGAACGCGATGTTTGGGATTGTTTTTATCTTTTCGATGAGTTTTTTTTCAATCTCGGAACCCGTCATGTCGAAGTAATGAAGCACACGATTTCGTGAATGTGCCCCTTCCTTTGTAAAATGTGGGCTCCCATCGGAGTTCTTCGAAAACTCAACACCTACTTCATCTATAAGAAAGTCATGGACCAGTGGGGAGCCTTCTTCAACAACAATGTGTACTGCATCCGGGTTTGATATTCCATCTCCGGCTTTGACGATATCCTCGTAGAGTAGCTGCTTTGTATCATTTTCACCGATTACCACAATTCCGCCTTGAGCATATCGGGTGTTGGATTCCATAGGGTCCCCAGTTTTCGTGATGAGAAGCACTCTTCTCCCTGACCGGCTTGCGAAAATGGCTGCTGTACATCCCGCAACCCCTGAGCCAATTACAAGGATATCTGATTTGTCTCTTGTCAAATTTATACTCCCTTGGTGTAAGCGGTTTCTTACCTATCTATTAGTGGAAAGAGAGATAGGCCGTTAACCCGCAAAAATGGCTTTAATTTTCTCTTTTATCTCATTGTACTGGCCTTGGCTCATTCTTTTCGCGCCGTCTTTATCAATGAAGGGCTGCATACTGATTTCAAATGCTCTTTCTTCCAGCTTTTCCTGCCTTCTGATGCCATCCGGAATCCCAGGCACTATGCCTATTGCCTTTTCTATATCTTCAGGAAACTTTCCAGGATCAGCTGTTTCATATATGACTGCCGGTTTAGTATGTTCCCCTTGGGAATACTCCTCGTACGATTTCCAGCCAACTGCTCCATGGGGATCAAGAATTACTCCGTAAGAATCATGCACCTTTCGAATTGTATCATAATGCATTTGATTGTTGATACTTACAGAATAGATATCTTTTCGCATTTCCTCAAGGTTCGGCATTTTGTCGATGATGCCAGCCTCTATGACTCTTTTTGTATGGGTATCTCTTTCATCGTGCATGTGACCGCCGTAAAATTCGATCAGACGCGCGAGATTGGAGGGATGGGATACGATCATTGCTGTTGAAGGAGACCAGATCGAGGGTTCGACCTTGTACTGTCCTGTGTAGAGGAAAGCTGGATACTCTTTGTTTTCATTTACTCCACAAACGATCTTTTCGATTGGAAGCCCCATTTCCTTTGCTAAGATTGTACCCATCATATCGCCGAAATTCCCTGAGGGGATGCTCGTGATGAACTCTTTTGCATCTTTATTCAATCGAGAGTAGGCATAAAAAGGATAAACTGCCTGGGGAAGCAACCTTCCAAGGCTTATTGAATTCGCCGAGGTAAATCGAACAGGATCTTTAAAACATTCAGTTGCAAAGCGTCGATCACTGAGAAGATTTTTTGCTATTTCCTGACAAACATCAAAATCCCCATTCACTGCAAAAGCATAGATATTTTTTTTCAGTGTTGTCATCTGCCTCCTCTGATGATCAGTGATGGCATCTTTTGGGAAAAATACAATGTTCGATACATTCTCAAGCCCGTAGAGCGCATCTGCGACTGCTCCCCCCGTATCTCCACTGGTGGCCACGATGACCGTTCGATTCAAGCCGAGGTCTCCTAAAAAGTAATTCAAAACTCTTGCGAAAAAACGTGCGGCGAAATCTTTGAAGGAGTAGGTGGGTCCCTTGGACAGCCACATGATATGTGTCTGGCCCGTTACCTTCTGAAGGTCGACGGGTATTACTTTTTCATTGTACGCATCTTCGAGTATGCTGATGAATGTGGTTTTACTGATATCTTGTGTTACATAGGGAAAAAGAACCCTGAAGGCAATTTCAGCATAGCTCATTGAACGCATTTTTTCGATTTCTTCAGCACTGAGCTTTGGTATATCTTTTCTGCGCATCATATAGAGGCCATAGTTTGATGCGATACCGTTTAAAAAGGCCTGTCTGAATCCAATATTTTCATTATAATTGTTGGTGCTATGATAGAGAACAGCCATATGAGCATCCTACGTATGAAATAACCGTATTAAATTGCAGTCTGTAACTACTATGAAACTGGCTTACCGTAAAATATACACTGTTTGTGGGAATTGTAAAACTATAAATACACTTATAAATATAGAGTTTGATAGCTTTTACTCAATATTTTCATGCCCTTTTACAGCATACCCAAGGGATTCTGCAAGCGTAATGAAATGCTTTGGATATGGCGCCAAAAAAGTTTCCCTGCGCCTGGTTCTGGGATGGGTAAAAGTAATTTCTTTTGCGACCAGTGCGATGTATTCTGCCTGGTAAGATTTTCTCGCATAGAGAGGATCACCTATTATTGGATGCCCGATGCTCTGTGCATGCACTCTGATCTGATGGGTCCTTCCTGTTTTTGGTATGAACTTCACCCATGAGGTCTGATTTTTACTATCAATGACATGATAATGAGTAATGGCTTCCCTTCCTGTTTCTGCGGTAGTGAACTTTTTCCTATTTCTTGTGCTTCGAATGATGGGTTTGTCAATAATACCTTCGGGAGGTAAAAGGGTTCCCTTTACTATTGCTTCATAAACCTTTTCTGGTGTTCTGTCTACAAATTGATATGTGAGATGAGAATGAGCCTGATTGTTTTTTGCAACTATGAGAACGCCTGAAGTATCTTTATCAAGTCTGTGTACAATACCGGGACGCTTTTCACCTCCAATTGAAGAGAGCAAACCATTTTTTCCTAAATAGTTGAGCAATGCGTTTACGATTGTATCATCTGAATGACCGTAGGATGGATGGACTGGAATGCCAGGCTTTTTATTAAGGACAATAATATCTCTATCTTCATATATGATGTCTAATAGTATATCGGCTGGTCTTAGAGACGTATCTTTTGGTGCAGGGAGATGTACCTCAACCGTATCTCCTTTCTGCAGACGATAGTTGGGTTTCTTTCTAGATGAATTTACCAGTATACAGTTCTCTGTTTCTTCCTGAATATATCGCTGGATTTGAGAACGGGAAAGGAAGGAGAGCCGTTCGGTTAAAAACACATCAAGACGTTTGTGGCTGTCTTGTTCCGGTATTTGGAATAGGAACTCCTGATTATGCTCCCTGTTCTTCAGTTTTACCTCCGTGGGATATGATAATAATGAGGAGCATGACAATTCCAACAAGCACACAGGAATCTGCAGCATTAAATGTTGGCCATCTTGTCATGTGTATCTTGAGGAATCTGACAGTGATGTCCGGAAAATCAAAATCAAGAAAGTCTAAGACTCTCCCCCTGATAATTCTATCGATCAGATTGCCTATAGCACCTCCAAATATGAAACCCATGGCTAGACCCGATAGCTTCACAGTTTTGGGTAGAGAAAGGAAAATATAGAGGATTATACCCAGTGCTATAATTGAAATGATGATCAAAAAGAGGGTCTTATGGGGAGAAGGATTATCATCGAAAAGCCCGAAGGCAATGCCTGAGTTTAATATAAAGGTGATTGTGAAAAGATCTCCTATTATTCTAATTGTCTGGTTTAGTTGCATAGTGGATTTAATGATCCATTTTGTGAGATGATCAACAGCGATAACAGCAACACTGACGAATATAAAGGTTTTTATTCTCCTGCTCAGCATTTAAAGATCCTTTCTGTATATAGTTGTTGTTCTGCGGTAGACAGCTCTATTGTCATTCAGAGCGATACTCATTGATATACCGATTGATGAAAGAACGAGGTACTGATACTCAAGCTGTGAGAAGGCCTCAGAGGTCCCTGTAACCCCTCTGTAAACTATTAAACCAAGAAAACTGAACAGAAAGCTCGCAGGAAGTGAGATAAAGAAAATTGTTTCAAACCTCCTGAGCTGAGTTTCCTGGTAATCAATATTGGCTTCACCCAAGTCATAGTTAATTGGATATTCTTTGGCTGATACTGACCACTCCCGCACTGCTTCACCTTGAGATATTAACTCTTTGATTTCTCCCGCCGGAATTTCTTCCGCCGGAATTTCTTCCGCCGGTACCACGTTGAATTGTACCAGCAGAAAGAAAATGATAATTAAAACAGTATACGTTCGAATATTTTTCATGGTACGATTTATCAAGAATTTAATCCCAATATTTGCTGTAAAACAGTGAGAGTTTTTTCTTTATCGATGAAGGGATTAATTTTTTATCAGTAATCAAAGCATACTTTGCTGCTTCCTGACAGGAGCATGTCACTTCTTCAGGTAATTTTTCAATGATGGTTTTTAATACCTCACCAGCTGCTGTAGTTGCAGCTTTCAGGTTCTCTACTACCATTTCAATGGTAACATCCTCTTCATCTACTTTCCAGCAGTCGTAGTCAGTGGATAGAGCCATCATTGCATAGCAAATTTCTGCCTCCCGTGCGAGTTTCGCTTCGGGCAGAGCGGTCATACCTATGACCCCTCCTCCCCACGAGCGATAGAGAGTGCTCTCTGCCCGTGTTGAAAACAGTGGTCCTTCCATACATACGTATACTTGATCTTTATGGACCCTGTATTCCAGAGATTTTACCGTTTCATACAGGAGCTGGCTGAGTTCTTTACAGAAAGGATCTGCAAAAGATACATGGCCTGCTACTCCGTTCCCGAAAAAGCTGTTATCTCTCGATTTTGTTCGGTCTATGATTTGGTTTGGAATTACTATGTCTCTCGGTCTTATCTCTTCTTTCAGACTCCCAACTGCACTTATAGAAAATATTCTCTGTACTCCAAGTTTTTTCAAAGCCCATATGTTGGCCTTAATTGGAATTTCAGTTGGGAGAAACCTATGGCCAACACCGTGCCGAGGAAGAAAGGCCACTTCTTTGCCACCCAATCTGGCAATCGTTATTCGGTCCGAAGGGTCACCAAAGGGGGTCTTTATGTGGATGCTTCGGGAAATAGTGATGCCTTCCATTTGATAAAGTCCGGTACCTCCAATGATTGCTATTGTTACCTTTTCCATCTATAACCCCCTTATGGAATTTAGTTTTTCACTTTCGATTTGGATATTTCCCTTAATGGATAGTACTTTATTTAGTGATTTCAAACCACTTGTGATGGAAATATTTTTTTTAGGAACTTTAAAGTACTCTGAAACTAACCGGATGGCATCTGAATTCGCTTCGCCCCTAAAGGGTTTTTTTGTAGTATAAACATGTAGTGCTCTGCTCTTGATGATTATTTCCCTTTTTGAGCTTCCTGGATGCACTTTCACTCCAATCCTAATACCTTTATCGTCTTTCATTTGTTTCCTCTATCACAAAGGTTTAGTCGATATCCTTTCCAGTCTCTTCTGACCACCTGTGCACGTACATTACCCAAGTTTTCCTTTACTTTTATCTTTTGATTTATCGATTATTTCTCCGAATTTCTGCCACACATCACCCTTTCTATATTCCTCTGCAGGGGTAATTCGCAAATATGGACAAGGATTGTACCTATCAGGACGGGTCTTATCGTTTTGTGTTATACACTTCTTTATCTCCATTTCGCTTGTATTATCTATTGAGCACTTGTCAAGCCTGCATTCTAAGTTCAGATGGTTCATCATTAACCTCCCTTCTATATTCTGTAATTTGACCCTTGCTCAATGTGTAAATATCTGCATTGGCTCCAAAAGTAAACGGGTCATGACTTGCAAAAATTATCGATGCACCGCTTTTATGTTCTTCATTCATTATGTTAATCACAACATTTATTGATTCATTGTCAAGTTCTGAAAATGGCTCATCGGCAATTACATATAGAGGTTTTTTTACGAGAGCCCGTGCAATCATTACTTTTTTCATTTCCCCGCCCGAAAGCTGGGTGGGATTAGCATTTTTTTTATTTAGGAGCCCCAATTTTTCAAGAAGAATGAGAGCAGAGGATTTTAATTGCTTTATCCTTCTTTTTAAAAATAGATTCGGCGAAAGAACATTTTCAAGCACAGTGAAATCATTAATGAGAAAGGTATTTTGGGGAATATATCCGATGTACTTTTCCCGAAACAGAGATACTTTTTCATCACTGTCTGAAGGGAAGTGTGTGTCTCCAAATATAATTTCTCCCTGAGAAGGATATATTATTCCGGCTAGGAGGGACAGGAGAGTTGTTTTTCCGCTTCCTGTCGGACCGGAGATGAATGTGTAACTTCCCTCATTTATATCTATATTTATATTTTTAATTGCATAAACAGATGATACTGATCCAGTAGCATTGGGATATACTTTTGATACTGAGATTACCTTTATACTCAAAGGGAACCCCTTAATAAATTGGGAATATCCTTTTTTAACAGCAGAGAAACTATGATCATGGTGATGATTAGCTCAATAATAACGACTCCGGATATGGTCTGTCCACCTAAACCAATTAGTTTCATAAGTTTTAGCTTTTTCAATCCCTCAAAGAAGTACGGGAGGTAGAGAACTTTAGAAAGAATGAGGAGGATGATACAGAATGTGCCTGCGAGTGCCCCTCCAAGAGAGATAAAAAATATTTCAAAGGAAGAAAGAAAGAGAATATCAGATTTTCTTACGCCATGGATGCGTAAAATCCCCAATTCCTGTCCCCTGAATCGAATAAAAAGAGTTGAGGCTGCTGCGAGAAGAATGATACTAATAAAGAGTACTGAGAAGGCAATGATGTAGAAAAATGCCTGTATTGCTTTAAAGTCTGGAAAGCGCAGCAGATTCGTTGATATATTGATCAGAAATAGCTCTTGGGAGATAAAGAAGGCTATCACAAAATAGTTAATAAAGATAAGCCTTTTTCTCTTTATATTTATTAATGCAAGACATACTATATTCCAGAACATTTTAACCTATTGTCCCATACACATGGAAAACCCCGGCAAAGTTGCCGGGGTGAGTGTGGGCGATACTGGATTTGAACCAGTGACTTCTACCATGTGAGGGTAGCACTCTACCGCTGAGTTAATCGCCCTTACTGGCATTATAATATATATATTAAATCTGTAAAGGAAAATTTTTCTTTTTTTAATTTTGTAATATCCTCAACTTTTCTTCCTGGTCAAAGTGCTTAGAGGCAAATACCATCACCCGCTGGTTAGCTATTTTACAAGCCTATCATAAATTTTTCATCCTTTTTTAAAAAATTATCCACCTCTTCTTTTATCTTTTCGTACCCCTTTCTCCCAAGCATACCATAGGCATAGTTTTTTCCAGCTTCAACTCCTGGCTGGTCAAGAGAATTGATGTTATAGAGATACCCGGCAAAAACAGTCTGTACTTCGTAAAGGAAAAATACCTGTCCAACTGTATAGGGATTTATTTCAGGAAGTGAAATTTCAATGTTTGGCCTTCCTGACTTTACCAGTGCAAGAATTGTTGCCTGCTTTTCTGCATTAAATAGTTCGTTTAGCGTGTGGCCCCCCAGATAGGCAGTTCCTTCATAGGATTCATAAAGAGAGGGAATATTCAGAAAATTTTTAAAAGTATCCACACTCATAATAGTTATTATTTTATCAAAAGGTCCTTCTCGATAGAGCTGTATCTGTGAGTGCTGGTCGATGGCTCCTACCGCTTTTATCGGGGTTTGTCCTGCATACACAACTTCACCTTTCAATGAATATTTTTTTCCAAGACTCTCAGACAAAAGCTGTCTGTACCACACCGATATTTCTGCTAGTTGACTTGAATAGGGCATCATTACTGCCATATTGATCCCTCTTCTAGTATGCAGATGGTAGTGTATTACTGCATTCATGTATGCAGGATTCTTAAACGGGTCTTCATTTTTGCAGAGCTTGTCCATGAACGCTGCTCCTTCCAGAAGGGAATCAATATCGATACCCAGTAGATATGCGGGAAAGAGCCCAACAGAGCTGAGTACAGAGAACCTCCCTCCAACACCGTCAGGTATGCTCAGTGTTTGAATGCCAAGATCATTTGCAATGTTTCTCATGGTTCCTTTTTTGGCATCTGTGGTGGCAATGAGTTGTTTTTTAAAGTTCTCTTCACCGATTTTTTCAACCATGAACTTCTGGAAAAGAAGGAAGTTTGCCATTGGCTCTGCAGTGCTTCCTGATTTAGAGATGATGTTTATCACAGTTTTTTCAGGGTCCAGGATATCAAACAGACCTTTTATCTCGTCAGGATCTATGTTTTCTGCGAAAAAGATTCTTGGCGTTTTCCGTTCTTTATCAGGCAGGAGATTGTAAAAGGGATGAGCAAGCGCCCTGATGAGAGCTATTCCTCCGAGAGATGAGCCGCCGATACCGATTACGAGAAGATTTTCAAAACGATTCCCCATATGCTTCTTTACTGCATCACCTGTGGCTTTTATTTTTTTTAGCTCCTCTCTGCTGTAGGGAAGCTCATAGAAGAGAAGCTCTCTGTTTTTTCTCTTTTCAAACAATATATTGTGTATTTCAGAAGTCTTTTGCCCGTAGGATTCAATTTCTTCAACCGATATACACGAAGGGCTATTGATTCTTTCGCACAGTACATTATTAAAATCATAGAGTATTGGTTTCTTTATCATCTTTTTCTCCTGGCTGGTTAAATTATTTTGAATAGAGATAAAAGTTAAACTGAAGTAGTATCGATATTTTTTGAGTATTGTATAATGGATAAAAACAATTTACATTGAAAATAACACATAAATGAAAATAACAGTCATAAAATCCATGAGCAAGTTTTAATATTTTCAGCTTTTTAAATATGTACTAATTTTTGCTCTCCTGAGGCTAAAAATCTGTAGTATAAAGGCTGGATATTGTTAATATAAAATATATTTTTAAGTAAGTTACCGCACTATGAGATATTTTTTTATAATTTTTTCCCTGCTTATTATCATTCCCCTTGCTCTTTTTGCTATAGAAAAAGAAAATGCAATATACGTGCTTCCCAGGGGGCCAGCTTATTCACATATTGGTCTGGGTGCTCCAAAGCTTGAAAACGTATATTTGAAGTTTGGAAATAGGGTTAAAATCGAGGAGGAATATTCCCATGGGAGTATCAAATGGTATTTGTGTTCAAAAGGCCCTGTTCATTTTTATTTGCCTGATGCTTTTGTAGTGAAAGAGACGGGAGGCGTGGAGTATGACCTCAAGGGAAACATTCCTATCGGGAAAGAAGTTGTTGATAAATGGCATGCCCTTCCTTTGGAATACAAACCCACAGACCTGATACCTGTGCCTAAAGAATACAGGGCCTATGGATACGAAAGCCGGAAGCTTCTGCTCAGAAAGGAAGCCGTTGAAGTATTTATCCGTTTGATTGAGAATGCGGAAAAAGACGGGGTAAATATAAGAATACTCTCTGCATTCCGGGATACTCGCTATCAGTCATACCTCTATTTCAATTCGATCAGACGGTATGGTATATTTCAGAATGAAGTAGCCAAACCGGGACATTCGGAGCATCAACTTGGTACAACCTGTGATCTTACGACCAGTGAGATAGGGAGTACACTTTCAAAAGATTTTGAATATACCGCTGCGTACCAGTGGCTTCAGGATCACATTATCCAGTCCGGGATATTCCTCACCTATACAAAGCTCAAAGGAAAAGCCATTGGTTACATGTATGAGCCCTGGCACTACAGGTACTGGGGAAAAGAGAAGTGGGAGTTCTTCAGGGAAAAATACGGATTATTTCTGAGCAGGTAACGCGGACCTAATGATCGCAGCATGCATTGTTCTTGACAAGGCTCTTCATGATGTTATTGTAGTATGTAAAAGTGATTAATCTGGGGAAAATTACTATGAAATATTCTTTTTTATCAAAGAGATTATTTGTCATTGTTGCACTATTACTGGGAGTAGTTCCGCTCATCGGATTATCTGAAACCAAGATTTACACAGCCCATGGTTACTCAATATATGGTGATTTGAAATATGGTCCAGGCTTCAAGCACTTTGAATACGTGAATCCCAACGCGCCAAAGGGAGGCACGGTAAAGCTTGCCGGCATCGGCACCTTTGACAGTCTCAATCCCTTCATCCTTAAAGGTGTTACCGCTGCTGGTGCTGGTTTTCTTTTTGATACCCTCACCGAGCAGTCAGCTGATGAGCCTTTCTCGGAATACGGACTCCTCGTAGAAAAGATTGAGATGCCAGAGGACAGATCCTGGGTTGCATTCATGCTTCGACCCAATGCGCGTTGGCACGACGGAACTCCTGTAACGAGTGATGATATTATTTTTACTTTTGAAATTCTCATGTCAAAGGGGCACCCCTTCTATAGGGCATACTACCACGATGTTCTGCGTGCAGAAAAGATCAGCAGGTTGAAGGTGAAGTTTATTTTTCGTGAGGGATCCAACCCGGAGCTTCCTCTTATTATGGGGCAGCTCCCGGTAATTTCAAAGCGATATTACACAGAACATCCTTTCGACAAAACGAGCCTTGAGCCACCCATTGGGAGTGGGCCCTATCGCGTTGTCGATATCAAACCCGGTCGGTCTATAACATACAAGCTCGATCCAAATTACTGGGGAAAAGATATACCAGTCATGAAGGGCAGGTATAATTTTGATAGCATCAAATATGAATATTACCGCGACGAAACGGTGATGGTTGAGGCTTTTAAAGCAGGGGAATATGATTTCCGGCTTGAAAATACCGCAAAAGTGTGGGCCACAGCCTATGAAGGAGCAGCTTTTGAGGAAGGATTGATTATTAAAGAAGAACTACCGGATGATACGCCGACAGGGATGCAGGCATTTGTGTTCAACACCAGGAAGGACATATTTAAAGACAGGAATGTCAGGTGGGCTTTAGCTCACATGTTTGATTTTGAATGGACAAATAAAAACCTCTTTTATGGCGCGTATACCCGCACGAAGAGCTACTTTTCCAATTCGGAGCTTGCTTCTGGTGGTTTGCCGAGTCCTGAAGAGCTGAAATTACTTGAACCATTTCGCAGCCAACTCCCGAAGGAGGTATTTACCAGGGAGTATAATCCCCCTACAACCGACGGCTCGGGAAACATACGTAATAACATCCGCACAGCTCTTAGACTTTTAAAACAGGCGGGTTGGGAATTGCAGGGCGGTACACTCATTAATAAATCGACTCGCAAACCCTTTGAGTTTGAGATCCTTCTTGTACAACCTGGTATGGAGCGGGTTGCAATTCCCTTTACAAAGAATCTTGAAAGGATCGGATTAAAGGCTTCAATCCGGGTTGTAGACAGTACCCAATACGTCAACAGACTTGATAACTATGATTTTGACATGACTACTAGGGTGTGGGGCCAGAGCTTGTCGCCGGGGAACGAGCAGCGTGATTACTGGTCCAGTGAAGCGGCAGATATACCTGGGACCAGGAATCTCGCCGGTATAAAAAACCCTGTTGTCGATGCATTGATTGATAAGATTATTCAGGCTCCTGACAGACCCAGCCTTGTTGCCGCGTGCAGGGCACTTGACAGGGTACTCCTGTGGGGTCATTATTGTATCCCTCATTACCATACACGGAAATACCGAATTGTATACTGGAACAAGTTCTCGCGACCAAAGATAAAGCCAAAATATGCGCTCGGTTTTAGTGACACCTGGTGGGTTGATGAAGAAAAGGAACGAAGACTTAAAAGGTAATATAACCCTAAGACCCTGGATTAATATTTACTAGTTGGGCAATTGGAAAATTGCCCATTCTTTTTAAGTAAGAGAAGGTATTCACAAATGGTAAGTTATATCATTCGTCGTATCTTACTCATCATACCGACCCTTATCGGGATCATGGTCATTAACTTTTTTATCATACAAACTGCCCCGGGAGGCCCTGTTGAGCGGCTTATTGCCCAGGTAAAGGGTACTGCTGTTCAAGCAACTGCAAGGATAAGCTCGAGTGGCGGTGAAACAGATCAGGCAGGTTATCAGGGAGTAGAAGATCAGGGCCAGATTACAAGTAAATATCGTGGTGCTCGCGGACTTGATCCTGAGATCATCAAGGAAATTGAAAGGCTCTACGGATTTGACAAACCTCCCTTGAGAAGGTTCCTGTCGATGATGGCGAGCTACGCACGGTTTGATTTTGGTGAAAGTTTTTTCCGTGATCGGAGGGTATTGGAGCTCGTAATTGAAAAAATGCCTGTTTCTATCACTCTAGGACTGTGGACAACCTTTTTCGTGTATCTCGTTTCTATCCCCCTAGGAATCAGAAAGGCTGTGAAAGACGGTTCTCCCTTTGATATGTGGACGAGCTTTATCGTGACAATAGGATATGCGATTCCCGGTTTTCTATTTGCAATACTTCTTATTGTATTCTTTGCAGGTGGGAGCTATCTGAAGATATTTCCTTTACGTGGTCTGGTTTCTGAAAACTGGAGTGAATTTCCCTTGCATTTAAAAATAGTAGATTACCTCTGGCATATTACTCTCCCAATTACGGCAAGTGTGATTGGGGGATTTGCTGGGCTTACGATGTTTACAAAAAACTCCTTTTTAGAAGAAATCAATAAGCAGTATGTGGTAACAGCCCATGCAAAAGGGCTAACTGAACAACGGGTATTGTTAGGTCATGTATTTCGGAATGCTATGCTCATTGTGATTGCAGGTTTTCCAGCAGCGTTTATCAGCTCTCTCTTTACCGGAACAGTTCTCATTGAAGTAATCTTTTCTCTGGATGGTCTCGGGCTGCTTGGCTTTGAATCAGCAATAAATAGAGATTATCCTGTGGTTTTCGGAACCCTCTACTGTTTCAGTCTTTTGGGTCTAGTGTTAAATCTTATCGGTGACATCATGTATACGATTATTGATCCACGAATTGATTTTGAGAGTAGGGAGGTATAGGTGTACAGGGATCGTTTTTTTGGCATAAAGATAAGCCCTCTTCTCCAGCGCAAAGTTCAGAACTTTATACGCAATAGGAGAGCATACTGGTCTTCATTCATTTTTATTACTCTGTTTTTTCTCTGTCTTCTTGCAGAGGTCATAGCGAATGACAAACCGATACTCGTCAGTTTTAGGGGAAAATTGTATTTTCCGATCTTAAAGGAATATTTAGAGGTTGTTTTCGGAGGTGAGTTTGATATTGAGGCAGATTATCATGATCCATATGTTCAGGAGCTCATAAGGGCAGATGGATGGATGCTCTGGCCGGTTATCCCGTACAGATTTGACACCATCGATTATGATCTTCCTGTTCCAGCTCCTGCTCCACCTTCTTTTAAGCACTGGCTCGGAACGGATGATCAGGGTCACGATGTTGTTGCTTTGATAATCTACGGCTTTCGTATATCTGTTTTTTTTGGATTAATCCTTACAATCTTGAGCTCTATCATTGGGGTAATGGCAGGCGCGATTCAGGGATACTTCGGCGGACTCGTTGATCTGTTTTTTCAGCGGTTTATCGAAATGTGGTCTTCCATTCCTGTGTTGTACCTTCTGATTATATTGATGAGCATAGTGGAACCGAGCTTTGGGCTTCTGCTTCTCATTTTACTGCTCTTTCGATGGCTTTCGCTTACAGGGGTGGTAAGGGCAGAGTTTCTCAGAGCACGTAACTTTGACTTTGTGCGTGCTGCCCGTGCTCTGGGGGTGAGTAATGCAACGATCATGTTCAAGCATATTCTTCCCAATGCAATGGTAGCAACGTTCACATTTCTTCCTTTTATCTTAAATGGATCCATTGTAGCCCTTACTTCCCTGGATTTCCTTGGGCTTGGTCTGCCACCGGGATCACCATCCCTTGGCAGACTCCTTGCACAGGGCAAGGCAAATCTACAGGCACCGTGGCTCGGTATTTCTGCATTTATAGTCCTGGCGACAATGCTTTCCCTTTTAATTTTTATAGGAGAAGGGGTGCGCGATGCCTTTGATCCAAGGAGGAACTTTTAATGAGTCTTCTTGATATACATGACCTGTCTGTTACGTTCCGCCTGGGCGAACGCCAGATCCAAGCAGTAAAAAAAGCATCTTTTTCCATAAAAAAGGGAGAGTCCTTCGCCCTTGTTGGTGAGAGTGGTGCAGGAAAGTCCGCCACAGCACTCGCAGTTATGCAGCTGCATCCAAAACAGAGAATCCTATATCCATCAGGCAGTATCGTTTTTGACGACCAGGAGATAATGGGCGCTGATGAGGAAACTATGCAGAAGATCCGGGGTAATCGTATCTCCATGATCTTTCAGGAGCCTATGACGTCCCTGAATCCCCTTCACAATGTTGAAAAGCAGGTAAGCGAGATTCTCGTTCTTCATCAGGGTATGTCCCAGGAAAGAGCTCGGGAAAGGGTTTTAGAGCTCCTTTATATGGTCCAGTTACCTGAGGCTGAAACACGATTAGGAGCCTATCCTCACCAGCTTTCAGGTGGACAGAGGCAGAGAGTAATGATTGCAATGGCCCTGGCAAATAATCCTGATCTGCTCATTGCCGATGAACCCACAACAGCCCTTGACGTAACCATACAGGCCAGCATTCTTGAGCTCCTCATGCGTCTGAAAAAAGAGATAGGAATGGCTCTACTTTTAATCACTCATGACCTGTCAATTGTACGAAAGATGGTTGAGAAGGTTGGCGTTATGAGAAATGGTGAGATCGTTGAATTAAGGGAAGCCAAGGAGGTTTTTAGAAAGCCCCAGCATCCCTATACAAAGTATCTTCTCGATTCTGAGCTACGTAAGCCCCCTGAAAGAATTACCAGGAAGCAGGAAACAGTGATCGAAACCCAGAGCCTTAAAGTGCATTTTCCGATCCAGAAAGGGGTTTTTCGAGTAACAAAAGGGTATATTAAGGCTGTAGACGGAATAACCATGTCAATAAGAGAAGGACAGACCGTCGGGCTTGTGGGAGAATCTGGGTCCGGAAAAACCACGTTTGGACTTGCGGTTCTTCGTCTTATTGCAAGTAATGGATCTATAAAGTTCATGGGAAAAGAAATACAGGGCCTAAGAAGCACAGAGATTAGACCTCTGAGAAAAGAAATGCAGATCATTTTTCAGGATCCCTTCAGCAGTTTAAATCCACGTCTGACCACATATCAGATCGTTGAAGAAGGGCTTAAGATACACAATCTAGGCACTACTCAGAAAGAAAGGGAGCTCCTCGTATCAAAAGCACTTGAGGAGGTGGAACTCGAGCCCTCATTGCTGAACCGATATCCTCATGAGTTCAGCGGGGGACAGCGCCAGCGCATCAGCATTGCACGAGCCCTAGTTTTAAAACCGCGATTCCTTATACTCGATGAGCCGACATCTTCCATTGATATGTCCATTCAGACTCAGATCATAAACCTGTTGAAAGACCTACAAAAGAAGTACAACCTTGCATACCTTTTTATCAGCCATGACCTTCGAGTTATCAGGGCTATAAGTCATGAAATAGTGGTCATACGCGATGGGATTGAGGTTGAAAGAGGAGATCCTGACGCCATCTTTAATCACCCAAAGATAACCTACACGATATCGTTAATTAAAGCTGCATTTGATCTTGAAAGTACGGGGAGTTATACAGCAGGTTAAATTAGGGTGCGATAAAGAGAAGTTAATTGTAAAATCACAATTGACTGGTTATATTGATTCTTTATGAATTATGTTGTAAAAGGCAAATCTTCAGTAGAGAGAGGTTGTTTCTTATGGACTGTAGAATCGAAAAAAATATGACATGGTGTAACTGCACCTATGAGCCATGCTCTAGAAAGGGAATTTGCTGTGAATGTATTGCTTATCATCGGTCTATGAACGAACTCCCGGGGTGCTATTTTTCCAAAGAGGGTGAGGCAACGTACAACCGCTCCATAGAGTTCTTTATTCAAAAACATGGGAGAAGGTGAAAAACAGAAAGAAATGATTGCGGTATTTTCTGATTTTAAAGAAATAACTCTCCAGATGCGTGATATCCTTCATCCGCTCTTTAGGTCGCTGAAAGAGGGCCTATCAGAGTTTACCTTTGCAAATATCTACCTTTTCAGAAAAGCCCATTCATACAAGATATCAAAGATAAATGAAAAGAGGAAAATCTGGTGGGCAGCATAATAGTTTTGCCTGAGGAAGTGTCAGGAAAAATAGCAGCGGGAGAGGTAATTGAAGGACCTTTTTCCGTTGTGAGAGAGCTCATTGATAACTCCCTCGATGCAGATGCAAACCAAATAACAATTACAGTAAATAATGGCGGAAAGGATTTTATCCTCGTTTCAGACAATGGATACGGAATGTCTGAAGAGGATGCAATTCTTTCTGTAAAAAAACACACAACAAGCAAGATCAAAGATATCTCAGATCTTGATAATCTCAACACTATGGGTTTTAGAGGTGAAGCTCTTTCAAGTATCTGTATAGTAAGTGAGCTTTCACTTCTCACGAGAAGGGAAGAGGATGAAACCGGCATTAAAATCTCCTACTCTTTCGGAAATGATCTGGGTGTAATGCCTGCTGCTGCGAACAGAGGTACAGAAATTACTGTAAAAAACCTGTTTTTCAACCTTCCAGCAAGGAGAAAGTTTCTCAAAAGCAACCGTGCAGAGAGTGTATTAATAAAGGATGAAGTATTAAAAAAAGCCTTGAGCTTTTTTGAAAGGGGCTTTTTTCTCAAATCCGATGACCGGGTTGTTTACAGTTTAATCCCCAGGGATAATGAACGCCAGAGGATTACTGATATTTACGGGACCGCACTCGGCGATAATTTACAGGAAGTCCGACACAGTGAAGGGCTTTTTTCAATCCTTTCGTATATTTCAAACCATAAAAGCACACTCTCCAACCGAAGAGGACAGTTTATATTTTTAAACCGAAGACCTATTTTTGACAGATCTTTATTTTTTGCGTTGAATAATCCTGCAAGGGGAATCGTTCCAACTGGAAGGTATGTGTATGCATTTATTTATATTACTATAAATCCTTCGCTTATTGATGTAAACGTTCACCCTGCCAAAAAAGAAATCAAGATAAAAGAAGAGAATAAAATCTGTTCAGTACTGCACAGGTTGGTCGAGAAGACCCTTCAGGATAAGTTTTATCCGTCGTTTTCTTATGGCGAATGGGGAAATTTTGGAGTAGTAAAAGAATCACATCCAGATTTCAAATTATCAGAGAGAAAAGCAGAACACATTATCGCAGAGCAGACCATTGAGATTAACAATCAGCAGATACAGATTCCCTCCGCCCCTTTCTCGGACCTCCAAAGAGGTATATCAGAAAGGGAGTGGGGTGACTATTCACCAGAAAGTCTCCTATTCAGGGGAACACTTTTTCAGACCTACTTAGTGTTCCAGGGGTCTGATTTCATCCTTCTCATTGATCAGCATGCAGCTCACGAAAGAGTATTGTATGAGAAATATAAAGATGAGATGGCAAAGGAAGGTTCAGTAAAACGTCTGCTTGTACCAATAAATTTTACACCTCCCATGAAGAGATATTCCGATGTAGTTGACAATATAGATGTTTTTAAGCAAGCAGGCATTGAGATTGAGCCCTTTGGGGATGACAGCTTTAACATTTTGACAATACCCGGATTTATTCCTGAGAATAAGGAAGAAGAAATTATTTCTATATTCTTTGACGAGTTTTATGAAGGGATGCTCACTGTAAGGGCAGATGAAATAAAAGAGAGGTTTTTAAAATTAGCCTCTTGCAGGAACGCAATAAAGGAAGGAGATGTTCTCAAAGAAGCAGAAGCCCGTTCTCTTCTAAAAGGACTTGGAAAGGTTAATGTACCCTACGTATGCCCCCATGGAAGGCCAACGACTATCCGGATTTCAAAGAGTTATTTTGAAAAAGCATTCAAAAGGAGGTAAAAGTGTGATTGGGAGAGATGAACTCGATGAATGGCTAAATGAATATCTAAATGTTAAGGAAATTTCGGATTACCTTCCAAATGGTCTTCAGATAGAGGGTGTTGAGAGAGTCGAAAAAATCATTACTGCCGTGAGCATTAATCTTGATGTTGTGAAAGCCGCCCTTGAAAAAAAGGCAGACACAATAATCGTACACCATGGTATGTTCTGGAATAATGAGGAAAGGACAATTAAGGGCTACAGAAGAATAAGAATTAGCGAGATAGTGAGAAATAACATTAATCTTTTTGCATTTCATCTACCTCTCGATGTGCATCCCGCGATCAGCCATAACAGGTTAATTTTAAAGAGAATGGGTACAAAAATAATAGAGGATTCTAAAATTGGAGGTGGTAAAACTTCCATTGGCTTGAAAGGAATTTTTACCACACCCTACAGGTTTGAGAAACTGGTTGAAAAGATCAATGAGATACTCAATACAGAAGCTCGCTTTTTTCATTATGGGGAAAACATGGTTAAAACTTTATATGTAGTAAGCGGTGCTGGCAGAAATATGATTGATAGGATTCCAGAGCTAGAGGTTGATGCATATCTCACCGGTGATGCCTCAGAAAGCACGGAATATATAGCAAAAGAGGAACGCCTTAATTACATTTTTGCTGGCCATTACAATACCGAGAAATTAGGAATAATTGAACTGGGAAAAATAATAGCAGAGAAGTTTAAGATTGAAGTGCGTTTCATTGATTTGCGAAATCCACTATGACTTTTAGCTCCATCCCATCCCTTAAAACTTTCCCTTACTGTATACAATTTTGTTCTTGGAATTACATTACTCTCGACATTCCTTTTTTTCTGTATTAAACTTTTAATTAAAATGAAAGAGGAAATCGGAGAATGAAGAAAGAATATACATTACGATATCCTGTAGTAAACGGGCTATTCTATCCAGATGATAAAAGCGAGCTGGAAAATACGGTAAGTGGCTATATTGAAAAGATAGATAAGCAGGAATTGTATTCAACTATTCGTGAACAGACGGGATTTAACAAACCGGAAGAAGTATTGCCTGAGGTTCTTATTGTACCTCATGCCGGATACATTTTTTCAGGAAAAGTTAAGGCCTTCTCCTATTGCCTTCTGGAAGATAAAACCGTTGATACTGTTGTGATTATAGGGCCAGCTCATCAAAAAAGTTTTAAAGGAATATCGGTAAATTTGGACAATGCATATAAAACACCTCTCGGTATCATTGAGGTTGATCTAGATTTTGCTGACAAACTGGTTGCATATCATGAGGCATTCAAATTAAATGAAGAAGCCCACCTCAGCGAACATGCAATTGAAGTGCAGCTCCCCTTTATACAAACAGTTCTAAAAGGGTCAAAAATCGTACCGGTGCTTTTCGGAGAACAGAACTGGGAGAACTCAGAACTTTTAAAAAATGCACTTGTTTCCTCAATGAATGAAATGCCTAAAAATTACGTTGTCATAATAAGTTCAGACCTTTCACATTATCATCCCCATGTTGAAGCTCTTTCCCTTGACACAGTATTAATTGAAGATGTGAAAAAATTAAATGCGACATCCTTCTACGAGCATATACAATCGGGAAAATCTGAGGCGTGCGGTTTCAGCGGTATATTGTCAGGGATAATGCTTTCAAATGAACTGGGAAAAGCAAAATCTGTGATCCTTCATTATATGAATTCGGGCGAGGTATCAGGAGACCGGAAAAAAGTGGTGGGTTACCTCGCTGCAGCTTTGTATTGATTTAATATAATTACACACCATTCTTTTATTTATTATTGTCTATTCGCTCGACAATCTCCTCAATAGACTGTATACTGAAAAGGACCAATTAATGAGTGAGAATTTATCTAAAGGGGGGGATATGCTCACAAAAGAAGAAAGGAGTGTACTCCTGAAACTTGCCCGGGATACGATACATGCAAAACTTTATGGAGAGAATCTTCCTCCAATCGATTCATCGAGCCCTGTGTTATCAGAACCGAGGGGAGCATTCGTAACACTTCATAAATACGGTAGATTGAGAGGATGTATTGGGTACGTGGAAGCAATAAAGCCGCTTTACAAAACGGTGCAGGAAATGGCCATTGCTGCTGCATTTCAGGACCCGAGGTTTCCAGGATTAACCGAAAGTGAGTTCGATGATATTGATGTTGAGATATCGGTTATGTCCCCACTGGAAAAAATTGCTGATGTAAAAAAAATTGAAGTCGGAAAACACGGGATTATCATTAAAAGGGGATTTAATTCAGGTCTTCTTCTGCCGCAAGTTGCGACAGAACAGGGATGGGACAGAGATACGTTCCTCGAGCATACGTGCTACAAGGCGGGATTGCCCGGGGACTGCTGGAAAAAGCCCGGTACTGAGATTACCGTGTTCACAGCAGAGGTATTTTCGGAGAAGGAATATTAATAAAGATGTCTCACAATTGATTTATTTAAACTAATTACACTCACCGGTAGTGGGTTATGTCCATCCTTATTGAGTAAAATAAGTAAGATGTGAGGGAATTTTTGAACACAATTGTACACGTTCTACCCTATATGGCGGAAGGGGGCACTGAAAAGCATGTGCTCACGCTCCTAAGAGGTTTCCAGAAATCATATAATTCAGTGCTTCTGGCACCCAGGGGAAAGATTCTTAACGAGTTCCTGAAGTTGAATATACGGTACGTGGAGTTTCCGGAGATAAAGGGGAACTTCAGGCACAAGATACGCATATTCAAAGATAGACTGTCTGAAATATATAAAGAGTGGGGTGTGGACCTTGTACATGTTCATGCCGCCCATGAGTTTGTTCTGTTTTCACGGAAGGTTTTGCCTGAAACACCGATTATATTCCATCTTTCCGCTCATCAGGGATCACTTCTCTCACGAATGTTCAACTACAAGCTCTCTGCTTTCATATCAAAACGTAAAGCCGATCTCCTCATTGCTGTTTCTGAAGAAGAAAAACGCCTTGTTGTGAACAATGGGTATCCTGAAGACAGGGTACGAATCGTATATAACGGATATGAGAGTATGGAGGGGGATGATTTTGACCAGATAAAGTTGATTAAAGAGAAGTACAATGCAGAAGATTGCCTGATCATAGGCAATCTGGGCAGATTAAATAAAACAAAGAGGCTTGATTTGATTATCAGGGCTTTCGTGATTGTGAAAGAAAAAGTGCAGAATCAGCTAAAATTAATATTTATAGGGGATGGACCTGATCGACCGCGGCTTGAAGGGATTGTCCGTAGAAAAAGTCTGGAAAAGGATGTATTATTTCATGGTTTTGTAAATCGTGGGGACAGGGTATTAAAGGTCTTTAATATATTCGTTCTACCCACTTCATTCGAAGGATGCTCAAACGTGCTTGTAGAAGCAATGGCTAAAGAGCTCCCTATTGTTACCACTGATATTCCTTCGGTAAACTGGATGTTTGAAAATGGAAGAGATGTACTGCTTTTCAGGGAAAATGATGTGAATGATTTATCGGAAAAGATCTTGGAGCTCGTAAATAATGAAAGTCTAAGAAATAATCTGGCTGAAAGTGCATTTATTAAATTTCAGAAAGATTTTGATGCTCAGATAATGATTGATAGAATTGACGAGATATATCAATCTTTGCTTTCGTGAATAAAATTTTACTATATCATTTTGGTTTTTAAAAACGATTGGGCTTAAATCCATTTCATATTACCAGGTTTAGTGAACATCATTTCACATATTAAATATTGCAGAATAGTAACCGTCTGCTAATGACAGAAAAAAACAGAACTGTTTTTCTAGTCTCACATAACTCGAATCTTTCTGGTGCCCCGATTTCCCTGGCACAGCTTGCGCGAAAACTTCCTTCATTTGGTTACAATCCTGTTTATATTTTGCCCAAAGAAGGTCCAATTGAATCAATATTAAAGGAATGGAATATAGAATATATAATTCTTAGGAAGCCAGGTTTGGTTTTGGACTACATACGTATTATGAAAAAAAGAAATCCATCGATAATCCATGTAAACTCCCTGGTAAATACATGGCCGGTACTGATTTCCAGGTTTTTACGAAGGCCTGTTGTGTGGCATGTAAGAGAGTACCTTGGAAATAAAAAATTATATGCCCGTCTTATACATATGCTGGCCCATAGGATTATTCTTATCTCGGGTGAGCAGTACAGACTTTTTAATGGAATGCAGAAGGCAGCCCTGGTGCCCAACGGTATTGATCTCTCATTATACGAAAATATAAAACCAGCTCCTATTATTGATAAGCTGATTAATGATGTACGGACGATTATTACCTATGTTGGTACGATCGAGCCTCGAAAAGGACTGTATGTTCTCGCTCAGGCTGCTGAGCTCCTGAGTGATTCTCCCTGGATTCACTTTGTTGTGGTTGGTGATGCACCTGAAAGATATGGAGGGTATAAAAAGCAGGTCATGGATTTTATCAAGGCAAAGGGTTTGAGAAGCCGATTTCACTTTCTTGGCTCCCGAAAGGACGTCCCTGAGATTCTTGCTGCAAGTGATGCTCTCTGCCATCCTGCATTTATTGAAGTTTTCCCGAGAGTAATTTTAGAAGCAATGGCTATAAAAATTCCTGTTATTGCGTCAAAAGTAGGGGGTATAACCGAAATGGTTGAAAATAGTAAATCGGGTTTCCTTTTCGAACCTGGCGATTTCAGTTCATTAGCCCGAACAATAGAAACGATTGATTCAAATAAAAAGCGAAAAAATGAAATGGGAAAGTACGCTCACTTGAAAGTCAAGAGGGAATTTAGTATTGAGATACACACTCGAAAAATTGCCCAAACTTATGAAAGCTTGTTGAATACTTTTTAGTACCACGAAGATTCTTAACTGAAAAAAGAAAGATATATTAAAATTCACACGGGTATTTGTATGTTTTATGTTCGTGGAGATTTGAGAGCATTTATGTATTTTACAAGTTTTGGTTTTTTAAGAAGATGTTTGTACTTTTCTTCCTGGCCTTTTAATAAAGTATGATATTTTCTTTCTCTTTCCTCCTTTTCCATAAAGCCATAGTGCCTGATTGCAGTTTTTGCTATCATTTTTTTATTTCCAAAATTAGTAACTCTATTAAAACCTCTGTATGGAAGATAGGTGAGTTGAGGATGCCATTTATAGATTTTTACATGGGGTCTATAGAAAGCCCATCTGTCTTTTCTCACTGTCTCCATTGAATCCCAAAAATTGCATCTCTTGAATGCCATTTGTGGTTTTGTAGATTCGATGAATCTTATTAAATCTTCTATTAAATATTCGGGTTCACCAAATGCTTCATCTTCATCCGGGAAAAAGACAAGGTCGGGTTTTACAATATCTAACATCCGTAACGTTTTTTCTCTTAATTCCCCCATAAGTCCAATCTTGCGGTTTTCGATTCTTGTAAACTCTTTGTTATACTCAACTTCAGTTATGTCTTTTACCTTTGGCATCTTTTTAGGCCAGTCGCCTTTAAACTCCGGAGTGTAGTGAAGTAACAGATAGATCTCATCAACATAATCTGATAGTGCTTCTAAACACCACGGCCATTTGAAGTAGTGAATCATCATCAATCCTGCGATTTTAGATATATTATGTGCTTTTTTGAATTCTTTTATCTGTTTGTACATATAACTCATCCTTTTTAAAGATCATGATTGAAATCGAACCTGTCAATAAAAAGTGAATTAAAATATGTATTGATTAAGTTCATAGCTTTTTTTAATTTGTATTGAACGATTGGAATAATCATTCTGTTGCCGCAGAGTATACGTAGATAAACATCATTTTTGGAGTTTGGAAAAGTGAAAATCGATGCCGTTGTTTTAAGCTGGAAAAGACCGGATAATTTAAAGGAAATAGTAAGAAGCCTCAAAGAACAGAAAATTATAGACAATATTTATATATGGCATAATTATCCCAGTCGGAAAAAAGTTGATGGTGCAATAAATATTTTCAGTGAAAAGAATTTCGATACCTTCATACGGCACATTTTTGCACTGGCTCTCGACAGTGACTATGTGTTATTTCAAGATGATGACCTGGTGCTCGATGGTGACAATTCAGATATAATAATGCGGTATATTCGTAAACATGGAAAAACAGCTGCGGTCATGGGTCCAAAAGGCAAGAAATACAGTAAAAAACAGGAATCTGTGGTAATTCTTGGGAGAATGCATATTGTAAAAAAGGAAAACTTAGTATATCCGGTCTTATTCGAGAAAGAGTATAATTTTAAGAGAGACAAAACCGTGGGTGATGATATTCTGCTGAACTTAAGCATACAGCATTTCACCGGATCAAAGAGTGTAGTTATGAAAGAGCTTAAAATAAAAAACCTACCGGAGGGTGATTGTGCAAAAGCAGCAAAAAAAAGATGGTGGGAAAAGAGAAAACGGATAGCCCGAAAGATATTAAATACGAAGTCATAAAGCTAAATTAATAGGTACTAAAAGACCGCTTTACAATTATTCATTTAGTATTAGCTACTAGCGAAATTAAATACCTTTTATTCTATGAAATACTGCAGCGTATATAACTTTTTATAAATTTCATTGCTTTTTAATAATTCATCATGTGTCCCAACTGCATCGATTTGACCATTGTTTATCACCAGCACTTTATTGGCGTGGGTTATTGTGGATAATCTATGCGCAATAACAACAGAAGTTTTTCCTTCCATAAGCTCATTAAGAGCGATTTTAATATAGTATTCTGATTCAGAATCAAGGGATGACGTTGCTTCATCGAGGATAAGTATTTGTGGATTAGTTAATACTGTTCTTGCAATCGCAATTCTTTGCTTTTCGCCTCCTGAAAGACGTGTAGCCCTTTCACCAACGATTGTATTAAATTTTTCTGGTAATTTTTCAATAAATTCATATGCATGTGCTCTCTTCGCAGCTACTATAATTTCCTTTTCGGTTGCATCCCTTTTTGCATACTGGATATTTTCATATATAGTGTCATTAAATAAAATAACGTTCTGTGATACTATGCCTATTTGTGATCTTAAGTTTTTAATGCTAAAGTCTTTGACGTCAATAGAATCAATTTCGATATTTCCACTATTTGGATCATAGAACCTTGGAATAAGATTAACTATAGTTGTTTTTCCTGCGCCAGAGTGACCGACTAATGCAACAATGTCCCCTCTTTCTACTTCAAAATTAATATTTTTTAGCACTGATTCTTCATTATCATAGCTGAAAGTTACATCCTTAAAGGCTATATTACCACTTATCTTCCTAATAATTGGATGTGAGGATTCTGTTATGTTATTTTCTGATTGGATTACTTTATAGATTCTATCAACTGAAGCACTTACTATTTTAAATTGTGCAAGAGTCTTAGGAATATTGTTTACTGGATTAAAAAGGATTCCCAACAGTAGAAGATATTCGCTTAATCCTTTTACCGTCCATTGACCTTGGATGATAAATAAACCTGCAATACCAATTAAAGCAAATCCAAAAAAGTAAAATATAAACTGATTTAATGGTTTAAATAGATTATTAAGTATTTTTAATCTTAGTGATGTTCTTTTATACTTATTCGAGGTCTGGCTAAACTTTTCTGTTTCATAATCTTCCTTAGCGAAGGCCTTTACTACATCCACAGCTGTAAGTGTCTCATGGAGGTTGGAAGACATATTTGCCACATTTTGTTGCAATTTCCTACTCGTACTCCTCATTTTATTACCAAGAATTCTTAAAAGCAGATAGAGCGCAGGAATAACAGTAAGACTAATTAAAGTGAGTTTATAATTCAATAGAGCAAGTCTTGTAATGATGAGGATGACAAAAATAACATGAGTAAAAATATGTACAACACCCTCATATAAAGCTCCTCTAATTTTTGCCATGTCATCTATAATCATGGAAATAAAATTTCCAGTTTTGTTCTTCTTGAAATAATTGAGAGGAAGGCTTATTAGATGATTGAAAAAATATTTTCGAAGATTATTTATAGCATTTTCTGATGTAACACTCAAAGCATATGCTGAAATATATCCAAAAAATCCTTTTATAAAAATGATTGATAGAGCAATGAAAAAATATTTGTATATCAAGTGAATTTTTTCAGGCGTGAAAAGCTCGAAAATAAAATTAGTACTTACTTTTGGGAGCATGGTAAATGCGTAATTTTGAGAAAATTGTATAAGGATCACACCTATGAGCGCCCAGATATACTTTTTTAAAAATTGTAAAGTCCAGCGAGTTCCTTCATCAAAAAATTTAGATTTCATAATATCTTTCTTATTAGTGATATTTATGATAAACAGAACCTGTATTAATAATTTTTAATATATATAAAATTACCTCGAATACCTATTATTTTATTAAATCTTTTTCTTTTAAATAAATTGATTGGTGCATCCTATGAAATAACTCTTTGAGAATATGATGAAGAATGTCAGTGAAAAGAACATAGGATAAAAATATTGAGTGCGCTCTAAAAACTATGGTCTTTTAAACAAGGAAATTTATAGCATATCTCCGAAAATTGAACCTTAATCCGGGTATAATTGCTCTTTTATAACAAAAGTCGATGACTCTTCTCATCATTCG
>Ga0209636_10000861_pt1 | contig 30173 bp, 23 predicted proteins | sample DeeMarSWOR152_54_FD_187464 | JGI IMG/M metagenome (GOLD analysis project Ga0209636, IMG submission 187464) | Marine sediment microbial communities from White Oak River estuary, North Carolina - WOR-1-52-54 (SPAdes) (version 2) | ecosystem: Environmental > Aquatic > Marine > Intertidal zone >...
CGGCTCAAGTCCCTTCTTGGTGCGAGGTGCACACAAGATACACAGTTCGGTAGGAAACGGCAGGTAGGCGAGATACGCCTTATCATTCGGCAGCCTCTGGACAATTTCGAGTACTCGCATTCCTCCCATCCCCGCCGGCCACTGGTATTCTTGGGCGCAGGCGACTTGGCAAGTAAAGCAACCGGTACAGTACTCGTAATCGATCAAGAGACCGAATTCTTTTTTCTTAGGCATTCTCCCCCTCCTCTCTTCCCGTGAATTTGTACACTTTACAGAGCAAATGCTTTACGGGAGCACCTAGGCCGTCTTTACCATTGAAGCCCATGGGGATAAGCTGATTTACATTCGATTCCCAAACACCGAACAAGGATGGTTCTTCCCCGGGCTTTTCGGGATACCACCAGCCGTGACTAGCCATCACCATCCATGGAGGCACCGCGAGGGTAATTCTTGCCCTAAATCTGCACCTGCCAAGCCAATTTTCGACCCAGACCCACTCCTCGTTGCCGATATCGAGCGACTTGGCCGTATCGGGATGAATTTCAATCAGGGGATCTGGCTCAATCTCTCGCAGCCACGGGATATTCCTATGCTCTGAATGGAAGTACGCCGGGGACCGTCTCCCAGTGGATAAGATCAGGGGGTACTTCTCATACAGTGCAGGTTGGCTGATGGGGGTGAAGGGTGGTTCTTCATAGTGGGCGATGGGCTCTAGCCCCCACTCTTCACGGAGTGATGAGTATAGTTCAACCTTACCAGAGGGGGTTTGAAACCCAGGTTTCCCGTCGGGCCTCAGCAGCCCCTTCTCAAACCTGTGATATGGGGTACTGGGGTGACCTTCAGGTGGAAAGGCCCAGCCCTTTTCCTGAAGCTCTTTAAAGGCCATGCCGGAAGGCTTGATGATTTCATCAAAGAGGTCATGAATGGTGTTCCAGCGAAAATTGGGGTCAAATCTCTTAGCCAACTCGAAGTTGATCTCTACATCAGGTTTACACTCGCTGACTGACATAGCCTTATTGATGCTCTGAAGGGGCACCCACCAGCTTCTTACGCCATCTTTTTCGAGGAAACTGGCCGCCGGGAGAACCACATCGGCCAACTGAGTTGTTGGGGTCATGAAGAGGTCAACCGTAACCACGAAGTCAAGCTTCTTAAGAGCCTCAACCCACCTTTTCGGGTCAAGACCTATGCCGGCCACAGGGTTACAAGCTTGTATCCACATGCCTTTGATGGGGTAGGGATCCTCGGTGAAGATCTGCTCCAGGGCCATATCCGTCTGGGCTCGCCAGATGAATTTTTTCAGGGGTCCGTATCGGTCAACCCCAATCCTCTTCTTGTCAGCTTCCTTTGATTCTAATTTGATGATCCCCTTGGCCCCGGGCAAAGCATAAGCAACCGCATCAAAGGCATAACGGGAGATCACGTTCCCACCGGGTATATCCAGATTCCCGGTAATGCACCACAAGTTGGCGATTGCCTGGGCGGTAGGGGTTATCGCTGGCGTCATATCAACAGGCACGCCCCACTGTATGGACGCGGGCTTGCTTTTGGCGTAAAGTCGTGCTGCCTCGAAAATATCTTCCTGCGGAACCCACGTGATGTCGGAAACTCGCTCCACGGGATATTGGTCCACCTGTTCGCAAAACACGGTCCAAACCGTTTTAACGGACACTCTCGTTTCATCTGAAAGACCGATCTCATACTCCCCTTCCAGGGCTGGCTTCAGGCCTGTCGATCGGTACTCTGCCCCGTCAGAATCCCACACACCCGGCATTCCCCTTCCGGTGTCCCACACGACGAAGTTCCCCGGGGAGCCTCCCTCGATCAAGTCACTCTCTCGAAGCAATTTACCCGTATCGCCTCTGATCAGGTGATGTGCATTTGTCCACTTCTCAACGAATCCCCTATCGTACAGGCCCTCATTAACAATCACGTTAAGAAAGCCCATGGCCAGGGCCCCATCAGTCCCTGGCCGCAGCCTGAGCCATTTCTTCGCCCTTGAGGTAAACCACGACAACCTCGGGTCAATGGCGATAATCTTCGTGCCCCTCTTCATGAGATCTATGATCCAATACCCAAAGATGTTGTCCGGGCATGATCCCGTAATATTGTAGCCCCAAATTACGATGCACTCCGGGACTTTATACTTCGGGTCGTCGTAACGTTCTGGTAACCATTGAGCCGCATCGAGTAGGCAGTAATCCCCCTGAACAGTTTCCAGTGCGGCAATTCTCGGGCTATAACAGGCAATTCCACTGAGGGCGAACATGACATTGGGGCTGCCGTATGCATAGGCGAGCATGCATATCCAGGGTCCAATGTCCCTGCCGGTTCCCATGGAGAATATCACGCTCTCCGGACCGAATTCCTCCCGGATAATGCCCAATCTCTCCTCTATGAGATCGAAAGCCTCGTCCCACGAAATCTCCTGCCACCTGCCCTCTCCGCGTTCTCCCACCCTCCTGAGGGGATGGGTCAACCGGCCGGGATGATTAACATATTGTGTCATTGCTAAACACCTTGCGCAGAGACGTCCCTGATTCCAGGGGTGATCCGCGTCACCTTCAATCTTAACCAGTTCGCCATCCTCGATGTGTGCCAGTACCCCGCACCCGCCATGGCAGCCAGGTCCAGCGGACCAGGTTGTTGTACGCACAATCTTCCGATTTCCGCGTTTCATTGCCCAAATCTCCCCTCACTTTATACCTGGTATCACGTAATGCTACTCTGCCGTCATGAAACTATTCTCGCTTCTCTTTCCATTTCAAGTACTTATTCTCGAATTCCAGGTCAGCGGGTATTATAGTACAAGCTCTGCGCCGAAACAAGGATTTCCTTGAAGTTACCCCCGTGAAAGAGTAAGATACTCCCAGGTAAATTCAAAAGGGAGTCCAATCTATCATGGAAAGTCAATCACTACACTCACTGTTAGAGCCCTGGTTTCAATCTATTGCCAACCCTCGCCGGGCTCAGGAACAGACTCTGTCGAAGCTCATTGAGGCTTATCGAAAGACACACTATGGTCAGGAGTTTGACGCTGATGAAGTCTCCAATATTAAGGAATTCCAAAATTCTTTCCCGGTAGTTACCTATGCTGACATGAAGCCACATATTGAGAAGGTAATGCATGGAGACTTCTCCGTTCTATTCACGGAGCCACCCATAGAATGGGGGCTGACTCGGGGTACGACAGGTGAATCCAAACTCGTTCCGATGACAGCTACCGATATAAGGCAGAAGACTGCCTGTGGCGCACGGGGACTGCTTAATTATGTGGAACGAAACCAGAGGTATGACATTCTCGCTGGCTGGGATATGAATATTGGTTTTCCATCGGCGGTAGGTTCAATGCGAGCGGGCGAAAACGATATAGCCTATGGCTATACCTCGGGTATTTATACCAAATATAACGCGAGGAACGCGCGCTTGAAACTCGTCCCGGACCAGGATGAAATTGATGCTCTGGGTGGTGGAATACGTAAGGCTGATTGGGCGAGACGCTTTGAGCTTATCTATGAAAAGTCCCGCGACAAAGAAGTTACCATGCTCATCGGGGTAACTCCGGTAATGATAGAATTCGGCAATTATCTGAAAAGGAATTACCGGGTCTATCCCAAAGACATCTGGAGCATCAGCCTGATTGCTGCCACGAGTGTAGCTGGGATTCAAACGAAATACAAGCCAGCACTGAAAGCACTGTATGGCGACGTTGCCATTGTCGAGATGTACGGCGGAACTGAGGGGATGTACGCCCAGCAGTTTGATGAGAAGCCCTTCGTTACACCCAATTATGATACCTATTTCTTTGAGGTGCAGACCCGCCGAGGGATAAAACTCCTCTGTGACCTGATGCCTGGGGAGAACGGTCGCCTCATATTCTCCTCGGTACTCTTTCCCAGATACAAGATGGGCGACATAATCCGGTGCATGGCACCGAATTACTTTCGAGTTCTCGGTCGAGACAGGCTCTTTACGGTGCTCAAGTACTTCATGAGCCGGCTGTTGGAGTTCTGATAGCCCCAAGGGCTCGTCTACTTCTTTCTAAACCAGAAATTGAACACGATAACAAGCCCAATGATAATGAGAATTAAAGGCCACCAGTTGCCCAAGCCACCGATGAATGCAAGACCAACACAAATCAAAATGAGACCGGCGATCACTCTGCCGAAGGCAGGTCTGCGATAGGCAGGTTGGGTATAGCGGACCAATACCTCAATGAGGAAAATGATGCCCAAGCCTGTGATGAAGTATTTCCACCACTCATCCCGGGATATCCAACCCTGCATAGAAAGGAGGAAAACAACACCAATCAGCACCAATATCAGGCCGAAAAAGAGTCCGGATACTGGGTCTCTGCGCCATTTCTCCTGCAACCCTTCGGCTTCTTTCTCTTCATGCTTACCACCTTTGCGTTGAGGCCTCTCCTCTGGCATGCTTCACCTCCTCGTGGCTTTTTAGAATCGAGTTACGGAACGGACCATCTGCTTCAAAGCAAATTTTATCATATGCCACCATATCCGTCGTTTCCAATCGTTCCTTGAAAAGAGCCCTTTCCATACCTTTACGGGATTCGTGTAATACGTCGAATAACACCAACGGTATGAGGCTGTCAATTGCTTTCTGGTCAGGTGCTCGGTGGGCATTATCACATTAGCCATATCATATAATGAATAATCCTGAACCTCCAACCAATCATTCTCCTTGGCCTCTTGGTAGATATCGCTTCCCGGGAAGGGGGTGAACATGGTAAATATGGGAAAGTCAATATCAAGGTGCTGCATATAACGCACTTTGTGGATTATGGAGTCAGCGCTATCATTCCTCGTACCTACGATTATTAACCCCTGAGCTAAAATATCATGCTCCTTAAGCAGTCTAACCGCCTCTGCTATTTTGCCGAGAGACAGCTTCTTATTGAGTGCCTTAAGTTCCTCCTCGGTGGAAGTCTCTATTCCAATTTGCACCATTCGGCATCCGGTTTCGCTCATCAGGGGCAGGAGGTCCTGGTGCTCAACCACCAGGTCAGCACGTCCCTGATAAAACCAGCTGAATGTTAAATTTCGGGCCTTAATTTCATCACAAATACCCCACATTAGTTCAGCGCTCACGTTAAAGCAATCATCGCCAAACCAGATAGACTCCATATCGTATTTACGAACCAGCAGTTCCAATTCATCACCTATTTTCTTTGGATCTCGCTGGCGCCAGCGCCCGCCCCAAAAGCGCCACTCAGAACAAAATGTGCACCGGTGTGGGCACCCTCGGCTGGCAATGACTGTGGCAAACCTACCCAGCACGACAAAATAGTATTTCTCCATGGGGAGGAGGTGATAGGCAGGGAGCGGCAGTTCGCCAACATCAACCAGAGGTTGGGGCTCCATAAGGAAAATTTCGCCGTTGGAACGAAAACCAATTCCCTTCACCTGCGATAATTGTTTACCATCCTCCAGGCAACGCACCAAATCTACGAGGGTGCGTTCTCCTTCTCCACGGACGACGATATCGACAGCGGTATGTTCATTGAGTGTCTCTTGGGGTAAGGAGGTGACATGTGGACCGCCTAATACGGTTACAATCCGAGGGTCTACCCCTTTGGCAATCTCGGCTACCTGAACCGCGTCGTAGAAGAAGGGCGTGAGTGCTGTTGCTCCTACCATGTCAGGCTGCTCTCGCCGAATGGCTTGTTCCAAGGCATGCTGGTCCACTTTCAATGCCGTGCAATCGAGGATATTAACGTCAATGTTATTCTCCTCCAACACTGCCGCCACCTGGGCGAGACCCAGCGGCACTGGGACGCAGGGACGCATCATTTCCCAAATTACCTTAAGTGGCTCGACCAACAGAACTTTCATGACACCATATTGACAATGCAAAAGGGATCAGGGCTCAATTCCTCGCGGAACAATGCTCTTTCTCAATCCCTTATGACTTTGTATTTGATATTGAGGATCATTTCAAGTACGTGAGACTACCTTTTATCATGTTTATCATGCCCGGCCAATAAAAATACCCATTGTGTGTGACCGGTTTCCCAAAGGTATTTTGAGGTATGGGGTACTGTTAGGAATGTGGGTCCAGTAACAACGTATGGATTTCAAAATCCGTCAATGAGATGACCCATATACGGTAACAGATAAGAGTCAAACGGAACCGTGTTCTTTTGCCTCGAGGATTTACGTATCCGTAAAACCGTGTTCGCCTCGGAGGTGAGTGTAGAGGAGACGCAGCAGATACAGCACCCGTTCTGCAAGTGGTTCGGTGAGGACACCACCAGCGCCACAACTGGGGGTGATTAGGGCCCTGCGAAGTAATAACTCCCTGTCGAACCCCTTATGTACCAATTGATCCACACCGTCATCGAAGCGAGCCAGTAACGAGTTAAAGGTCTCCGTTGCGGCCGCTTCTCTATCAAGGGTGGGGACTATACCCCACCCCAGGCTGCCGCCTCGCTCAAGAAATCTTCGCAATTGAGCCGGATAGAGGGTGATTGCTTGCATGTGGTCATAGGCGTCGAAAACGAGGATATCCAGATCTGTTTCCATCAGCAGCGACCAATCGGTGTTGGCCTCGCAATGCACGCCGGCAAGCCCGCCCTGGGTATGTATCGCATCTGCCACCTCGTTCAGTTCCCCGATGATGTCATCCCGGTTAACGGTAAGGAACATCGGCGTACCGAAGTTGAGCAGCGATGGCTCGTCAATGAAAATTATTGTTTGTTTGCCGAATCTGCTAAATTGGGTTATCTGCCAAATCGCCTTCATGGCTACAGTTTTAACAATCAGGTCACGCAATTGGTTGTCATAATAGGCGCACCGATCATTCTGATCGAAAATGTTGATGCCGAGGGTGAATGGACCGGTGACCTGACCCTTAATGGCCACCGGAGTAACTATTTGTTCTTGCAGACGGTCGAGGAATGCTGAGAAGCCCGCTGCATAGCGCCCCGATATGGCGAAGGAATCAAGCGCGGTAGGATCACCATGCTCGATTACAGCAAGGTAGCGGCTAAAAAATTCGGTGAGTCCTTCGGTGAAACCGGGCGCCTCGGTGTTGAAAAAGATACGATCCCCATCTTCCAGCAACCCCGGCATTCCCTCAGTAAACTGAACCATCATGTTCTCGTGAAAGGTACGCTTGGGGAACTGTACCCAGCTCGGGATCTCCGGTGTGCTCTCGAATATCAGGGCAGTTCCTCGGGTTACATCGGTGTGCGGTAGGCTACCGATTGTGGTTGATAGGCAGCGCGGCTCAAATATGGGCCCTGATGACTGAATATCGCTCATTGCTTAAGACCCCCATCAATTCGGGATTACCCTGTTAATCTTACCCGTATTACCCGGAACATACTTCTCATAAACATAGAGCATTCCTGCCCAGTCGTCAAATATTCGCGCAATGATTGTGCGAACTTTTTTCCAAGAAAGGCGGCCATAGCCTGTTCCGATCTGAGGAATTGCAGCCGTTCTTATGCCTTCTTCGTCGGCCTGGCGTTTCATCTTCTCAAGTGAGGCCTCTATCGCCTCATAACTCGCACGAATCCTCCAATAGTGTTCTTGTGTCCCCAAATTGAATACCCAGGGTTTACCCCCCCTTCCATAAGAATGAATCACCCAAATTGAACTGACGCGGCTGTGCCTTGCAACGGCGACGATATTCCTCATACATCTTGGGATAGCGTTCCTTGAAACCCTTTGCAATACCGGCCCCCATGGATCCCTGGAGATTGAACCCATGGGCGAAGGCCTCTGCCCCAAAGCGATTTTCGAACAGGTCACCGGAAATGTACTTGATAGCCACGAATGACCCCTCCTATTGCAGGAGCCAGAAAGGTACTTGATAGCCATGAATGACCTCTCCTCCTGCAGTAGGGCTAATATACAATTCGTTCTATTGAGAGGGCCGATCCCATGTACCTTTCTTATGTGGATTGTGAAGCTCCCCGCCCACAGGGCGGGGCTTCCCGGGCACGCAGTGGCGAGCAGAATGCAAGCCAATGAAATATCATTTTTCCTTGTGCCCCTAGATCCATTGGGCCTCTCGTCCCATTGGGTATCTCAACCCATTGGGCCTCTCAACCCATTGAGCCTCTCAACCCATTGGGCCTCTCAACCCCGCCTACAAGACGGTGCTTGTGGGGCACTTACCGGTCAACGTCACGAATGACCTTATAGAGTCTAAACTTATCACCTTCACGTCTGTGGTAATACAGTTCTTTTGCGTCAGCGGAGATTGCTGGCCCTTCCACAAAGTCGGAGCTTCCCATTGCCTCTATCTCTATAGGTTTACTGAATGCCTCTGACAAGGAAACCCTCGTGGAGCGCATTATTTTTGACCGTATCTTGCCTGATGTAAGGTCGGTTAGCGATAGCCTGGTAAAAAATAGCTCTAATCCATCGGAAGAAATTGAGGCGGCATACTCTAAATCTGATGTGTTAATGTGTCTCATGATATGCTGAGCTTCCATATCATCGTAAACGTATTTACCGTCTCTTTCTGTCGCAAAAAATATATCCGATCCCAGCAACCTTCCCAGCGCTAATCCGTTTAGGTCCCACGTTGCGCGTGAAAAATATATCACTTTCCCGTCGGCACTAACTTCAACGCCCATGGTCCCAGAAACCTTTTGAGCGATAAGCTTCACCTCTCGCTTCGGCACCCCCTCAACGTCCCGAATCGAGGTAAGTTCGCCCTTGTCTGGGGAAAATCTTCCCATCCGGACCATTGTTTCGGAACCGGAGTCAATATAGAAGAAATTGTAGGAGCTATCCATAGTAGGATTTCCTTGAACGTCCTTTGCATTATTTACGTTGGGACCGATTTGCCCTCGGTATACCCACCGGTTGGGAATGCATTCGGCGTAGTGTAAGTCCTTATTGTTTTCATGTTCACCCGTATTAAAAAACAAGAAACGACCATCCCTGGATACAAACGGCTCCTCTGTGCTTATCGGCGTCCCGCCAGCGCCATTCGGAAGACCGTGAATGTCTATGTTTTGTGGATTTTCGAATTTCGAGGGCGCTTCTAAATCTCTTCCATTATTCCATTGCTCAGCCCTCACGCCCGAAAAAAAACACATAAAAACTATCAAGAGACCAGGCAGAGAGTAATACTGACGATGCGCCATTTAATTTCCATAATTTAATTACGAGGAATGCGAACTCAAACAAGCGCATACTAAAAAGTAACGTTTTGGGCCACGAGCTTCGTGTAGATCCTCGCCCACCTTATCGCGTATCGTTATTTTATTGTGCGCTTACGGTACGCCCTTTTGCCCATCCGCGCAATGCCTGAATATGCTCAGCTCGAGTCTTCATCAAAGGTCGCGTCTTGTGGGACTCTTCTAATAAGAGATTCGTGGTTAGCGGGACATCTTTCGAGAAGGCTGCATATAAGGCTGAAACAACTACCTGTTCAATTTCGGCTCCGCTGAAACTATCTGTGGCCTCAGCCAATCTATCCAGATCAAAGAGGCTTGGATCATACCCCCGGCGACTGAGATGGATTTTAAAGATCATTTCTCTCGTTCCTTCATCCGGCAAATCAACAAAGAAAATTTCATCAAAACGGCCTTTACGCAAGAACTCAGGCGGCAACCTAGTCACGTCGTTACACGTTGCCACCACAAACACATCGCCTTTACGCTCCTGCATCCAAGATAAAAAGAGGCCCAAAACCCGGAAGGATACTCCCCCATCTTCCTCCCCAAAGGCGAATGCCTTTTCTATTTCATCAATCCAGAGTACTACAGGGGACATCTTTTCGGATGTAGCCATAGCCCGTTTAAAGTTCTTCTCACTTTCGCCGATGTACTTATTGTACAGGTTAGAAGGATCCATCTTAAGTAAGGGCATCCCCCATTCCATGGCCACCGCCTTGGCGCATAAGCTTTTACCACAACCCGGCACACCCAGGAGCAGAATGCCTTTGGGAAAAACCAATCCATACTGTTCAGCCCGTTTGCGCTCGGTAATGATAGACTTTCGCTGGGCCAGCCACGTCTTTAATCGTGCCAGCCCTGCAATATCAGACATGCTTTCTTCAACAGGAAAATACTCTAACAAGCCTTCTCGCTCGATAACGGCCTTTTTTGCCTTTATAACGGCCTGGAGATCGTCAGGGGCAAGCCGTCCGTCTTCGATAATTGCCTTGGTAAGAATCTTCTCAGCCTCGAGCAAGGTCAAGCCATGCAAGTTATTGAGCAACCGGTTTAGATCTTTCCTGCCCATCTCCATTTTGACTTTCATCCTTTTACTGAGATCACGGTAGATATGTTGAATCAAGTCAGCATAATCTTGCCGCCCAGGGGGAGAAGGACTCAAAAAGGCGGTATGTGGCATTGCCGCCTCGGGGATCTGAATATCACGCCCGGTGAGTACCAGGGCCCCTTCAATCTCGGTAAATCTGCGGGCAACCTGAACAAGCTTTGCCCCCAATACCCTGTCCTCATCAAGGAATGGTCCAAGACCCTGTAAATGATAAACAGCAGGAAATTTGGAGATCGCGATATGATCCAGTGCCATCTTGGGATCAGCGGTGCCGTAAATGGTCTTTGCAATATCCGCACGTTGCAACCCATGATTGACGCCCCAAATGAAAAATGGCAAGTTCATATAATCGGACAGATGTTTCAACAAGCTTTCGGCACGCTCCTCCTCCACTGTCTCCAGGCAGATGAGGCCATACCGTGAACGAATAAGCAAGATAAGCTCTTTTATCAGATTGTCATCTTTGAGGGTCGTGCGCTTCCTGAGTCCTTTCATATATTATCTACCCTTTTAAAGACCAGAGCGCGCCTCCTTCATAATATTATCAAGGTCCTTCAGTTTTCCCCGGGGTTCGGCCTCAAGTTCGCCTCAATGCCTTTCGGGATTATTCCCCTCGGATATAACGCAACCCAAATATAGTTCCCTATAGAAGTACTCCTAATCTGGATAGAGAGAGTCCTCGCGACTTCCCGTCCAACCTAACAAACCTAATCCTACTTCCACAGCGTGGTACGTCAGCTGGATTAATTATGTACGCATATTACTCAGGCTCTCGAGAAATTCCATGACCCTGATATTAAATTCGTCGGGCTTTTCGATCATTACCATGTGCCCGGCGCCATCTATGATCTCCAACCTGGCACCTTTCATCTTTTCGGCCAAGAAACGAGCGTACTTCGGAGGGGTCATCATATCGTCGCCGCCGCAAATTACGAGAGTGGGTACCCGGATGGTTCCAACTAGGCCCATGATATCGAATCGGTCACAGGCGGCAAAATCACCGTAAAGAACAGCTGGTCTCGCCTTGAGCATGGTTTCAACGCCTTTTGCAAGCATATCCCGGGAGGTTTCCTTGGAAAAGGCATAGTTGCAAACCATTTTTACGGTTTCCTCAAATCTCTCCTGAATGCCCTCAAGGATCTTGGACAAAACCCTCAACCGCGCGCCCGTCCCCACGAGAACCAGGGCTTCCACGTACTGGGGATAGATGAGGGTGAATTGTTGGACAATCGCTCCTCCCAAGGAATGGCCGAAGAGGCAAAACGCACTCCCGGGTAATACTCGCAGTAGATGGAAAAGATGTTCTGCATATGCCTCAATCGATTCCTCTCCTTCACTTCCCGCCTCCCCATGGCCGGGGAGATCCACTGCGACGACATTATATGACTTCTCGAAAAATCGCCTTTGGTGGTTCCAGAGAAGGTGGCTTCCCCCGGAGCCGTGAACGAAGATCAGTGTCCTGAGACCCTCCTGTATGCCCACTCTGCCGGTTACGTAACTGATCTGCTTACCGTCACTCTGGATTATCGGCATAATGACCCCAGCTCGGCTGAATTTCCATAAGCCATGGTAAAGTGAGAACAGGTTATCGTTATAATCAACCTCTTCGCCTCCCGATTCAGAGGGTCCCTTCTCCGTGTTACCCGTATACCCTTAAGGAGGTTTTTCATCCCGGTCCTCATTGTGAATACTGTGCCCAAAAATCTTATCCCCACTATACGAAAACATGCTGATTCTGGTCAAGGGAATTGTGGAATGCATTGCACCTTACCGCTACTGCGCTCTGTGAATAATTTCCCTTGACAGTAATGGAAAAATGAAGTATGAAGCCAACTGTTATATCATTCACCCAAATATAGGTTAGGAGGTGAGGGATCCAAGACAAAATACCACGAAGGAGGTGAAGGCGCATTATCATAACTAACGGAAACAAAATCTTATAAGGAGGTGTTAAAATGGGGAAAAAATGGTTATTTCTGCCGTATAGTTTTATTCTGGTCTTTGCATTAGCAGTAACACCTAGTTTTGCAGCACCAAAAACCATCAAGATAAGTAGCGTCCTTTCCCTTACTGGACCAATGTCCGCTATGGGCATGCAGATTAGGCCTTCCTACGAGATATTTGCAAATAAAATTAACGCTGAGGGGGGTATATATATCAAGGAGTACGGCAAGAAGATCCCAGTAGAGTTGCGGGTTTTAGACGATGAGTCGGATGGACTGAAGACCCAAGCTCAGCTTGAGGTTACAAATTCGTGGGGTGCTGTAGCTAATCTAGGAGGACTCGGCTGTGCCTCATTCGAAATGGGGACGCCTATTTGCATGAAGAATAAGATGGTGTGGGTAGGCCCGGGCTGTGGCGGCTGGATGCCTCATCAGCTTGGTAACAAATGGCTTTTCTCAATATTCTTTAAAACCCCTTTCTTCTCACCAATGGTTTTCGACATGATCCTGGACCAGCCCGAACCACGACCCAACAAAGTCGCCATCTTCGAGATCAACGAGTTGGATGCCCGAGAGGCCGGCATGTATTGGCTACAGGGAGCAGAGTTAAAAGGCTTTGAGGTTGTGTTTCACGAAAGGTATCCTGCAGGGACCAAGGACTTCAGCGCCATGATCACGGGGGCCAAGGCTGCTGGGGCCGAAATACTGCTCGCCTATCCCATGCCACCCATGGGTCCGGCCATCGTGAAGCAGATGAAAGAACTTGATTATAGTCCTAAACTCGTCTGGTGGCACAGGGCCCCTGAGGGTGCGAGATTTGGTTCATCCCTGGGCGAACTCTCCGATTACGTGACTTTACCCTGTGCCTGGAGCCCCGATTTAAAACTCCCGGGGAATGATTATATAGTAGAACAGTATAAGAAAATGACGGGTAAAGAAGAGGCAGACCTCATTGTGGGCACAGCTTATACTGCTTTCCAGGTACTGGCCAGCGCCATTGAGAAGGCAGGTTCCCTTGACAGGCAGGCCATTCGGGATGCCGTAAGGGCCACCGACATGGAGACCGTGTGTGGCCGTATCCGCTTCACCGACCAGGGCTGGGCTCAAGATCGATTGATCGTGGCTCTTCAGTGGTTGGGCGGAAAGACACACATTGTCTACGTCAATGAGCCTGGCAAGAAATATGGAGACAAGATCCCTATGAAACCATTGAAGTGGCAACCAAAATGGTCCGAGCGATAGCCAGAAACGATCGAGGGCCGTCCTTTACATAAAGGGGACGGCCCTTATTATTATTTATGTCTCGGCCATCAAACAGCTCACAGGGATCATAACCAGCGGGGAAGAGAACTCATTTAAGGACAGTATCGCATGCTCGAAGTCAACAATATAGATGTCTATCACGGAGACCTTCAGGCCCTGTGGAATGTTTGCCTTGAAGTCAATGAAGGAGAATTGGTGTCGCTTATTGGTGCCAATGGCGCCGGAAAGACTACTATCGTTGAATCCATATCCGGCCTGCTCACTCCGGCCTCGGGAAGCGTTGTTTTCAATGGCATGCGCTTGGATAAGGAGCCGACTCATAAGGTAGTGGAACTAGGCATCTGTTTGGTCCCTGAGGGAAAGGGGATATTTTCCGGTATGAGTGTCTTGGAAAATTTGGAGTTAGGCTCCTTTCAGAAAAAGAGCAGGAAGGTGAAAAGCGAGACTCTCGAATTCGTCTATGAACTATTTCCTATCCTGAAAGATCGAACCAGGCAGGTGGCAGGGACTTTGAGTGGGGGAGAACAACAGATGCTTGCCATAGGCAGGGGATTGATGTCCAAACCAAAGCTGTTAATGCTTGATGAGCCATCCTTGGGATTGGCTCCATTGATTGTAAAAACCATTTTTGAGGTAATTAAACAGATAAATAAATCCGGGGTAGGCATCCTTCTTGTAGAGCAAAACGTTCGCGCTGCCTTGGAACTCTCTAAAAGGGCTTATATCATTGAGAATGGGCGTATTGTACAGCATGGTGACGCAAAGGGCCTCTTGAGTGATGACCAGGTGAAGGACTCCTATCTTGGCACAGGCTCAGTTTGAGGTGTATGAATGATATTTATACTTGTGGCTCAAACTCTCGTCAACGGCATTCAGATAGGCGCCATGTACGGGCTGATAGCAGTAGGCCTTTCTTTGACCTTTGGAGTCATGAAAATTCTCAACGTCGCCCATGGTGAATTCCTGATGGTGGGCGGCTACATTGCATTTTGGCTCTTTACCCTGTATGATATAGACCCTTTGTGGGGACTCCCTTTGATAGCCATCGCCCTGTTCCTGCTCGGGGCGGCTTTTTACCAGCTCCTCTTCTCTGGCCTGACTAAGTTCCATGAAGAGATTAAAATGAAAAATACCTTGCTCGTCGCATTCGGGTTGTTCCTGATATTTCCCCAAATTGCGAGATGGCTCTGGACCGCAGATGAGAGGGCTATAACTCCTATGTACAGTGGTGAGTCGTTTCCAATTCTCGGAATACAATGTGGTTACGTTCCCCTGTGTGGCCTTGTGATGGCAGTAGTGGTAATTCTCGGCCTGCACCTCTTGCTCACCAAGACCTATTTCGGAAAATCCGTCAGGGGGACGACAGAGAACTGGAAGTCTGCAAAGCTTATGGGGATCAATGTTGAACGGACCTATTTGATAACATTTGCCCTAGGTGCTGCCTTAGCCGGTCTGGCCGGAGTTCTGGTTGGTATGACCCAAACAGTCACCCCGGATATGGGTATGCCCTGGACAATAAAGGCCCTCATCGTTTTGGTGCTCGCGGGGATCGGGAGCGTTGGCGGGGCATTTTTCGCAGGTATTATCCTGGGGGTTGTCGAGTCGGTCAGCGCCATTTTTATGGGCCCTTATACGGTAGCACTTGGTATGGGGATATTTCTGTTGATTCTGATGTTCAGACCACAGGGCTTATTTGGGAAAGCGTAAGGAGGCCAAATTGGCCAGCAATTGGAAACAGCTTTCAGCAAGCGGCGGTATAATCGGTCTCCTCGTCCTTGTACCTCTGATAACCACGCGTACTGATGTTATAACGTGGTTCTACTTAACCTTATTATATATTGCTCTATCCCAGAGCTGGAATCTCATTGGCGGATATGCTGGCCAGTTAAACCTCGGGCATGCTGCCTTTTTTGGAGCAGGGGCCCTTGCCGCTCGCTACATCTGGCTACATTTTGGGCTGCCCCTTCCAGTCGCTATACTGGGTGGCGGATTGGCGGCCACCATCTTTGCCATGATTATAGGATTACCCGCCTTTAGGCTGAAGGGCATTTATTTCGTCATAGGTACCCTGGTCCTGGCCGAGATTTTAAGACTAGTCTTTTATACCATTCTTCCTGAGGCCGATGTCATGCCCATGAAACTTCTGGGAACCTATAGCCTCATTCCCCGATATTATCTCAGCCTCCTCATAGCGGTACTGACAGTGGTTATAATTTACTGGATAAGCCGTTCGAGGCTCGGACTGGGGTTGATGTCGATACGTGAGGATGAAGACGCGGCCGAGGCCTCGGGGGTCGATACACAGAGATACAAGCTCTTGGCATTTACCATCAGCACCTTTCTTGCAGGCTTGGCTGGTGGGATTTATGCCTATTACAGTGCCGCCTTCAGAGCGGGCGGTCTGTTTGAACCCGTTTGGACTTTCGACGCCGTGATTATCGTCTTCGTCGGAGGTGTGGGCACGATTGTAGGCCCGATAATCGGATCCGTCTTTTTCGTTTTGCTTAAACAAATCCTCTCCTTATATTTGCCAGGAGGAATTCATGTCGCGGTGTTTGGTGTCCTGTTTATTATAGTGGTCTTATTCTTACCTGGAGGATTGATTGAGCTGATGACAAAATTTCGTAAGCGCACTTCAGTGGGGGAGCATTTACATTGATTCTCGAGGTAAAAAGCTTATCGAAGGCCTTTGGAGGCTTGGTAGCTATCAATAATCTAGACCTTGGCGTTATTGAGGGTGAGATAGTCGGCCTTATCGGTCCCAATGGATCAGGTAAAACGACACTATTTAATTTAATAGGCGGTGTTATAACGCCAGACAGTGGCGAAATCAAGTTTAACGATAGAGAAATAACGGGCTTTAAGCCTCATATAGTGTGTCAGAGTGGCATAGCCAGGACTTTCCAGCTAACCAAGCCTTTTGCGCAGATGACAGCTTTGCAGAATGTTATGATCGGCAGAATGTACGGAAGTGAACCGGTTCGGAGTATGAGACAGGCTGAGGAGGAATGCGAGGAGATTTTGGAATTTATCGGTCTGGGTGGGAGGAGCCTCTCGGTGGCAGCAACCTTTGGGCTGGTTGATCGCAAGAGGTTGGAGATTGCCAGGGCGCTGGCCACCAAGCCCAAGTTGCTATTACTCGATGAAACGATGGCTGGGTTAAATCCGACAGAGATGGAAGATGCCTTACAATTAGTGAAAGCAATAGGCGATTCCGGGACAACCCTGATAGTTGTGGAGCATGTGATGAAGGCGATATTAGATATATCAAGCAGGCTAGTGGTTCTTAATTATGGGGTGAAAATAGCTGAAGGGAAGCCACAGGAGGTCGTTCAGGACAAAAAGGTTATTGAGGCCTATCTAGGGGAACAGTAACGTATGCTTGTTGTGAACGGTACGAACTGGAGCTGACAATATACGAATAGAACCAATCCAAATCTAATAGCTTCTCTAAAAAGGAGGATTCTGTATGGACCTGGAAACCAATTCAGGTGATAGAGCAGTATTTTCTCGTGAACAGGCAAAAACTACAAGGGCTGAGGAGGAGGAGATAGGCTACACTTTCTGTGATGCCTGTAACGAAGTCCCATTTTGCGGAATAAAATTCTTTAAGAAAAGCGAGGTTGTGACACGCATTGAATCGTGGCCGGGGTACCCTAACTCTCCGCTTTGCTCCAAGGGCTATGCAACCCTTCAGCGCCTTTATCATCCCAACCGTCTCAAATATCCCATGAAGCGAACCAATCCCAAGGGATCATCCGATCCAGGATACGTCCGAATCTCCTGGGATGAGGCATATGACATGATTGTGGGCCATCTGAATCGAATCAAGAAAGAGCACGGCCCTCATTCTGTCTTCTTTTATGTTGGCGATCCCAAGGAGCCACGGGCCGCTGTCCAGCGATTGGCTGCCACTTATGGGTCGGTCAATTACGGCTGTGAGAGTTCAACTGCCTGCCGAAGAGCCGCCCAGTTGGCTGAACTATTGACCTACGGATTTCCAACCACGGGAAATCTCCCTACCGAGGAAACAAAAGTGATGCTCATCTGGGGGACAAATCCCGCTTATTCAGGCCAGCCCTTCATGTGCTTTAGACACCTTGCGGAGGCCAAAGAGCGGGGGGTGAAATTTATTGTTGTAGATCCCAGGAAAACCCCGACTGCCGAAACTCTGGCTGATATCCATTTACAGCCCCGCCCGGCAACTACTGCAGCGCTTGCTGCCGGTATGATGCACGTCATTTTCAAGGAAGGGATGCAGGATAGGGCATTCTGTGACAAGTGGATCCATGGAATCGATGAGTTGAAGGAGTATGTCAAGGGCTTTACTCCGGAAAAAGTTGAAAAAATTACTTGGGTTCCAGCCAAAAAGATTATTGATGCAGCACGTCATTATGCTACCCGAAGCCCTGGCGGGTTGATGGCCGGTGCCCAGGGAACCACGCATGATTTGAATGCTACAAACAACCACAGGGCGATATTGATGGTCCCGGCCATCTGCGGCTACATTGATATCCCAGGGGGCATTACAAAAGACACCTATGAACTAGAAGGAATGAAAGCCTGGGCTGATGGACCTCCAGGGTTTTCAATGAGAGAGAAAATGCATGAAATGAAAGCTCATAGATTGGACTTCAAAGTTTTTCCCGCCTGGGTGGAAGAACTCTGGGAGGTACAGACCAATTATCTTGTGGATTGGATAAAAGAGGGACGGGTTAAGGCCTTTCTCGGCTGGGGTTTCAATATGATGATCTGGCCCCAGACCCACGAATACCAAAAGGCCATAGAAAGCCTTGAGTTTTCAATGGCTGTGGATTACTTCTACCGCCCGTGGACCCATGATTTCGTGGATCTTGTGCTGCCGGCGGCCATGAATTACGAGAGGCTCGCTCCATTTGCATTTCACGGTCGCCAGGTCTTTGGCCGTACACCAATCAAGCCCTTAGGCGAGTGCAAAGAGGATTGGCAGATCGCCCTGGATATCGGGGTGCGTTTAGGGCATCCTGAGGTCTTCTTCAACGGGAACGTTGAAGATGCCTGCAACGATATCCTGAAGATGTGGAACCTCAGCTACGAAGATTTGAGAAAGAATCAGGAAAAAGGGGTTTCGATCCCGCCTAAAGGTCCCGAATTATATAAGAAGTACGAAAAAGGATTGATGAGAATGGACGGTAAGCCGGGTTTTAAGACACCATCGGGGAAAATTGAAGCAGTCTCTCTGGCTTTGAAAAAACATGGTTATCCAGCCCTGCCCGAATATAAAGACCCTATGGAAATAACTCCAGAATATCCGCTGATTTTGATTTCCGGGTCCAGAATTCCATACATAACTCACAGTAAATGGCGAGAGGATTCACCATGGCTATTAGAGCTTCAACGGGATCCACTCTTGACGATTCATCCCGAAGACGCGGCAAAAAGACGTATTCACAGGGGAGACGATGTGATCCTAAAATCGCCCTGGGGCCAAATTCGTGTGAAGGCAAAACCGACTATCATGGCTAGGGCTGGTGTTGTGGGTATTATGCATGGGTGGTCGAAGGCGAACGTGAATGAATTGATACCGAGACAATTCGACCCCATCTCCGGATTTCCCCCTTATAAAGAGGTCCCTTGCGAGGTGGTGAAGGCATAGCATATTTAACAATGAGAGGAGAGGAATGAATTATGGCCAGATATGGGATATTGGTTGACCTGAAACGGTGTACAGGGTGCATGACGTGTGTCATTGCTTGTAAGCAAGAAAATCTTACTCGGCCGAACATATGGTGGAATAAAGTTTTGGAATTGGAAAGTGAAACACTCGATCGTATCATCTATTTCCGGTATGCCTGTATGCATTGCGATGATCCACCCTGTGTTGAATCTTGTCCGGAGCAGGCGATTTACAAACGGCAGGATGGGATTGTCCTCATCGATCACGAAAAATGTAAGGGGCATGGTGATTGTATTAAAGCCTGCCCATACGGCGTTATCGACATAAATCCCGATGAGGATTATTTCCGAGGGCAGAAGGCACCGTATGGAGAGACGGAAGATCCCCACCGGAAGCACCCGCCCGGGAAGTCTTCAATATGCACCCTCTGTGTACATCGAATCGAACTGGGAAAAGAACCGGCATGTGTTGAAGGATGTCCATCAAGGGCAATGATTTTTGGGGACCTCGACGATCCCAACAGTCCCATCCATAAGAAACTCCCGAAATCGGAACAATTCCTCAAATCTGAAGGGACCAATCCGAAAGTCTTCTACCTTGTCCCAAGGGATTTATCGAAACAGATAGAACGGAGGATAGTCGAAAACCCGACCATGGGAAGGTGATGATAGGGTGCCACGAACGGACGATGATGCAGTGAGAAACCTGGAGGCGTGCAATGCTGCATAATAGATGAGCAAACTCACGGTAAATATCTGTTGACATTACAGGTTCGTTATGATAGAGAGCGACGATTGATACGAGCAAGCCTTTATGGAGGGAGAGAGATGGATATCAAGAAGATCGGAATCGTCGGTGCAGGTGCTATGGGCAGCGGCATCGCCCAAATAGCAGCACAAATTGGGTGTACTGTGGTGATGCAGGATGTATCGGATGAATTTGTCAAAAAAGGGGTGGACTCCATTGACAAATTTATGACCAAGGGCATCGAAAGGGGAAAGGTTACCGAGGAACAGAAAAGCGAGGTTTTGAGCAAAATCAGCGGGACGACACGAATCGAGGATTTAAAGGATGCTGATTTCATCATTGAGGCAGTCTTCGAGGACCTAAAGCTTAAACAGACCGTTTTTGAGAAAATCGATGGTCTCGTTGCCCCCGAGGTTATCCTCAGTACAAACACTTCCTCCATATCCATTACAGAAATAGCCTCCGCGACGAAACGTCCGGAGAAGGTTGCTGGAATGCATTTCTTCAATCCGGCCCAGATCATGAAGCTCGTCGAGGTTATTCGAGGATACTATAGCTCCGATGATACCGTTGCAGCCATTATCGATCTGGCTAAACGGATGGGAAAGGAACCCATTGAGGTCAAAAAGGATTCGCCGGGCTTTGTAGTCAATCGCATCATGGTCCCCCAATTCATCGAGGCTATTAAAATCGTGGAGGAGGGCGTCGCCACCATCGAGGATGTGGACAAGGCGGTCAAGTTGGGGTTAAATTATCCCTTGGGCCCCTTTGAGCTGATGGACTTGACCGGCAACGATATCGCACGCCATGTAATGGAATACCTCCATTCCGAACTCACCAGGGAGTTGAAATTTTCCCCACCGAACTTACTCAAAACCCTCATCAGAAGTGGCCGCTTGGGGAGGAAGTCAAAAGGTGGATGGTACGACTACTGAGTACACCATGGCCCATCTCACGAGGGGAAAAATCTTCGCCTGAGAAATTGACCCGTGTGGGATTGTTCGCAATTCATTACCTCTTCTATCCGCCCTGAGGTTACAATTTCCCCTCCACGGTCTCCTCCTTCAGGCCCAAGATCTATGATATGATCCGCATAGAAGATTAAGTCCAGGTTGTGTTCGATTACAACCAAGGATTGGCCTTGATCTAACATCTTGCCGAAGGTCTTGAGCAATGACTCGATATCGGCCAAATGGAGTCCCGTAGTGGGTTCATCGAAGATAAACAGGTTCTGGGATCCATCGGCATTGGCGATATAGTGGGCAAGTTTGAGCCTCTGCGCCTCGCCGCCGCTGAGAGTACTGGTAGGTTGCCCAAGGGTCAGATATCCGAGCCCTACATCGAAAAAGACCCGAAGCCGTGATGCGATCTTCTCATGCTCCTGGAAAAAATCGAGGGCTTCGTTGACGGTCATATTCAGGACGTCGTGAATACTTTTCTCCTTATAGTGGACATTGAGGATTTCAGGGCGAAAACGCTTCCCGTTACATTGTTCACAGGCTACGGCTACGTCCTCCAGGAATTGCATATCTAAAACGACCATCCCCGCCCCCTGGCAGCCTTCACACCTGCCCGCCGGGACGTTGAAGGAGAAATGTCCAGCTTTTAACCCGCCCCTTTTGGCCTCTCGGGTATTGGCAAAGATGGTTCGGATCTCACCGAATACCCCAATGTAGGTTGCGGGGTTGGACCGGAGGCTTTTCCCAATGGGGGAATGGTCGACCATGATAATATCCTTAACTTGGTGTAGCCCTTCGATGGCGCCGAAGGTTCCTCTTTCATATTTGCCATCATTGACGCCCTTCCCTCCCGCATAAAGGACATTATTGACTAACGTAGTCTTTCCCGCCCCCGAGACCCCCGTTACACAGACCATTACGCCCAAGGGAATCGCTACATCGATCTGTTTCAAATTATTTTCCCTGGCATTACGGATGTGGATGAACCCTGTTGGTTTGCGAACGGGGGGCTTATGTGAGAGACTTTTGATTTGCTTCAGATAGTGTGCTGTCCTCGATCCCTTCTTCCTTAAGAGTGCCCGATAATTCCCCTGAAAGACCAGGTGTCCCCCCTCCCTTCCTGCCCCAGGGCCTAGGTCGAGGATATCATCGGCTTCACGGATAATATCCGGGTCATGTTCGACGACAACGATGGTATTCCCCCCATCCCTCAAGCTTTTGAGGACCTCCAGGAGCCTCCAATTGTCCCGAGCATGAAGTCCGATGCTCGGCTCGTCGAGGACATAGAGGGTATCCGTAAGGGCACTTCCTAGGGCCCTAGCGAGGGTTATCCTTTGAAACTCCCCGTTGCTTAAGGTTCGCGTCTGGCGGTGGAGGGTGATATAACCCAATCCCACGTGACAAAGGTACTCAATCCGACTCCGAATCTCCGTAAGTATCCTTCCCGCTAGCTCCTCCTTGAAAGGATCCAACTTCAGGCCCTGAAAGAAGTTGCGAAGGTCTTCAATGCTCATTTCACAGAGTTCTGCGATGTTCCTACCGGCAAAGTGAACATTCAAGGCCTCCTCCTTGAGCCGGGTTCCATGGCATTGTTCGCATGTTGTGTAAGCCCGGTACTTACTCAGAAAAACCCTGACATGGACCTTATATCGTTTGGTTTCAAGCCACTGGAAGAAATCCTCGACTTCAGAGATGACTACATCCTGTTGCTTCGGCGATAACTGATTGAAAGGCCTTCCTATGGGAATGCGATTTTTACGACAGATATCCCACAAATAATCGTAGCCTTCATAATACGCGGGTGAGTTCCAGGGAACAATGGGCCTTTCTTTAAGGGCTTTGCTCTTGTCAGGGATAACCTTATCCAAATCGATTCCGATGACCCTTCCAAACCCCTGACAGGTAGCGCATGCCCCCAAAGGGTTATTAAAGGAAAAAAGGAGGGGCTCAGGCTCGGGAAACTTCCTGTTACATTGATTGCAAACGAATGCCTGGCTGAATCTGAGTTGTATCCCATTTTCTCCAACTACTTCGGCTACTCCACTTCCTTGAACGAATGCGGTTTGCAACGCCTCGGCCAATCGCCCTTCATTCCCCTCCTTGACCGTGATACGATCGATCAGTAGGCGCAGGGACCCCTTAGCCTTCCATTCATCGGGGGATATCGAGGTAATATCCTTGACCCCATCACCATCCACAATCCTGAAAAAGCCTGCCCTGATCAATTGCCTGACGGTAGGGACGGGATCCTCCGGATTTCTGATTTCCCGAGGTGAGACGACAGAGATTCTTTGCCCCTCGAATCGGTGGAAAATCTGCTGAACAGACGTGTATATGGTGTCTGATAACACGATTTCCCCACAGCCTGGGCAGATGGTGTCGCCGACTTTGGCAAAAAGGAGCCGCAGGTAGTCATACACTTCCGAAGCCGTGCCCACCGTGGACCGGGCATTCTTAACCGTATTCCGCTGTTCGATGGCGATGGCTGGCGGGATACTTAATATGCCATCCACATCAGGGCGGTCCATCCTTTCAAGGAACTGTCTGGCATATGTAGACAGGGACTCGATATATCTCCTCTGTCCCTCGGCAAAGAGGGTATCAAAGGCCAAAGTTGACTTCCCCGACCCCGAAACTCCCGTTATCACCGTGATCTTTCCTCGGGGGATATCGCAGTGGATATTCTTTAAATTGTGGGAGCGAGCTCCGATGATCCGAATGAAATTATCCGCCATCTCGTTTGAAGGATAGTTATCTTTCAATAATCTCTATGGTGAATGTATTAGTCATTATACCACGAAATAGTGACCAGGCGTATTTCCCCCCTTGATGTCTGTGTACGTTTATAATACCTTAACGGTGGCCTATGGTAACCACTGAAGAATCTCTGGCTACTCGTTGCAAAAGTTGTTCTTTTACACTCACTCGTCGCACAGGGTAGTACTCCCTTGAAAAGAAAGGTTTTCGTCGTCCTCTTTCTCTCCATTTTCTCATCAATGCTGGGGGTTGGGATCATCGTTCCCCTGCTTCCCATGTATGCCGAAAGCCTGGGCGCATCGGGCATTTGGATCGGGGTCATCTTCTCAGGATTTTCCATCTCCCGGTCCATCTTCATGCCCATTGTGGGTCGATGGTCTGACAAAAGGGGAAGAAAGATCTTTATCGCTATTGGTCTGCTTATATATGCCATTATTTCCCTCGGTTATATCATTTCCAATAGCGTGGCAACCCTCATGATGGTCCGCTTCATCCAGGGCTTCTCCGCCGCCATGATCATTCCCATTGCCTTCGCCTATATCGGGGAAATCTCCCCGCAGGACAGAGAAGGCGGTTACATGGGAATGTTTTCCGTATCCCTCTTTGCTGGATTCGGCTTGGGCCCGATGCTGGGGGGAATTCTGAAGGATCGGTTTAGCCTCCATGCCGATTTCTATACCATGGGGGGGCTTTGCCTTTTCGCCTTCTTTCTGGTTTTGTTCTGGCTTCCAGAACTTCACCTCTATCGGAAAGCTCAACAGTTCCGATCTTACGGGGAGATTATGCGAAGCTCGGTGACCAAGGGACTCATCATATTCCGATTTAGCCATGCCTTTGCAAGGGGCCTCCTCATCACCTTTATCCCACTCTTTGCCCATAGCATTCTCGGGCTCACCACATCCCAAATCGGAATCATTCTATCTTCCAACATCCTGTTGACTTCCCTGCTTCAGGCTCCCTTTGGTTATATGGCGGATCGTTTAACGAAAAGGGGCCTCGTATTCTGGGGTAGTTTTTGTTTTGGTCTCTGTGTGGTGCTCATCCCCCACATGAGGAGCTTCGCCCACATGTTCGCCTTAAATATTTTCCTCGGGGCCATGGGTGCCCTTGCCCTTCCTGCGGCTAATGCGCTCGTGGTTGAAGAGGGGAGGAGATTCGGCATGGGAGCCCTGATGGGAATTTTCAGTTTGTCTATGAGCCTTGGCTTGGCAGCAGGTCCCATCCTTGGGGGTGTAATTGCAGATACCTGGGGTTTGCCCCCCATCTTCTATTTCGGAGGCCTCGTCGGCTCAATCGGTGCCTTGACCTTTACGGGATTCTTAAGGCGAAAACGTGCGCCATTCCCTTAAACAATGCCATGGAGATGACCTGGGTATGAAAGGGAATTCCATGAGTATGGTAATTGCCATAACGACCGGCATTGTGGCCATTTCTACTGCCTCTATCTTCATCAAGCTCTGTGATGCTCACCATCTGGTCATCGCTTTCTACCGGCTTGGATTGGCCTCCTTAATCCTTTCACCAATTGCCCTTCGTCACAGGAGCTATAGGGAAATTCTCCAGGGGCGATGGAAATTGCTCTTTCTCACGGGCCTTTTTCTCGCCCTCCATTTCATTTTTTGGATCGCATCGTTACAGTACACCTCTGTGGCCAGTTCCGTGGTTATCGTGAGCACCAACCCCGTATTCGTTGGACTGGGATCGTATCTCATTTTGCAGGAGAAGGTAACGAATGTGGTGATTTTGGGCATCCTTTTGTCCATTGCGGGGGCGATGATTATCGGTCTATCCGATTTCACCCTCTCCACCCATTCAGCCTTTGGAGATCTGTTAGCCCTTGGCGGTGCTGTGATGGGCTCCGGATATCTCATGGTTGGCCGTAGGCTAAGGCGGGAGATGGATCTTCTTTCTTATATATTCCCCGTCTATGCCACCGCTGCTATTGTGATCCTCCTCATTGGACTGGGCGCAGGGGTTTCCTTCTTCGGATATTCAATCCGTAGTTATGTGCTGTTCCTCATGTTGGCAATTATTCCCCAACTGATCGGCCACTCAACCTTTAACTGGGCTCTCAAGTTTTTTTCAGCCACTACTGTTGCCGTCCTCATTCTGGGGGAACCCATCGGCTCGACCCTCCTTGCTTACTGGATCTTGGGAGAGACGTTGAACCTGTGGAAGGTTATTGGAGGGATCTGTATTTTTGCCGGGATCTATGCAGTACTCAGGGGGGATATCATGGGAGTGGGTGTTAACCACTAGGGAACTATTACCCGAAATCCCTGGAGCACGAATTCATTCAGTGCAGCAGTTGGCGAGGAGAAAGGCAAAATGTCAAATGAAATACGTGAATGAGTTGCTTAGTTTCATTAGTTTAATTGGTTACATTAGTTAAGAATGGAAATCTCAAATGCCAAAATCCAAATGGCTCTTAACGAACACGAATCATTGAAATGGTCTTCGAACGCGGTCTGTCGTCCGCCGTCTTCGGTCCTCATCATCACGAATACGAGAGTCGAAGTGAAAGTTCAACGTTGGGAATCCCAGGAAAACGGGAAAAACGAACTCTGAGTGGCAGTGGGTTTGGGCAAGGGCCTGTCAGCAGGGGAAGAGGATGAGCTGTTCTTTCCCTTGAACCCGGCCTGGTATGCCTTTTCGTAGCCTCGATGGCACACAGACCTCCCCATTCAGATCCGGGTTTTTGCACCTACAGATAACCGCCGAAATGCCATGTGCCTGGGCGATTCTCTTCATCCTTCCGTATCCCTTCTCCCTCAATTTCTTAGGGAGGAGCTTCGTCTTCGTGGACAATCCTACCTCAACCCAATCTTGATTTTGGAAGCAGCTTTCCAGAAGTTTCCGGTGAAGGGGCGGAAGCTCTGAAATGAGCTGTCTCTGTATGGCAGGACGAAGGTGGAGGTAGCTGAGGGAGGCCCGTCTAATCCCCCTCTGACCCAAGGTCGTGAAGAGGGTCTCCAGTTCCTCTCGGGTATCGGTGACAAAGGGAATGATAGGGTCTACCCGGACCTGAGTTTCTATCCCTGTCCCAAGGAGCCGCTCGATATTTTCCATTTTTTCCCGGGGTGATGCGGCCCCGCACTCATAGGTCCTCCAATAGCTCTCTGAGAGGGAGACAAATCCGATCTGCGCTTGGACATTCTCCCTGTATCCCTTGAAGAGCTCAAAAAAACGCGGGGGGATGAATCCCTTGGTGAGAAAGGAAATCCCGACTCCCCTCTCTAAAAGGATGACCATGGCCTGGTAAGTAACCTCGAGGATATCAGGGTGTGGCTGGAAACAGTCGGTGGCAGTATTGAAGATTACCATACCAGGAAGCCATCGGCGTCTGCTGCTATCCAGTTCCCTTCGAAGTAATTCGGGGAGGTTGATGAAAAGGCGGACCTCACCTTTTGGCGGGGCGGTAGCATATCCCCGGGCATAGCAATAGGCACATGAAAGTCCACAACCCTGGGTGACATTTATGGTATACGCCCCCTTGAGGCAGCCGAAGGTAGCGGGTTTGAGGACCCTGCTCTTTCTTTCCAGATGGATAATGCGAAAGGACATAAGGAGAATCCTAAGACCATTTTGTAGTAAATGCTTGAAAGTTTAAAGGATCAGCGAATCTCTGGGTAATTCTCAATTTCCAGAACTGAAATCGGCGGGCGCGAAGCGACCCATCACATGCTCCCCTGAGGAGGCGAAAGCGATGTACGAAACCCGACTCATCACGTCCTCCTCTAAGGAGGAGAATATGATATGGTATCCAAAGAGGAACGGGAAGACTTCAATCCCCTCTCGGAGTTCCTCAAACGCAGCTTCAACTCCTGTAAGTCTTCCCACGTAAACCCCTCCCAACGACAGGGGAGGATTGAGTTGTTGTGAAAAAGGGGTTCCTCCCTCAAATCGAATTCTGAAGCCCCCACGGCGGCTTCCCAGAGCGGAGTTTGGGGAATGGGGGAATATTCGGCCAATTTAGGGGTTGCCCCACATGCCCGGACAAATTGGATACTCTCTTCAACCTCTGACACTCTTTGCCCCGGGAGGCCTGCGAGGATATAGACCCCTATATCCTCCCGGGAAAATCCTGTTTCCCTCAGATCCGCAATGGCTCTCTCCATTTCCCTATTCGAGATCTTATTCCCCAGTCTTTTTTGCCTCATTGCATCGCTTGTCTCCAAACCGAGGCGAATGGTCTTGAACCCTGCCTCATACATCAAGCTCGCAATTTCATAAGACAGCTCCCTGCCATGAATACCATTGGGGGTGTGGTAGTTGCATTTCATCCCCCTTCGCAATAACTCCTTCGCCATGGGAATGAAATGCTTTTTCGAATCTGCCAACAGCGCATCATCGTAAAAAGCGATATCGTGGACCTCATAGGTACTCGTCCAGCATTCAATTTCATCAACTACCCTTTTGGGATCGCGCTGACTGAACCCTCGGGTAATCTTCCATGCTGCACAATATTCACATCGGTACGGGCATCCCCGGGAGGTTAATATACAGGCATAATCGAGAATTGGGTAGAGATCAAAGGCTGGATAGGCCAGGTCATCCAGATGTGAACTCTGGGAAATCTCGTGCGATGGGCCCCCCAAGAGTTTCGCTACAATGTCCAATATCTTTGCAAGCCCATCCCCCGGCAAAATATAATCTGCATTCGAATATTTACGGGCATGATCTGGACACAGGGTGGCATAGATACCCCCCATTATCACGAAGGAATTTGGGTATCGTTCCTTGACCAGTCGAATTACATGGAATGGTCCGGGATACCAATAGGTCATTATTGATGTGACCAAGACAACCTTGGGCTCGCCGAGAAACTCTAATTGCTCCCTAAATGTCTCCTCGGAGATGCCATAGCGACGATATTCCCTGGGTATATCGCCAAGGGCAGAGGGTTTTTCGACATTCTCCTTGAAGAAATGGCCCTGGTGGTATTGCCTCCGTTTCGGAGCACCCCTTTCCCGAACCATCATTGAATGGTGAATATCCAGACAGTCGATATATGCGATCTCATACCCCCTATTCCTCAAGAGGGCCGCGATATAGAGAAGTCCCAAAGGCTTTGCCCAAAGATCAAAAGCGGCAAAATCGTAGATCCAGGGGTTGATGAGCAGAATCAAACCTTTCTGTTTCACGTGAAACATCTCATTTCCCAATACAAAACTGGCTGAATATGCACTCCAAGACTTCTTCCGTTGTTGTCTCCCCTCCTATCTCCCCCAGATAATCGAGGCACGATCTTAATTCCAAGGCCACAAGCTCAAGGGGAACCTTTCTCTCAATCCCTTCCTTCGCCCTCCGAAGGCATTGCAGTGATTCCTCAAGTGCCTGTTTGTGTCGTGCATTAACGATCAGCACTTCTCCGGTATCGGGTCCGATACCATCCCCCGTCAGCGTGGAACAAATAGATTCCTTCAGTGTTTCTATTCCCCAGTTCTTCAGTGCGGAGATTTCCACTGCCCTTGTATTCGGAAGGGCACCATGAATTTGCTCCATGGAAATCTTTGTGGGGAGATCCTTTTTGTTTAATGCGACAACTTTCTTCTTCCCCTTCACTTCTTCGATGATCTCCCAATCATTCTTATCTAGGTTTCTGCTGCCATCAATAACCAATATCACCATCTCCGCTTCGGCCACCTTCTCCTTGGCTAATTTTACACCTTCTCTCTCAATGGGGTCGGATGACCTCCTCATCCCCGCCATATCCACCAGCCGAATGGGAATCTCATGAATAGTAACGACCTCCTCAATTACATCTCTCGTAGTTCCCGGTATGGGGGTAACAATGGCCCTATTCTCCCGGAGGAGGATGTTCAAGAGGCTGGATTTTCCCACATTGGTCTTTCCCACGATGCTTACCGATACACCATCCCTATAGATCCTTCCCTCCTCATAGGATTCGATAAGCTCCCTCACTCTCCTCTCGCCCTCATCCATGTCTTCCCTGATTACATCCTCATTCATTTCGATTTCCTCATCGGGAAAGTCGATGAGCGCCTCTAATAAAGCTAAACACCTGACCACCCTTGTCCTCAACCCCTCAATCGCATGGGAAAGATTTCCCCTCAGCTGTTGATTGGCCATCTTAAGGCTTTTCTCTGTCTTTGCCCTTATCACGTCAATCACGGCCTCGGCTTGCGAGAGATCGATTCTCCCATGTAAAAAAGCCCTCTTGGTAAACTCCCCGGGTTGGGCTAACCGAACCCCCTGCCCCAGCACTGCTTCCAAAACCCTCTTCAACACCAAATATCCACCGTGGCAGTTAATTTCTACGACATCTTCCCTGGTGTAGGTCTTCGGTCTCCGCATCAGGGTGAGGAGTACCTCATCCATGGACTTTTCGTTCTCCGGATCGACGATTTCTCCGTAATAGAGATGGTGGGATTTTAGGCGGGTAGGTCCCTTCTTGGGGCGAAATAATCGCGTGGCCACTTTCTCTGCCAAGGGTCCACTGATTCTTACGATACCTATTCCGGATTCACCGTGGGGTGTTGCAATAGCTGCAATGGTATCTCTTTCGCCATTAACGAACATTAGGTGAGATGTAGCCAGTTTGGGGAATTCTTCTAATCCC
>Ga0209636_10000862_pt1 | contig 30138 bp, 23 predicted proteins | sample DeeMarSWOR152_54_FD_187464 | JGI IMG/M metagenome (GOLD analysis project Ga0209636, IMG submission 187464) | Marine sediment microbial communities from White Oak River estuary, North Carolina - WOR-1-52-54 (SPAdes) (version 2) | ecosystem: Environmental > Aquatic > Marine > Intertidal zone >...
CATTATATCAAATCCTATAAATCTATATAATGAGATTTTATTTATTCTATATAAATCTTACTGTAGATCAACCTCTTTCAATGTACCACACTTATTTAACGAGATTTAATTTCCCATGCTATACATCTGGAAGCTATAGAATTGTATTTAGAACCTATTGACGATGATGTTCTCTCAAAAACCATTCAGGAACTCATTGTCAAAGAAATTGTGGTTTAGAGACATGAAAATGACTAAAGTTTCTTCCCTTTCTTATAGAAAAGCTGTAAATGCCCCCCAGAGGGCAGAATTCACTGTTATTCACCAAAAAGAATTGATTGCAGACTAAGATTCTGCAGAATGCTTCAACCTCCGTATATACAGCATTGCCCACACAAAGGCCAGTGTTGCTCCTATAATATTACCTGTAACAATTCCCCACCAGACTCCGGGAAGTCCCATACCACCTCTCAATGAAAATGTAAACGCCAAAGGTGTGGTCAGAACGATAGTACGGAAAATCGTTACCACCAATGCGTTAACCCCCCTTCCTGTCCCTTGGAACATGGAAGAGGAGAACATGCCAAATGACACCACAGGATAGTAAAGGCACATTGTTCTCAAAAATAATATTAAATCATCAGTGATCCGAGCAGCATCCTCTGAAAAGGTAAACAGTAAAGTAATCTGAGGTGCCAAAACAAAGGTTACCAATGCAATACATGCCGCGATGGCAAGGCCAACCTTTACTGCATACAGGTACGCGGTGCTCAATTTTTCGTATGCACGACTTCCGTAGGCCGCTCCCGTTACTGCAATGACTGCAGTAGAAATCCCTATCAAGGGAAGCACTGCAAAAGTTGCCACCCTCCACCCTGTTGATAAGACAGCCACCCCATCTGTACCGCCAGCTTTCACCACAATAATATTTAAAAAAAACATAGATAATGACATGGACAACTGAGATAAAGCAGATGGTAACCCCACCCTTAAAATCTCTGCTGTAACATCCTTGTTAATCCTGAAATTCCGGAATGTAATAGACACATATGTATCCTTTTTGATAAAAATCCAGTAGAACAGTATCACTGATGAAACCAGCAAAGAGAGCGCTGTAGCCCAGGCAGCTCCTGCAACACCTAATCCGAACGTGTAAATGAAGAGAGGATCCAAAACAATATTCAATCCAGCACCAATCATCAGGGCATACATGGCCCGTTTGGCATCACCTTCACCACGCAGTAATGCATTGGACACATTTGAGAAAAAAATGATGATAGAACCTCCAAACAGTATCCTGGCATACACAGTAGCAGTATCAGTTATTTTCCCCGCACCCATGAATGCGAACACGTCACGAGCAAAGACAAAAAAAGGTACAGTAACCACTGCTGTCACTGCAAGCATGATTACCATGGTGTGGACGGCCACTGTATCAGCACCTGGTTTATCTTTAGCACCAATCCTCCGCGATACAGCAGATCCACCACCAATGCCAATGCCCGTGGCTAATGCCATCAACATGAAAAAGAACGGGAAGAAAAACCCTACTGCAGATAATGCATCTGCTCCTAATCCGGAAACCCAGATAGCATCCACCACATTGTAGATGGTTTGTACAGACATGGCCACGATCATAGGAACAGAAAGGGTGATAATTGCTTTCTTGGGATCACCTAACAAGGTTTTAACACCCTCTGTTTCCTTTTTGACAACTGAACGTGGTTCATTCATGTGAATCCCTCTTTACAGACGATGCATTGTGAACCATTCTTTTTAAAAAATCCATAACCAACTCTTTTTCCTCTTCTGTAAACCCGGATAAGAGGAGTGCTTTCCATTCTGATGATATCTTTTTAAGCACTGGTTCTGTAGGTTTTGCTTTTTCAGTTAAAAAGATTTTGTACGCTCGTTTATCTTTTGAATCTTTCTGTCTGGTGACATATCCTTCTTTCACTAATTTTTTTACTGCTCGTGTACAGGTTGCCTTATCTACTTTGATCGATTTCACTAAATACTCCTGATGTACACCATCTTCACGAAATAATGACATCAAAAAAGAAAACTGTCCGCTCCCAATATTGTACTGCTCTAATTTATTTCCAAGGTTCATCTGGCTGTATCGGTAAAGACATGATATCAACTTTCCAAGTGATTCTTCTTTCACATCTTCATTGGTCATAAAGTTGCGTATGCAACTAACCTTTATAACTGTTGCGGTTGCAACTAAATAGAGTTTCGTGAAATAGGTTATTTTTTAAAAACACAAAATGTGTTACACGTGTAACATCTGATGCAGCCACCCAACAATATTACGACTCCAAATGGAAATATTTTTAAGTGTTGGAGCCAATTAAAGAAAGAGGGATATTATGGCTCGCTTTGATATTGGGAGCATATCGCTCTGGGTTTCCCCCGTTTCCATCATGAAATGTTTTGTTGGAATTGGCTGGGTCGCAACGGGATCAGAAGCAGAAATACGAGAGTACAGTATATTTTGTGATGAATTTTTACCTTTTCTGATTAGTCAAGACAACGAATTGCCAATAGATGATTTCTGCAAGATTTCAATAAGAAAAATAGATGAGATAATGGAAAATCGACATTTAGAGTCAAACTTAGTCACACGATTCAGTCAAAGACTCAAGAATACTTTGAAAAATCAAAAAAACAGAGAAAATGCATGCCTGTATGCATTTAGGTATACTATATGGCTTACTGCCTGGATGAATTCGCCTTTCGGGAAGATTGGTAATCAGGCAGCACAACAGATTGAGAAATGGGGAGTCCAGCCATTATATGAGGCTCTTGGAGCAGCAGCATCCTTTGGCAATGCTGTGTTTGGAAAATTTGTGCCCTCTCTACAGGCAGTGTGTGTCCAGCTGGATGTAATATACCAAAATGAGTGTTCGGAGCTTCAGTTCATTGAGACACTTTTGCATGAAGAAATCCACGCTGTTATTCACGCTCGTATGGGTGAAGACGAAACCCGTTATGAACTTGCATGGTTGAATGAACTCGCAGCAGTTCTCACAAGCCAGTTCGCCATAGAGAGCGCAGCAAGAGAACTCCAAGATGGAAAGATAAGTGAGCAGGTTGAGAGATGTCTTAACCGGATGAGAAGCAGGCAGCAATATGGAACATTAGCTGACGCAGTATTGCGTGGCACTGAAAATCATCTCATTGTATGGAGAGCATGGGAACGCATTTTTGACCTTCCTCAAGAGAAAAAGCGTAACTATGCAAGAAATAGTGTTATTACGCCCATCTTGCATGAAGTGGGATGGAACGTAGAGTTCCCCTATATGTATGACAATAAATATGTAACAGTTTATGTGTAGTTGAAATATAATGACAAGAAGTGCAGCATATAAGGGCTTTGAACAAAATCAATGACCCAGATCCAGAAGTGCAGGTCCTCATTACAGAGATTCCTGATTCGTGCAAGCGGTAGAGATGCAGAAAATAGTTATGTCACTCACATGAGTGCTTGTTCTTATGACCCAGTGATTTTATAAAGATAGATTTCATTCCAAATTAAGAAAATCGTAAAAAAAGTAATAAAGAGTTTATTTTCGTCTCATTCCTACGATTCCGCCGATCATCACCAGTACTGCCAGAAGTCCTGTTCCCAGACAGAATGATGGGCCTGATTCTGGACAGCCATAGTTACTCCGGGGTCCTGCCTGGTTTGGACAGTTATCCTCACAGTCAGTTAACCCATCATTGTCAGAGTCCCATGGACATCCTCTGGAATCCACTAAACTGCACCCTGGATTGTAGCACCTGTCCTGGTCGTCACTTACTCCATCCCCATCAGAATCCTCTTCTGGACACCCATCGTTACTTCTCTCACCGTATGCAGAAGGACAGTCATCCTCACAGTCGTTGAGCCCGTCATCATCTGTGTCTTTAGGACACCCTTGAGCATCCACAAGGGAACAGTCAGGATTGTAGCACCCATCCTGGTCGTCAGCTACTCCATCACTGTCTCTGTCACCAGCGGGGCAGCCATTGTCAGCAGGAGTTCCTGCTTCTGAGGGACAATTGTCTTCACAGTCGTTTAATCCATCTCTGTCAGAATCTTTAGGACAGCCATTAGAATCCACAATATTACAATCTGGATTGTAGCACCCATCCCGATCATCAGAGACACCATCTCCATCTAAATCAGAAGTTTCCTCCCCGCCACCACCAGATCCACAATCCATGTTGATGGTAACCTGGTTTGCTACTCCGGGGATAATGGTGACAGTCTTGCTGGCATCTGTACATCCAGATTTCTTCAAGGTTACGACATGAGAACCTGAAATCCCTGAAGACAAAGTCAAGATTGCATAATTGTAGGGCGTTGTGTGGGTGTAGGATCCATCAAAGAACACCTGGAAGCCTGAAACATTGCTATCGATACGGAGAGTGGTTCCTCCTCCACCAGTTCCGCCAGAAGAAACAGTGTAGGCACACGATTTTGATCCAGCATCACTTCCGCCAGGGCCTGCATCTGCTTCCCATTCAAGGATTACTGTTCTTGTTCCTGGTTGAGAGCCTGCCACTCCTTGTGCGTAGTACTGAACATTCGGTGATATATTCCGGTTGACAAAAAAGGTATTCATTGATCCATCAGGCAACTGGACTTTTAACGTTACTACCACAGTAGCTGAAGAACTGGCAGTAACCTGATACCCAATGGTGACAACCTCACCTGGGTAGTAGGTGGCACCGCATCCTCTGTTGACGGTCAGAGAAGCAGAAGCACAGTTCAATGGTTGCAGCATTGCAGCGAGTGAGATCACAACCAGTACAACTGAGAGTTTTCTAGCATTCATGTGAGTTCCTCCCTATCAAAATTCATGGGCACCCTTAAGGTGGTACCATATAAAGGTTGCTCATTCACAGAAATACAAGAAGAGGAGCTGCCACATGTTAGTGTTAGTTTCGATTTCTGATTTCTTAATGTATCAAAAATGAGAAAATAACTAAAGAAATCAATAACCTGTTACACGTGTAACAAAGTGAGACAAAGACTCACGTGGACACCTCTTGAAAGAAGAACTCTTAACTGTAAAGACATGTCATCATATGGAGGTGAATGCTCAGGAATTGAAAAGGAGAAGAATGAAGACAACTGTATACTTTGAAATGGATGGACACATGACCGTACATCTGAATAATGCTCTGTGCGCTTATTTGATTTGCGCATTTGCTGAATTTGTGTATTTATTGGGAGGGAAATTCTATGACTTTTAATCAATCTATCATTAATGGTTTTGTAATAACCTATCTCTGTTTCTGGGTTGCATTCGTTGTGGAATTTGTATTTATTCGTTTTCTATCTTTTGCCTCAAAAATTGGTGAAGAAATGTACAGTTACCGGATTAATTTTCTCAAGAAGTATACCTTGCTGAAGCGGGCCATTGTCGAGCATAAGACAGTCAAGGGGGCAGTTCTGATTGCTCTTCTCCTTTGGGGCAGATCACTACTTATACTTCTGTTGGGGATTGTTCTCCTTTCACCTGTATTGCTGCTCTTGAGTGGAGTTCTTACACTAAGTCTCCTCGCGTTGTGGAAGAATACTCGAGCCCTTGTGTGGACTCTAGCAATTGTACTCTTCGAATCTGCAGGATATGCTCTTGTTGCAGGCATAGGTGTTGCTGCAGGATGGAATTGGCTTTTCCAAAATGTGCCATTTGCCGAAGTAATAGTCCAGAATGCTGCTGCCGTGATGTACGGATTTCTGGCAGTGATTGTATTGCAGATTACTGCTGCTTTCATAGAGGCTACTGCTGTAATCCACCTGAGAATTCCGGGCATCCCCTTGGATGCAATCATTGTAGATGAACAGTAAAGTAACAGCAATCATAACAACAGATGAATGGAAAAGCTAACCTATTAAAGGAACAGATGAATATTAAAGGTATGTCTTTACAGAGACCACGGTTTTCTGTTGGGGATAATGTACGATATAGCGGTACAGACAAAATTGGTACAATAAACAAAGTGATAGAAGGTTCACGTAGTTGCTCTTATAAAGTAACTGTAGATGGAAAAACTCGGACAGTTCTCGAACGATTTTTAGAACCTGTTTTAGACGCAGAAGAAACTATAATTGAAGACATTACGAACGGCACATTCGGTACTTATACTGATTACAACCTATTTCAGATGTGGTTTCGGCTGTCAAGACCATTAGAGAGTAACCTATACAGTTATCTTGGGAGTAAAACTGTATTCAACCCACACCAGTTTAAGCCTTTACTCAGATTCTTGTCTTCCAGTTCAGAGGAAAGACTGTATATTGCTGACGAGGTTGGTGTGGGAAAAACAATAGAAAGTGGTATTATACTAACAGAATTAATGGCAAGAGGACAGTTAGACTTTCACACACCCATTCTTGTTGTCTGTCCGCATTCTCTGGGTCCCAAGTGGGTTAAAGAAATGAAAGAACGATTTCGATTAAATTTTCACTTTCATGATGGAAAATCATTGACATATACGTTGAAAACCGCTTTGCGAGATTCCTTTTTTCCACAAGGATATACATTTTCAGTGGTTGGACTGCAACTTATTCGTCGTGAAGAATATATGGACATGCTCAGAGAATTAGATGCTAAGAGAGATGCTCCATTATTTGGGATGGTCATCATTGACGAAGCACATCATATGAGGAACCCTGAAACAGACAGTAACGAATTGGGGAACCTTTTGAGTGGCATGACAGAAAGGATATTGATGCTTTCAGCTACACCTCTTAACCTCAGAAATGAAGATCTATTTCATCAAATGCATATCTTGAATCCTGCCATGTTTCCAGATATAACAACTTTTGAAACGCTGCAGAATCCTATTCTCATATTAAACAAGATAAGAAGACTTATTGCAATCCAAGAACCAAATATTTTTAATGAAATAAAATATCAGTTAAAGAATCTTCTCAAAGAACCACTCGGTAAGGCAATTTACTCACATCCCGAAATCAAAGAATTTTGGAGAAGGTTGACCAGTAAGACTCCCTTTTCTCCTGAAGAAGCAGCACAATATGAACGGTTATTCATTTCCTTGAGTCCTCTGTATTATTCTTTTACGCGCACCCGAAAACGCGAAGCATTAAGCCACCAAGTGCAGAGAGAAGTGTGGGAATTACCCATAAGATTGACTGAGGAAGAAATGAGATTTCATAATGATGTGATAGACGCTGTCAAGAACTACTATCTTTTTAAGGGGGGCGATCCTGTAGCATTGGGATTTGTTAGTAATATGCCTCGCAGGATGGTAAGCAGTTGTATACCTGCCATGAGAGAGTACCTTGAGTGGTGTATTAGAGAAAATTGCATACTTGATGAAAGTAAGATGTCTGAAGAAGTGGAAGATGATAGTCAGATAGCCACTATTAAGCTTGACTCACAGCTCAGACAAGAGTTTTCACGGTTATTACATGAGGCAAAATACCTCGAGGTTGTCGATAGTAAGTGTAACCAGTTCCTACAATTGCTTGAAAAAATACTGGCAAATCCCGAGACCCCACAAGTGATTGTATTTTCTTTCTTTGTGAGAACCGTCAAGTACTTGAAACGGCGGCTTGAAGAAGAAGGGTTCTCTGTTGGGTTAATTCATGGTGAAATCCCCCTCCAGGGAGATCGAGAAGTGATGGGAAGATATGAGATCATGGAAGCATTTGAAAAGGGGGAATACCAAATTCTTCTTTCAAGTGAAGTGGGAGGAGAAGGACTGGATTTCCAGTACTGTCATGCAATCATTAATTATGATCTTCCGTACAACCCCATGAGAATAGAACAGAGGATAGGCCGCATAGATAGATTTGGACAGGAGGCAGATAAGGTTATTATTGGAAACCTGTTTATTAAGGAGACTGTAGATGAAGAAATCTACGATCGATTGTACAGGCGAATTCGGTTGATTGAAGATGGTGTTGGAGCTTTGGAACCCATTTTAGGGAAAGAACTTTCAGATGCGCAAGCTGCTATAATCACAGGAACGTTAACTGAGGAGCAAAAAGAGGAATTATCACGGCGTATTGAAAGAGTAGTAGCAGAAGCAAAACTTGAGATGGAAGAGTTTGAAAACCGTCGCAAAGAATTGCTCGGGGATGATTATCTCAATCAGCCTATCAATAATATCACAAAAGGTGAATTTGTCAGTCCTCGTGATGCTTTGCATCTGACAGAATACTGTTTGCGTACATGGAACGGTTGCACATTCATCTTAACAGCCCCAGCCTGCGCAAAGATTTCTTTATCAAGCGATGTCATTTCTCGAATGGAACAGTTTCTGCGTCGTCCTGGAAACGAGGGAGGATATAATGAATTACAGCTATCACTGTCAAAAAGACAGATAAAAGTTGTTTTTGACGGAAGTATTACACACAAGAGTAAGGATCATACATTTCTTACTCCTACTGGCTACTGGACTAAGTTTCTCATCCATGAGTTAGAACAGGAGCATGCTATAGTAAAATCATTTAAATTTGGCGTAGAATCATCAGAAGTCGGCTTACCTGAAGGGGAGTATTTGGTGTATCTCTTCGAGGTGAGGATAGAAGGCTTTAAACCAGAAATCGAGTTTTGGGGCGTTCCTGTGGATATTGTAACGAGATCAGTTTTTGAGATCCCTTTTGAGAATCTCCCTCGGCTTTTAGCCGATGCTCAGAGTTTTGATTACGGGGGGCCATCTAGAGAAACAGACCCATATTTCCTTTTTGATAGGGCGAGAGAGTCTCTAGAGGTGATATTAGGGAAAAGGAGAGAAACAATGGCGGAGGAAAATCGTTACAGGGTTGAAAGCAGAATTGCTGCTTTGAGAAGGTCAAGTGAAGTCAAAATGAGAAACTTGCTAGAGCAAATGAAAAATCACAAGAAGAGACGGGCAGAAGAAGGCAAAAAAGCTGATGAAAATTATCTCCGATTAACAGAAGCTCGCATCAATAAGGAAAAAACGCGCTTAGAATCGAAGGTGAACGAACTTCAGAACCGTTATCGATTGACTATTGATTTTAATTTGGAAGCAGCTATTCTTCTTGAAGTCAATGATGGAGGTGATAAATATGGGTACGATTTATGACCAAATTAGGAAGGAGAACATTGCAAAGTATGGCACAGACATTGACAGGTATGGTCCAGTCCTCTTGGCCAATTTATACAGTGATAAGACACATTTCGTCTATGAATTGCTCCAAAATGCTGAAGATGCTTGTGAAAGGGCCAGAAAAAAAGGAATAGAACGAGAATTTTTTGTGAACATTCAATTATTTCCGGACCGTTTGGAAGTTCGTCACAATGGGATAGAATTTGATGAAAGAGATGTCAAAGGAATTTGTGGGCTTGTGGAAGGAACCAAGTCTACAGATCTATCTCAAATTGGCAAATTTGGCATAGGGTTTAAATCGGTGTATGCCTACACAAAATCGCCAGAAGTATACAGTGGGGACAAATCCTTCACCATAAAGAATTATGTACAACCTTATGCAGTCAAAAAAGGAGATGACCTTCGCAACGAGGAAACTCTCTTTGTCATTCCTTTTGATCACGATAAAATTTCGTCTAAAGCTGCTTTTTCAGAAATAAAAGAACGATTAAGATATCTCGGATTAAGAACGTTATTGTTTCTCAGAAATATCAAAGAGATTTCCTGGAGAGTGGATTCCTCTTTTGGGAGATATTCACGAGAAACAAGCGAAATCAACAAAAAAATGAGATATGCCCGCCTGTCATATGAAGAAGGAGATATCCCTTCAAAAAGTGAAGAGTGGTTAATCTTTGAAAAACCAGTAACCACCACAGATATAAAAATTGCTGTAGAAGTCGCATATTTGTTGCGTAAAGGGAAAGACAAGAAAAAACATGTTATTCCTGCAAAGAATACAGAATTGGTTGTCTTCTTTCCAACACAAAAGGAGACTCATCTCAAATTCCTGATCCAGGGGCCATATCGGACAACACCTGCCAGAGATAACATTCCCAGTGCAGATGAATGGAACCAAAAACTAATACGTGAAACTTCCCTTCTTATAACAGAGAGTATTTCTAAGATTAAAGAGACGAACCTTCTTGATGTAAGTTTTTTAACTACTTTACCTTTACAGAAAGAGGATTTTCCAGAAAAAATGATGTTCAAACCTATACTTGATGCAGTCAAAACGAAATTATCTGGAAATGAAGCATTACTACCTTCTGATAACGGAGAATACGTAACTGCTAAAAATGCACTCCTTGCCAGAGGAGAAGAATTACGGAGCCTTCTCTCATCTGAACAGCTTACGCTGTTGTTTAACAAAGAAAATGCACAATGGCTTGACAGAACTATTACTCAGGACAAAACTCCAGCATTAAGAACCTATGCAATGCAGGAAATTGGAATTCCAGAAATAGATCCAACCAAATTTGCCAAGGCTGTCACTGATGAATTCATAAAGCAGCAGAGTGATAGCTGGTTGATACAGTTTTATGGGTTTTTGCTGGATCAGCAAGTATTGTGGCGAAAAAAAAGTGGTTATCTGGATGAAGGTCCTCTTCGTTCAAAGAAAATCATCCGGTTGGAGGACAATGAACATAGTGCACCATTTGATTCTGATGGAAAACCCTTAGTTTACTTACCCTCAAGGGCAGGAATATATTTTTCAACTGTAAAAGAGAATATCGCTAGTGACCAAAAGGCTAAGGAGTTCCTGCAAAACCTTGGGTTAAGAAAAATTGACAGAATTGCTGGTGTAACAGATATTATTTTACCAAAATATATGCAGAGAGATATAGAAATCGCTGAAGAAGATAATATTCGACATGTAAAATGGATTGCCAGAACGCTGACTTCCTCTCAATCAGATAGAAGAAGAGAACTCATGGTGGAAAAATTGAAAGAGACACCGTTTCTTCAGGCTAGAAACATAAATTCACAAATAGCATATAAAAAACCTACAGAAGTATACCTTGGTGGAGTATATACAAAAGATAAAGCTCTGGAAACCTATTTTGAGGGGAATGACACTGTCTGGTTTTTAGATGAACGATATACATTTGCAGATCTCCATGTTTTGAAAGAAATAGGATGCAGAACAAAAGTATGGGTAACTTACAGGGAACCTGATCATGAGGGGAATGTGACACTTGTTGATGAAAAAGGTTTGCATGAAAGAGGAAAAGATGGATTTGATCCAGATTGTGAGATTGATGGATTAGAGTATGCACTCAAAACCATGACTATAGAAAAGTCTGTCATTATCTGGAGCATTTTGAAAGAACATTACAAGAGAATATATGGAATTGCGGAAAGTTCCACTCGGAGAGACTATACAAAATTAGAAAAAGAAGCAAAATACTCAAAAATGGGTGAATTATTGGTTAATTCCTCATGGCTGCCAGATAAGAACGGAAATTTTCACAAGCCTTCCGAGCTTCTGTTGTCTGATCTTTCAGATGAGTTTGACAAGGAAAGTTTGGAAGCACGATACATCGCTGAGAACCTTCAATTCAAAAAAGATGTGGAACAAGAGTTACTGGAACACCTTCCAGATGAAAGAAAAGCTTTGTATGAGAGAATAAGAGATGCCCCTGACGAAATGGTTAAGAAGGTTATGGAATTATTGGAAAAAGAAAGTGAGATAAGAGAGGTATCTCCCCACGACATTCATACTGAATTCAAGGGCACATTGGCTGGCAAAGGAACAAGCACTATAGATGGTTCGCGTACAAAGATCAGGAGGGGTATCCATCCAGATGAAGAAGAAAGAATCCGGATTGAATATGGTAATGAATTGCTCAAAAGATTAAGGAATCCACAAGTAAGAACGAGAACAAAGATCAGCACGTCAAGAGAAATCGTGGATGAAAGTACTATAGACCCAAAGGAATTTTTGTTTGAACAATATGGGGGCCATTGCCAAATATGCAATACTGTACTAGACCTCGGCAGTAATAGGAGACCTTACTTTGAAGTTTATAGAATAGTTGAAACGCGAGGTAAGAACTGGTGGACTGATAATGAGTTTAATGTCTTATGTTTATGTCCCAATTGCCATGTCTTAGTGAAACATGGTGGTAGAGATTTAAAGAATATCTTCAAAACTGCTGAAAAAATTCTGAATAATGAAATATCTCCAGAGGAAATCGATGAAAGGAACGGAGATTTCTACATAGTAAAAGTAATTGTAGCAGGAAAAGAAAGGGGACTTTTTTACTCACCAAGACATATGGGAACACTTGCAGCATTCATTGGGACAACAAAAAAAGAAAAGGGCAATAGTAGATAGTGATTAGCCAGTAGGTGAGAAGAAATAGAAAAGTATACAAAAATACATTTTCTTCTCTACAACGAAATCATGATAAGCATAATTATTGAACCATTGCATTGAATTGAGAATTGGTGATTTAACGAACAACCGATATTACATTAGATTCCTTTTTCGCTTTTTTCACATCAATCTTCATATCCTTAGTCTCTAAGAAAACCTAAAATCAACGTGAATGTGCCATGGTTCGGGGATTGTTCTTCCCGAACCATGACGTTGTATCTTTCACCTCCTTCGTCGGACCGTCTTACACTTTCAAATGCGGGTTCTGCCTACACTTTGGCTGTACCTAACTCTTCTCAGGGTGCACCCCTATATAAATTTTTCGGTTGAAATCATTAATTTCCAATTATCTTGTAATTTTCACAATAAGAATAGAGAAATCCGCTAATTTCATGTAATTGTGTAGCATGGTAATACTCGTTACTCATGAGAAGTAGTAGTAGTGGGGGGTATTTCCCATATTAAAGACTACTCCTTCAACATTTTTATTCGATTCATCAAATTCTCAACAGCAAATGCTAGAATTCCAGAAATGATAACTGCACAAACGACAGCTTCATACACAAACAAATATGGATCCCCCGAATATGAAAAATGGAGCACTATCTCCTGTACTGTTTCACCAGTTTCCACAAGCTTACTATTATCAACAGTGACATCTAATTCAGAATGAATGTGCGGGTACTTCCTGTTCGTAGATCTCGTCAATCCCACAGCTCTCACCCCTTTTTTGTTGAAGGGCACATGATCGCTGTATAAAGGGCCAATAGAAGGAACACCTGTATCAGACAACCCATACACCACCTGTGAGAGGAAAAAAGAGGTAACCCTTCCTTCTTTTAAAGAAGAAATATGGAAATCCTCTCCAACACCCACCGTATCCACAGAGATAACACCCACCATTCTTCTGTCAAATTCGTTGGCAAAGTACCTCGATTCCACCATCCCCACTTCTTCCCCCGTAAAAAATGCAAGAACAATAGTATACTCAGGATTCTCAGGTATGGTCAGCCCCAGCAACACTGCAACCCCCGAACCATTATCATCTGCACCTGGAGATCCGGGAACTGTATCGTAGTGAGCACAGACAATGACTGCATCTTCTCTTTTTCCTTCCACAAACACAAAAACATTGTCATCAACAACTGGCGAACCCTTTTCCTCCAGTACATCTTTGATGTATGCTGCAGCAATCTTTTCATTCTCGCTCATATAAGGTCTCTCACCAATTTCTTCAACTAGGTAATCCACGTGTGCAACTGGATCATCAATAAATTCACTCTCGTAATCAGGGGCCAGCACCTTGTTAACTGGGGATAACACCACAAAAAGGCACAGAAAGAACAACGTTATAATTTCTAATGGTTTTCTTAAGTTTTTTACCAAAAAAATACTGATAAACCAGAAAAATATTAACACAAAGAGAATTTCGTGAACCAGATAGATATAATAAAGAGGAGGATATCCCAGAATAACTGACGAGAGTACAGTACCCAGCAAAAGAGAAAGGAGTACTTCTGGTTTCATCACCTCTCTATAAAGCACTCGTTAATAAATGTATTGAACTGGATTATCAATCATTGGTGCCTTGATTGTTACACGTGTAACAATTTTTTGTTAGTTTCTGATTCACGTCAACCACAACCCTATGTCAAATACAGCAAGAGCGCAGTCAGTGAAAAAATGCTTAACACAGTAGAAATGAGCACAACCGTGGAAACGTACCCGGGTTTTGCATCAAATTCTATGGCAATCAAGGCAGAATTCACCGCTGTGGGCATGGAACTTTCTAAAATGAGCACACTTCGTAATACTCCGTGAACGCCCATGAGCTCAGTAATCAAAATCCCCACAAAAGGTGAAAGAAGCAGCCGAAACACAATTGACAACACTAACGGTTTGTAAGCTTTTTGTACTTCTGTTCTGGACAGCTGTATCCCCAAGAGGACCATGGCCACGGGAATGGCAGCAGATCCTAATAAGGTGATAGGTTTCACAAGAAAGGAAGGGACACTCACATGAAAATAACTGAATACAGAAGCGATCACCACTGCATAGATGAGGGGTATGGCGAAGATATTTTTAAAAGAGTCTCTCATACTGCAGGTACCCCTGGATGCGACGTACACCGCTAACGTGTACATGATAACAGATCCAAACGTCATATAGGCTAGGGCATTAACCATGCCTTCTTCCCCAAAGGCAAAGGTACACAAGGGGACACCATAATTCCCAGAGTTGGTGAACAAAACAGACAGGAGGAATGCGCTCTGTAACGCTCTGTCAAATTTGAGCAACTTACACGTTACCACAGATAGGACATACATGAAAACGGTGAATGCGGTAATGTACACTCCTGTAAGAGCTAAGCTTCCCAGGATGTCCTCCCTGAGAAACGAGGTGAACACCAGACTGGGGAGCAGAACAAAAATGCTCACGTGGGCGATAGGGCGTGGGTCTGGATTTTTCCTTTTCCCCAGTATAAATCCTACTCCAAAGATCAAAAAAATGGGTAAGAGTACATCCACCAGCACCTGAGCAAGGTTCATGGTTTCACCTGATGAGGATTCTTATAAAGGTTGGGCTGTGCATACGTCTGTGGTGCCCGCATACGTTGACAGCCCTCTATTCTTTGGTCAGAATACTCAAAAAATGGTTATAAAGGTGGTGCGCTCCAGCATGAAAATTCTGTGAACTTCTTTTTGTGTGGATTGACATACAATCAGGTAAGTGTTGTACACTGCGTCCAACAGCATCATCTTCGATTTTTGTTCATTTTCTTGATCTTGAGCATTTTAACAATTTTTTGGCAATATAAAAGAATGTGAGTGTACGAGGAAGGGATTTTCACAGTATGGGGGTTCAAGTCTTTGGAGGGTGATGTGTTACACGTGTAACATCTCAGATAATTTATCTTTTTCATGTGTATAACATCGACAAAGAGACAATTCATGAACCCAGATATGTTCTGCCCCCGAAAGTTTGACAATCCCACAGTACGAGGTAGGTCGATGCAGAAAAGTGAGAAGAGAATTTGTGAGATTCACAACATCGTAAGCTTTATAAATGATGGATAACACTGTTATAGTAAGCTGGAAGGTATTGGTTGGAAGGGTAAATCCCCCCGAGGCTCAACAAACCATTGCCCCCATAACCTTCTTCTCAAACACTGAGGCCTCTCAGCGGAGAGCCCATATTCCAGATACCTTCCCATCTGTTTTTACTCTTTTTGATTGCAGATTCTTGTGGTGTGATAGACACAGTACAGGTTAATTTCTTTTTGCAATGCTGGTAAATTGGATTGTCAATTTCTGATGCTGGAACCTTACAATTAATCCTACAACGTACAGGAAAAGACACGTTGTGTGTTACACGTGTAACAAAATTGATGCCAACAATTGCACCCCTGCAAATCCCCAAACCTTTTATACTTCTTGTGAAATTTAAACTATGTTCACTGAAGAACAAGGTCGTAAATTACTCTCAATTGCCAGAGAGAATATTCTCTATTATCTGGCTCATCATGAGATGCTTTCTGTAGAAGATACTCCTCCTGAGTTTATAGAAAAGAGAGGGGTCTTTGTCACACTGAAAAAGAATGGAGCTTTGAGAGGATGTATTGGATACCCTGAGCCAGTGTACCCGCTGATATCTGCTTTACTGGATTCTTCTGTCTCTGCAGCTGTCAGAGACCCCCGGTTTCCGCCTGTTAAATTAAAAGAAATGGATGATATTACTGTGGAGGTAACTGTATTAACTAACCCAGAAAAATTTGTGCCAGACCCCAATAATGTGGTCATTGGAGAAGATGGCTTAATAGTGGAAAAAGGTATCTTCAAAGGTATACTCCTCCCCCAGGTGCCGGTGGAATGGGAATGGGATGCAGAAACATTTCTGTGCCAGACCTGTATCAAGGCTGGACTCCCACCTGACTGCTGGCTGGAAAAAGAAACTGTTGTCTACAAGTTTCAGGGACAGATCTTCTCAGAGTGAACTTTACTGAATTTCCAGAAATGCCAGAAAGTTCATATTTTTCTTGAATTGCACAAAGTGAGGAGAAACCTTTATATGCAGTACTGTTCAAAGAAAATATGCACCAACCAGAAGATGTTCTGAAGTATTGCAAAGAGAGAAACATTCTATTAGTTAAGATGCAGTTCGTGGACTTATTAGGAGAGTTAAAACAATTTGAGGTTCCTTCCAAAATCTTTCCCAAAGCTGTAGATGAGGGATTGAGTTTTGATGGATCTTCTGTCACAGGAATGAACCCTATAGAGGAGAGCGATCTGGTGGTCAAACCCGATTTGACTACCTTTGTAGAATTACCCTTTGGTAGTAAAGTGGCACGGGTGCTCTGCAACATTTACGAACCTCAAAATGGGAGCCTCACCAGGTACGCGGGGGATTCCAGACACATTTTACAAAAGAATCTAGAATATGCAAAAAATAAGGGATTTTTTTACAATGTGGGTCCAGAATTAGAATTTTTTATGTTCGAACAGGAGGGCATTGCTCAAACCACAGATTCAGGAGGGTACTTTGCATCTCCTTTTAGAGATCGGGGAGAGAAGGTAAGAGAGCGCATTATTGAGGTATTATCTGACATGGGCAAACAGACTGGAATTGAAGCAGAATACTCTCACCACGAGTCAGCCTTTTCCCAGCATGAAATTGATTTAAATTATTCTGAAGCGTTGAACATGGCAGATTTCTCGTTATTGTACAAGTGGATTGTCAAGTTCATGGCTGGAGAAAATGGTATGGTGGCAACCTTCATGCCCAAGCCTATCGAGGGAGTGAATGGTTCAGGTATGCATATCCATCAGAGTTTATCAGATGAAAATGGTACAAACCTGTTCTTTGATCCTGAAGGGGAGTACGGGCTTTCAGATACAGCGCGGCAGTTTATTGCAGGTCAGTTGAAATACGCACGGGAAAGCTGCGGCATACTGGCCCAGTGGGTTAACTCGTACAAGCGGTTAATTCCTAACTTCGAGGCTCCCACCTACGTGTCATGGTCAGTGGTCAATCGTTCAGCCTTGATCAGAGTTCCTTTACTGTTAAAGAATAGAGAAAAGGCCATGAGAGCTGAAATACGATGTGCAGACCCTGCTTGTAATCCGTATTTAGCTTTTTCAGTACTGTTGAGAGCTGGTCTATCAGGTATTGAAGAAAAACTGGAATTGGAACCTCCTCAAAGGGACAATTTATACAATGTGGGATACCAGGAGAGAAAAAAGAGGGGGATCATTGAACTGCCGGGGAGCCTGGGTGAAGCGCTGCGGGAAGTGGAACAATCAGAACTGGTGAGGAAAACTCTGGGTGATTTCACGTTGGACAATTGGATTGCATTAAAAGCAGAAGAGTGGGCACAGTACAGGAAAAAAGTCCACCCCTATGAGCTGGAGAAATACTACCACCTCTAAGGATTGAAAAAACTTATGACTACTAAGATGATGCACAACCCTATTTTGAAAAGAAGCTACAATCCATGCAGAGCTGGGTTCGTGTCTTATCCTATTCGAACTATGCGGTTCCTGTCAGTATGCTCATTCCATTTTCGAGAATCTTTCGCAAAGTAGCCCTTCAAAATGACTTGAATTACATGAAAACGTGCGACAAGTACACAATATACGAGATATTTTTAGTTTCCTTATGGATAAGAAATAAAAATTTATTTCGGTTTATCCTAATAATCTTTCCTAATTTTTATTGTTTTTAATTGAATTAATTCATTTTTTGATAGAATAACAGAAAGATTTATATACTTGATTAACGCAGGTATTCCTGCCATGAGATCACAAAAAGAGAAGTTGAACATACTAGAAAGAGCTCCACAAAGTCTTGGAGCTTTAGGACAGGATACGGCGCGGAAGATTCTAAAAGGAGCTTTGGAAGATGAGGATTTCTTCAAAACGTGTCCGCCCTTATTTGTGGGATGGGAATTAACACGCGCGTGCAATTTGAGATGTCGTCACTGTTACAATGCAGCAGGAACAGCGCAACCAGATGAGTTGACGAGAGAGGAAGGATTTGACTTTTTACAGCATCTAGCAGATCATGGAACAGTGGGAATGCTTTTGGGTGGTGGAGAACCTCTTTTGAGAAAGGAATTTTTTGAATGGGTTGAATTTGCTGCAAACCACGGGATAAATATTACTGTCAATACCAATGGAACGTTGATAGACAAAGAAACTGCTCAAAAAATGAAAGACTCAGGCATTGTCAATGTTCAGGTGAGTATAGATGGTCTTTTCGATGTCCACAATACAATACGAGGTGCTCCCTGGGCATTTGAGCGTGCCACAGAAGCAATTTGGAATCTCTTTGAGGTAGAAATGCCTGTAACAGTGATCACCACAGTGATGAGGAGCAACATGTACAATGTGGGAGATCTAATCGACTGGCTCAAAGATGAGTACGGAGGAATGGTGAATCAGATGTTCTGCCGGGTAAAAATGGTTGGTCGAGCCATGGAAACTGGGGAAATTATTACTGGTAAGGAGTATTTGGATGTGTGCCACGTGATAGCTGACCATTATGGATTTACTGGAATGTGGAGCTGCATTCCATACCCGTATATGATCGACTTGAAGACTACAGACAACTTCATTAGAACAGTGGTGAACACATCTTTAGGAAAGCGGTTATACCCTGAAAGGATACAGAGCAGGTTACAGGGTGATGAGAATGCAGCAGAGGTAATCATGGGAGCAGTGGGCGGCAACTGCAAGGCAGGTACCTACATGGTCAACATGGGGCCTCAGGGAGATGTGGTGGCGTGCGTGGAATTGCCTGTCATAGCAGGAAATATCAGAGAGAAGCCATTGATTGATATCTGGTATCAAACCAAGTTATTCAATGATTTGAGAGAGAAAAAGGAGAGAATAGGAGGTAAGTGCAGGAACTGCTCCTACATGGAGTTCTGCGGAGGTGGGTGCAGAGCTGATGCGTACAACTTCTATGGAGACTACTTAGCACCAGATCCCATGTGCATACCTCCTGAAGGATGGCCCCTTGGGTAAAAAAGTGGAAAGGAGTGAGAAGGTGTTCGTTACCATGTGGGCAGTAGCTGTAAGAATGAGAATATGAGTGGAAAGAAGGAGGTGAAATGTTATGTTCGAAGAACGCGAACTTGAAATGTTGTGGAACTCTGAAGAGCTTCAAGACGCGTATAGTGAGGAGGAGAAAAAAGCAATTCTTGAAGGAGCACCCTATACTCTAGGAATAGTAGGCCAAAAGAGCGCAAGAAGACTTATGAAAATGGCTGCTGAAGATCGGGAATACTACCTCCACAACCCTCCGGTGGTGGCAGGATATGAGGTGACACACGAGTGCAACCTGAAATGCCTGCACTGTTACAATGCATCAGGGTGCGCAGAACAATTTGAATTGAACACTGAGGAAGCTAAGATCGTCATTGACCAAGCACATGATCTTGGGTGCTGCAGTATCATCTTCGGGGGAGGAGAAGCATTCATGCGAAAAGATTTTCTTGATATTGTTGAATACGCGGATAGAAATGATCTGGACATGGCTATCAGCACAAATTGTACGTTAATTGATAGAAAAACGGCAAAACATCTGAGCGATTTTCATATTTACAATATTGAGACTGGTATTGACGGAACAGAAGAGGTTCATGACAGAATTCGAGGAGCTAAGGGTGCATGGAAGAGAACCTACAATGCGATCTATCATCTCTTGGATGCGGGAATCCCTGTAGTTGCCCTCTACACGGTGATGCGGAGCAATGTTCACCACATAGAAGAGTACATTGATTTCATGAAGGATGAATTCGGTGATGTAGTCCATCTCATTTTTATGCGGACTACCTATGCAGGGAGGGCTATTTCCACAGGAGAATTTCTTTCACCTATTGAATGGCTCCATGCGTGCCATCGCATCACAAGAAAGCTCAAAATCGAAAACTGGTCAGGAATCCCGTACTACTATATCTTGGACTCATCTAGACAGAGCCGAGTCATTAAGGAGTTTATGAGAACACCCGTGGGCCAACAGATCTATCCTGCTGAGATGCTCGAAGATGTTCTTGAAAAGGGAATCCCTGTGGAAGAAGCAGCGTACAAGCTTTTGGGCGGCGTGTGCAAGGCAGGTTTGTGGCAGATATCGGTTAACCCTCAGGGGGATATTGTGCCGTGTGCCAGGATGGGAGGCGTTTCTCTCGGCAATATCAGAGAGACTACCCTTGAGGAGGTGTGGTGGAACTCTGAGATGATTCAAAAGCTCAAGAACAGGCACAGGCAGATCAAGGGGAAATGCAAAACGTGCAAGTGGATGGAGTGGTGTGGTGGAGGTGGGCGCACTGATGCTTTGAAATTCTTCGGAGATATACTTGCAGAAGATCCTGGGTGCATCCCACCAGAACATCAGAAGGATATTTCATGTACCTTTTCGTAAGAGGTGAAATTCATGGAAACGACTCAAATTAATCTGACAAAAAGCGTGTGTGAGAAGCATACTGAGAGAGCACCATACGTGAAAGTGGGACCACAAACAAGTCACAACCCTCTAAAAAACATGTCTGGAATTCTGGGATCTCCAGGTTATGGTGCTTTTCTAGAAAAGAGTATTCCCTATTGGAATACAGAACACTTCATTCATACATACTTTGGAGGTTGGAGAAAATGAAAAAGGAGTTGAAAGCACTCTTTGGGTTTTATAGAGTACACAGAGTAATGTTCAACTTGCTGTTTGCAGTCATTATGATTGTGATCCTGGCAAGAGGCATACCTGAAATTCGATACGTGGTTGCAGGGACTCTCCTCTTTGCCCTCGGGTTATTCAGTGTCGTTGGAGTCAATAACATCAGGGACGTGATAGCAGATCGAGTATCAAAGAAGGGAGAAATGGAAGGGTTGAATCCATTAGCTACAGGTGTTTTTACTACCAGACAGGCATGGCTGGCTGCAATTGTACCTTTTGCTCTTGGGCTTCTTGTTGCAGGCATCTGGACGAACAAAAGTACGTTCTTCCTCTTTTTGGCGTTCATAGGAGCTTCACTTTTCTACGATATATATGGCAAGAGATTTGTTGTCGCACCTTTCATATCCCCCGCATGCATGGCGCTCTTTGTTGTGCTTTTAGGATTCATGATGGACAGGAAAAGTGATCCACTCCTTCCGTATCTTGTGCTTATCTTCTACGTTTTCATGGTAGCAGGCCAGATTGGGGCTGACATCTTGGACTACGAGGGTGATAAGGCTGCAGGATATAGAAGGCTCACTGTGATCTGTGGACCTCTCAAAGGGGCCTATGTTGCTATCGTCATGGCTGCAGTGATTCCCTTACTTTTGCTTGCAGCCTACATTCATTTGGATCTTTCATGGCTCTCTCTCCCTGTTATAGCACTGGTCGTTGTGCTGATTGTGCCGCTCTCAAAACGGTTCAGACACCATGCCTCGGAAATGACTTTTCAGAGCGGAGCAAAGACACTGTGGACACTGACAGCACAGTATTTGATAGCAATGGTTGCACTGATTGTAGGACTCGGAATAGTAGGTGGATAGATGAAGAAAGAATTACTTCTCTTTTGCTTTATGGCTGCATCACTGGTTCAGTCCTCAATGTGTGACGCCCCTGTGTGGAACGTCGGAGACTACTGGGTGTGGAAGGTGACTGAACCAGGGTGGGGAAAGTCGAGAGAAGTATTTCTCTCAGAGGAAATGGAGACGAACCTCCTCAAGAGCGTTGTCAGAGGGAAGGAGTTCATGGAAGGTGAGGAGTGTTACCACAACTTTGAGACCTATGAAGGGCATCCAGAATCTGAATACCACTCCTACTACCTTGTTTCGTGTCCTCCCACAGAGCACCACGGAATAGAATACAGCACAGAAACAGGGGACCCGGTGATGAAGTCCACCATTTACCCTGGAAATTTTATTGTGCAGTTCCCGTTGCACCTAGAGAAACCGTGGGAAGGGGAATATAAATTTGTGGAGTGGACCCGCGATGAGAATACTGACACCTGGGTACAATCTACAGAGATTTCTGTGAAAATAGAAGCTGAAGTAACGAATATTGAATCAGTGGAAGTAGAAGCAGGGACATTCAATACATACAGAATAGAGATGATGTACTACACATTCAAAATGTTGAAATCTGTAGTCTGGTACTCACCAGAAGTCAAGAACACAGTAAAGGGAGAAGCATACGTCTATGAGGACAAGATTCCACAGTTGTACTATGAGTTTGAATTGGTGGAATACGGCCTTGTAACATCATTTCCGTGGGAATTACTACTGGTGGGAGGTGCAATAGGTGCAGGTGTTATTGCCATTGTGGTAACCCTCTATAAAAAAAGAGCAAAAACAGATAAAGAGGTGATAACATGAAGTTAGCATTGAAAACACTAAAGCGCCAAAAAGGGAGAACTATTTTGACTGTTTTGGGTATTACTGTCGGTGTTCTTGCCTTTGTCATGCTCTCGGCGATCGCTGGCGGTATTGAATCTGGGTTTCAGCAGACTATTGAGAAGACAGGAGCAGAGCTAACAGTGATGCAGAAAGGTGTTGCCAACCCTGCCATTTCGTTCATAAAAATGGATACAGTGGATGAAATTACGCAGTGGAGTGAGGTTTGGTATGCTACACCAGTAATCTTTACCGGGTTGACCATGGAGAAGGTATCCTACTTTGTGATCTACGGTGTTGTGCCAGGTGAATTTCTGAGAGATTTTACTTTGAGGTCTGGAAAGGCTTTGGAGAATGCTGATGAATTTGGCATCATGATAGGGGCGAACCTCTCCAACAGCACGAAGATGGATGCTGGAGATACCCTGCTCATTGGAGACTACACCTTTACTATCGTTGGCGTCTATGAGACGGGGAATGCATATTTAGACGGCATGAGCGTGGCCAGAATTCAGGACATACAGAAAGCATTTAACATGGGAGATGTGTGCAATGTGATATTTGTAAAACTCACAACAGACGCACTTGATAAGGCAGGCACAATAGAGGCAAGAATAGAAAGTGCTCATCCATCGCTGGAAGTTACCAAATCGGCAGAACTGGCATCGAAAATGGAGAACATCCAAACGCTGCAGAGTGCTGTATCCACTATTGTATTTGTGGCTGCTTTAATAGCTGCATTGATGATCCTGAATACCATGAATATGTCAGTCTATGAGCGTACCAAAGAAATTGGAATTCTGAGAGCTATTGGATGGGGAAAAAATCACATATTTAGATTGATAATGAGCGAAGCACTTGTCATATCGATTTTAGGAGGCGTACTCGGCTGCATCTTTGGAGTCTTGTTGGCATTCGTACTTGAAGGAAGTGGACAAATGCCGTTCCTGCGCATCAGTGTTACACCTGTTCTTGTTGTGCAAGCACTTGTGTTCGCGTGTGTGGTAGGGATGCTGAGCGGTCTCCTCCCTGCGGTGAGAGCTATGAAAATGAAGCCAATTGATACACTGCGGTTTGATTAGGAGGTGAACCTATGTTAATGAAGTTAGAAAATGTGAGTAAAACCTATCAGATGGGTGAAGTACAGATTGAAGCGCTGAAAAATGTTTCCATGATAGTGAATGAAGCAGATTTTATTTCCATCATGGGGCCATCTGGATCAGGAAAATCGACCCTCCTGCATGTGTTGGGTGCACTGGACACTCCCACTGCTGGTGAAGTCTTTCTGGGAGAGCATGATCTATCTACGTTGAAAGAGTCAGAGCTGACATTGATACGTCGAACACAGATAGGATTCGTTTTCCAAACGTTCAACCTCATACCGCAGTTAACAGCGTTGGAAAATGTAGAATTACCATTATATCCACACAAGATAGCAAAATCAGACAAACGAAAGCGAGCTGAGGAGCTCCTTGAGAAAGTAGGACTCAAAGACCGCATGCACCACCTCCCCAGACAGATGAGTGGTGGAGAAATCCAGAGAGTCTCGGTAGCCAGAGCACTGGTCAATCAACCGCATATCGTGTTGGCAGATGAGCCTACAGGTGAATTAGATTCAAAGACATCGCTGCAGCTTTTTGAGCTGATAAAAGAGATGAGGGATGAAACCCAGACTGCCTTTGTCATTGTCACCCACGACTTCAACCTGGGAAAGAAAGCAGAGAGGAAATTCGAGCTCATCGACGGCCAACTAAAAGGAGGATAACTATGAATTTGAGAGAAGCATTTATGGAAGAATTTGGAAACCTTTCAAAGAAAATCCAGAACAATGCTCTTCAAGGGAAAATACAGATGTTTTTTCGCTTGGAACTGTGTGAGGAAATTTCAAAGACAGATCTCGCCAAGGCCTTGGACGTCACTGAAGGGAACCTTGTCAATGCTATGGAGAACTTCATACTCTACGGAGTGGTGGAGGAGAAAGATGATACCTACATGTACAAGGGATATCCCCCGGAGTTCAAAGATCTGGTAGCAATGCTTCCAGATAGAAAGAAGAAACTGCAAGATTCAACAGATAGACTCGCAGCACTGGTCAGTGAAGCAGAAGCACAGGGACAAGAGGTGAAGGAGTTTCTCAGAGTAATAAGTGATATCAAGCGTGATTTCGGCCTCAAGTGATTACATGTTTGGCGTGGAGCAGGATTTCAGAGGGAAGGGTAAGCTCACAGGGTTAACACCAGAGTCCATGGGAAATGTCTACAAGTTAATCAAGAAGATCATTTTTTCACGCAGGCTCAAAGCACCCATCACCGTGTTTGGGGCCTTCACCTACAAGTGCAACCTCAAATGCAGCCACTGTTACCAGAAGGCAGGTCCTCCCCTCAAAGACGAGATGACTACAGAGGAAGCACTGAACATTATTGAAGATCTTGCTCGGTCAGGTGCATCCAACTTGAGTATCTCGGGAGGAGAGGTATTTCTGAGAGACGATGCATTTGATCTGGTGGAATACGCAGCTTCGCTGAAATTGAGGACGTTAGTGGTTTCCAATGGGTATTCAGTGACAGAAGATGCTGTAAGAACACTGAAAAAGTGCGGCCTTGACTACATGGCAATAAGCATAGACAGCATGAATCCAGAAGTGCACGATGCCTTCAGGGGGAGATCAGGTTCACTAGAGCATGCAGTGAACGCTGTACGCCACACAGTTGAAACGGGAATAGTATCCAGTGTGCGGGCCACTGCTATGAAATTCAACTACAATACTATTCCAGAAATTTTCGAATGGTGCATCAGGAACGATGTGGATGAATTTGTGCTATTCCAGGGAGTGAAAGTAGGGAGAGCCACTGATATTGCAGGTCAGTTAATCTCTCACCGTGAATTCATTAGAATGGGGTGTATCTTGAAGGAATACGAGAAAAAGATCAAAAACCTCCGGGTGTACATACCCCGTGCAGGAATACCATACATCATCTGCTCATTACCGCATGGATTTTCAAGCGATTCTTACATGCCATTTTCCCTTTCGGGCCTGATTTTGACCAATTCATGTCTGGCAGGCTACAATGTACTGCTTTTACCTAATGGGTGTATAGCTCCCTGCTCCTATTTTCCTCACCCTGTTGAGAACTTAAAGGAGAAGAGCATCAAAGAGGCCTTCCAGAACCCGTTACTGGTGGCTATGCGGGAAAGAGACTTCAAGGGGATATGCGGCACCTGTCAGGACAAGCTTGAATGTGGGGGGTGTAGAGCCAAAGCGTACATCCATTTTGGAGACCCTCTGCACTCAGATCCTGACTGTCCGAAGGTGAGGGGGCAGGATTGTCGAACTTAGCATTTGCAGTCCTAAAAGATCATGGAGGTGAATCCATGGAAAAAAGTGAAATAGTTGAGGATATCTATACAAAGGAGGAAAAAGCCAAAATCTTAGAGAATGCACCCTATACTATGGGTATTGTGGGACCAAAAACCGCCAAGAAACTGCTTAAAATTGCAGAAAAGGACAAAGACTACCCTTTTCACAATCCACCCATGGTAGTAGGCTACGAAGTGACCCATGCATGCAATTTGAGATGCCGTCACTGCTACAATGCATTAGGTGTGAAAGGACCCAATGAGCTTGATCTTGAAAATGGAAAAAAAGTGATCGATCAAGTCCATGACGTGGGCTGCTCCTACATAATATTTGGTGGCGGAGAACCCTTCACCAGAAAGGATATCTTTGAACTCATGGAATATGCTTTCAAGAAGGATATCAAAATTGCAATCAGCACCAATGCTACTCTCATTGATAGGGAAAAAGCAAAGAAGATATCGGACTTAGAGGTTTATAATGTCCAAATAGGAGTCGATGGAACAGAGGATGTCCATGATACTATCAGAAGCGTAAAAGGCGCATGGAAGAGAACCTACAATGCTATCTACCATCTCTTGGATGCAGGAATACCAGTCACTGCCATCTTTACTACCATGAGGAGCAATTTCTCTAATATAGAAGAGTACATAGATTTCATGAAAGATGAATTCGGTGATGTAGTCTACCTCATTTTTGTGAGGGCGACCTATGCGGGAAGAGCTATGGAAACAGGAGAAGTGCTCTCTGCAATTGAATGGCTCAATGCAGCCAACAGAATCACTGAGAAGCTGAACTTTGATAACTGGTCGCACATACCGTACTGCTACATCTTAGATTCTATAAGGCTCAATCGGATTGTCAAGGAGTTCATGAAAACATCGTTAGGAGAACAAGTATACCCTGAGCAAGTGCGCCGCGACGTTTTGGAAAAAAATGTACCAGTAGAGGAAGCAGTATACAAACTGGTGGGCGGCGTGTGCAAAGCGGGACTCTGGCACATGGCAGTTGACCCGGACGGGAATATCACTCCCTGTGCTGAAATGGGCATTTCTCTGGGCAACATAAAAGAGACTACCATAGAAGAGGTATGGAAAAACCACGAAATTTTCAGGAAACTGCGCAATAGACGAACAGAGATCAAGGGAAAATGCAGTGCGTGCAGCTCTTTTGAATGGTGCAGGGGTGGATGCCGTGCAGGTGGATTACGATTTTTCGGTGATATTTCAGCCTCAGACCCAGGCTGCATCCCGCCTCAGGATCAGAAAGAGGTGGACTTCAATGTCATGTAGAGGGTGTATTCTCTTTTTTTTATTACTAAGTCTTGTACAGACTGGGGGCTTTTCAGAAAAATCAGTCATTGTCACCGCTGCAGAGTGCATACCTGGTGGTGTACCTGGGGTCCCTGTACTGCTTGTGGAGAAGGACAGCATTCCTGAGTCTACTGCATACTTTTTAGAAGATTTTTCACCTGGTAATGTGTATGTCTTGGGGGAGGTAGACCCTTCTGTCACGGAAAACCTGTCTCAATACGGAAAAGTGATCACCATCACACCTGATGAACTCTCAAAAATGAAGGGAGAAGATCTTACCATTCCACATTACGTGGTAGTTTCAGATCCAGAAGATCCTTTTTATCCAGCAGCAAAATTGCTTGCATCATACAGGGGAGCCCCAGTCATACCTGTACCACAAGATTTAAAAGCTGTACTCCAGAAAGAGTGGAAATTCATGCAGTGGGAGTTTATAGGCTCCATGTGGGGAATGTGGGAGTACGCTCTGTGGGATCAAACAGAGGACAAGTTGCAGTGGATTGGGTATCGATATCTGTTTACAGATTCTCTATTTGAGACCCACTCTTTCAGAGAGAGGATGGTAGATACAGCGTATACGTTCCTGCCGGAAAATACTGGTTACGTGGCTGTGGTGGGAGAGATTGGCACCAGCATGGAGTACTGGAGAGAAGAACTTTCTGAAAACCACATTCTGATCCCAACGCCCACATCAACCTGTGATCCTCAAGACTATACCCACTTTCGATGCGATTACGCTCCATATCACAAAAAATATGTTTCCTTCACCAGTGTTGAACGATTTAACCCCGTAGAGGAATTGAATGATGTTCTGTTCCAAGATGCACCAAAATACTGGGTATCCAGCGAAAAAGAGAGAGAAGACCTCATAAAGATGGCATCTCCCTATATTGAGGTCATGCCTGCACCTGAAGTACCGTTAACTCTAGACTACTTACTGGCTGAAAAGGTTGCTGTGGGACGGTTCACTGGATACGATCTGGCTGACACTGTCGCTTTTATAGCACGCGCCCTCTTTTTGCCTCCGCAATCTGAAAATGCATGCATTGCCAACAACATCGAGGTACCTGTGTATACTCATGCACTCTTACACCTTTTTGAGGAAACAGAGACGCCTACAGTATACTACCCCTTAGGTGAGGCAGAAGTACATGTGCTGGAACACCTCCAGAATACGAGTGTCTTTGTCTACAATGGAACGGGGAACTGCTCCTTCTTTCTGCCCCATTTTTACAAGAAGGGAGAAGGCGTCGCCACCAGTTTGGACATGGAAGTAGAAGAAGGTATGGAACCCTCAATGTTCATATTTTCTCCAGGGAATGGGTGTATATCTTTTTGGTTCCCAGACATCACCAACCTGTATGACATGACAATATCAGAAGGATTCTCACAGGAAATATGGGACTTCACTGCTGCAAGACCGGAGTTATTTGTACTGGTAAGTGACTTAAAGGGAGAGCACATTGGTCTTGCAGAAAGTGAAATTGATGCCATCGTAAGAGAAAAAATACCTTCTTTGAACCACTTCAACAGCCCATTTCTGTACGTATTTGCAGCAGGACCTATTGGATCATCTGAGTTTCCCCTGTGGCTCATACAGAAGGGAGCTTCTGGGTTCGTCATCAATGTGGGTATGCAGGAAGTGTTGACAAACTTTGAGTTTGAAGTGCTGTTCTTTTCCGCTGCTCTTGCAGGTAACCCAGTGGGCGAGGCCATGCTCTATGCTAAGAATGCAGTCCACACTGCAGGATACTGGTATCCCTTGAGCGGATTGTGGATGTCTGAAGAACAGTACGTGCGGGAGGAAGCCTGCTGCTTATTTGGTGATCCTGCATTTACTATCCCTGTGGAACGCCCTCTGGATTCGGTGCCCTCTCTTGATGAACTGCTTTCAGATCCTTCAAAAGAGGCTCAGAACTTGCTGGAGAAGATCCAGAACATCAAAGAGAGACTTTCAGAGCTTGAAATAGAAGTTGAGGGTATAGATGAAGCCTTGACAGAATCTCAAAAGGTAATCGATGAGAAAGATCCGGAATCTGCCCTTGAGTTCATAAAAAATGAATACAAAAAGATAAAAGATGAACTACATCAGATATGTCAAGGAGAAATTGAAAAATCTGAAAAAATAGCAGAGAATGATCTAGAACTTCTTGGAATTCTTGCTTCTGCCAAGAAAGCCTTTGATGAAGAAAGATATGTTGACTGTTTGGTTCTCACTTCACAAATTTCCGAAAAGGGAAAGAGCAGCCGCACTGTTCTTTTCATGGGTATTGGAGCTGTCATTGCAGGGGTGGTACTGGTTGTATGCTTTGTGTACTTCAGGAGGTAATTCAGTGAAAGTAGTGGTATGCCTTTCCATTTTTCTTTTCTGTTCTCTTTTCAGTTTACACGTGACCAGTTCAAGGGGAGAAGATTCACAGAACCTTCACGTAGAAGTTGTAGAAGGCACACTGCATGTAGAGTACACACTGATGACAGAAGAAACAGTCTGCAAAGCGGGGGATGCCCTCAAAGTAACAGCCCACATTAGCTGGCATACAGAGAAAGAAAAAACCACAGTCCTCTCTGTAGTCATGGAGGGAACACCCTACACACAATCGGAATTATCTGAACAATTTGGAACATTGATCACCTTAGAACCTTGCAATGGGTCATCCGGTTTCGAATCAGAAGATATGTCAGGATTCTGGGGCTACTGGTTCGATGAAGTTTCTGAATATGGGTTCTTTTCTGATTACGCAAATAAAGTGATGTACAACTGGAATGAAGTGGAAATAACGCTTCACGAGGACCACAAAGGGAGAATATATATTTTGGAGG
>Ga0209636_10000863_pt1 | contig 30107 bp, 33 predicted proteins | sample DeeMarSWOR152_54_FD_187464 | JGI IMG/M metagenome (GOLD analysis project Ga0209636, IMG submission 187464) | Marine sediment microbial communities from White Oak River estuary, North Carolina - WOR-1-52-54 (SPAdes) (version 2) | ecosystem: Environmental > Aquatic > Marine > Intertidal zone >...
AAATGTTGCAAAGACAGGCGTAGACTCTATAATCATAGGAAAAGCCCTCTACGAGAGAAGATTCACACTCAAAGAAGCACAAAAAAATGGCAATATAAGTAAAGAAATTGATGATTAACTCTGATTACGCTTAGGGAAATCCTAAGAGTGATTGATCATTAGAGATTTAACTTCTCGAAAAGAAAAGGCCACACAAATGTTACGATGATTGTAACCAATGCATATCTTATTGCACGTAGCCAATAGACTTCTGTGAGAAGGATTGGTGAAAGTCCAAGTGTAAATCCAAAGACTAAGACTAAACCAATTATTACTCTTAATATTATTCGCCATTTCGCTTTTTTACTACCGGGTGCTTCAAAGTTCACGTAACGCCTCTCGAGGAGAAGCCCTATTCCTAATCCAATCATCATTCCTCCATTAACCCCAAAGTTAGTTTCTAAACCAATAATCGTCACTGGTGAAATAAGTTCAGTGAGAACCATAGCAACTAATCCGAAGATGGCGAGTCCAAGATACGATAGGTTAGGATTGAATCTTGAAAGAAAGGATTCTACTGGTTTTTCCAGCCTCCATATTGCTGATAACAGAATTAATCCTACCATCCAGCCAGCGAGAACATCACCTAACCAGTGAACACCCAAGTAGATTCTTGATAAACCTATCAGTAGGATTAAACCGAAAAAAAGAAAACTTATCCACCATTTCTTGATCTTTATTCCCAACCAACCCCACAAAACAACAGAGTTCTGGGCGTGTCCACTAGGTAAACTATAATTCGAAACGTCCGCTCCAGAAAGCCAGTTTGCTGACGGCGGTCGTAGATTTCGGAAAGTAATTTTCATCCAATAGTTTAAGACAACAGAACTGACTAACACGAACGTGAGCTTTATCGATTTACGTTTATCCACTGTCCAAAAACCAATCGCTATCAACATAGTATAGAAGTAATCAGAACCCAGTTCGGTGATTATTCTGAAGAACGATTCAGCCCAAGGTAATGTTAATCTGAATATATCAGTCCAGTAAGTATCAAACAATTCTGTCGTAGCCATACGAGATACCATCTCAGGTGAGTTCTTTGCACGAACAGACAAAGAAAGTAAAGATAACGTTAATACTAAGAAAAGGAAAAAATGAAACTTCCTTCCCATAAAGAGCCTCCATCAGTTTCTAAATATCTTCAATAACCATAATAATTATTTCGACATCGCAAAAATGATTGATAGCTTCTAGTGAATAGCTTATCTCTGATTAGGGATGGGAGAGGCATACCAGCGCACTTGCAAGAATTTATACTAAATCCTCTTTTTTACTCAAAATACGAAAAGGTTTCTAAATATAATGATTGAATCTGATTAAGGGGCGGACAGACAGAGAAAATCTTTAGTGTATTAATGTTTTTTTAGTATTCTTAGGATTCTTTCCATTATTTTTCTTCTTAAGGTGTTGAAGGTCGCAGAATTTGGGGCCCTTCCATTTGAACAAGTTCATTAAATGATACCTTGATACCTGCCTCATCAAGAAAAGCATGAAAACAGCTGGTACCAGTGCCATGATAACCGAACTTCATCATAGTAATTTCTGCACGTCCGCTATGTTCGCCAACAACTATTTTATGTCCGTCAGAAAATACCAATTCGATGTGGCATGGATGATGACCTGATATGCAGTGAGCCTCTATGAGTTTTCCATGTTCCTGAATCAGATTTCTAGCAATTCTCCGCATTTCCTGTTCATAAGACATTTTTCACCCTTCCCTCAATAGATAAATAATTAATAACCCTATGTAACGTTTTCCATTAAACAGATAATTTTTATGAGTCATCGTAATATTGTTTTCAATTGGATGGAGGAAAATATGAGTGTATAACAGTGAAGAAGTTATTGGTTTAATTGAGAGAGTTAATCCTTGGGGTCCAAAGAAAGAATGGAATTTGTTCTTTACTAATAGACGGGTTATTGTAGCTCGGGTTGGGGGAGGCTTAGGAAGATCTCTTGTTGGAGTCATAGGTCATGCTTTAGATGGACGTGAAGCAGAGAAAACATCTGATAAATTGAAAATATTATCAGTCAACGAGATTCTGAAAGCTCATGAAGACAATTTTACCATAGAATACCCCGATGTTTTAGAGGTCACAGTAAAGAAACCAGGATGGTTAAGAACAATTAGTAAATTGAAAATTAAAACTAGACAAGAAAATTATGAATTCGACTTAGCACCTGTTGTAGATAAAGACAAGAATCTTTGGTGGAAAAAGTGTGTTCAAGGTCTACAATTAGCTTTTGGGGAAAAACTAACGATAAAATAGTCATATGTATATCAGGAAATTATCAATTGACTATTTTCATACTGACTTTATCATTATCGATTCGATAAACGCTATCTTTCAGTTGTTTCTTTATTTCTGATTAAGGAGGTCTTGACAGACAGACGGGGAAACACTTAGAGTGACTATGAGTGACTATATTTCAATAGATTCATATAAAATTAATCAGAAGTGAAGATATCCCCCGCAAATCTCCACTCCTATCTTTTTTATGTATCAGTTGGGCTCTGATTACGTATTAGCAATCAAATCATATGGTCTTTTGAATGAAAATCATATTTAAAATAAAAGTTAGAAGAAATTCGTCGCTTTATCGGTTCTTCCAAGGTGAAGCTAAACTAGTCAAGGCTATACGTGGCACACCTATGAGTGGAACTGATTTAGGAAACGATGTTTGGCGATTGGAAACCAGTAATAATATCAAATCGCAATTTGTAAAGAGTTGGGCAGAATTTTTGAAGGGATTCTTGAAGAACGAATTGGGGTACGTAATGAGCGAGCAGATTATAGAATAATCGAGCAGGCGCAATGATAGGGATGTTTTCAAAATCTACAGGAAGCGGGATTATTGAAGCCTAGAGTGAGTTAGTATCCTTGGGCAAATGCCTGGTATTTATGAATAATGTAGGAAAAATCCTCAGAGTGATTAATGTTTTTCATGTATAGTAGAATATTCTGATAGGTTATTAATATCGTCCATTATAATCATTATTTGGAGAGGTCTATGGAAGATGCAAATAGAGTTGAGGTTTTAATTAATTCCCTTGATAGAAGCATAAAGGAGTTACGGAGGGCTCCATATCATGGTACAGAAGCTATATGGCCCGTACGCAAAGTCATCGATTCATTATATAACACAGTAAGGGAATTGGAAAGTTTTGAAAGTAAGAGTGCTATAACCACATTACTGAATGTGCTTAAGGTAACTGATAAGCGATCGATTAAAGAGAGGTTCTGGACAACTGAGGCTAAGTGGGCTGGTCAGAGAGCCATTCATGCTCTTATGAAGATTAGAGGAGACGAATCTATCGAGGGACTTAGCGGATGTTTAGATTTAAAGAATTTGGAGTTGCGATTATCAGTTGCTCATGCGCTAGCAAATTGCGAAAATGATATAGCTGCTTCCGCGCTTGAAAACCATAGGTTACATACCAAATATGATGAAAGTACGGGAGAATTGAGTCTACCAGTTTTGAAAGTGAATGAGAAAGCTGAACCCGTTGAGATAAAGAGAATTACGATCAAGAAAGAGTGCGTGTGGTGTGAGCAACTTAAAAATCCAGAGTTCTTTAATCCACGATATTCTCGAGGAGGTGGTTACTGCACTTTGAATAACGGTCCTATAGCATTAGATTCAACTTGCAAATCCTTTCAACCAAATAGCCGTGGTTCTTGGTGGTTACAAGCCTTCTACATGAGTGCGAAATACCCTCAAGTTCGTGTCTGGTGGAAAACAGTCTAACTTATGCGTAGTACCACATCTACCGATTCTGTGAATATGGGATAAACATGCGTGCATTTTTCCTCAAAGGGTGGGGCTGCGATCCAGGAGAAGTTGAACTACTACCAAAAGGGCTTAAGATTGAACAACCTAAAAGTGTCGCCAAAAGACTGGCTCTCACACTAATTATCGGTCCAGCAGGAACCTCTGCTAAAGAGAAAGCATTTATCATTCCTTACAATAGAATCAAAGATTTAAAAATAATAAGCAGAAAACCTGCCTCATTTGGTCCTGAAAAACCCTTTATAGAACTCACATTCCTTAATTCGAATAATAAAGCACAAACACTTACTTTTGCTCCTATTGAAGGTTTTATAGCCAAATACAAAAGCGAAGAGTTCATGAAAAAAATTAAATCAAATATTGAAAAAGATAGAATAAATATAGATTAATCAAACCTGTCATTTAATAATCAAATGCTTCTTAGATAATATCTTGCCTTTGAGTATGCTGAGGAAACCCTCAGAGTAACTCTGAATATTAAGCTATAAAGAGATTTTATTATCCTTGTTCACTTTGTTTAAATGAACATAGAGGTTGATGATTTGAGTTTTAGAGTCGCAGAACAAAAAGACATTTCTACTTTATCAGAATTAGCAGAGGAGTTCATGCCTGGTGTTGCAAGTAGAGAGCAACGTGAGGAGGTGTTAAAAATCTCTATGGAGAGACCTGATTACGAACTTCTAATAGTTGAGGAGGATGGTAGAGTCGTTGGATTTGTTGATCAATTTATTATTGAGGATTTCGTGCATGGAGCTAAACTAAGTTATATCCAGAATCTTTTTGTAACAAAAAGATATAGGGGAAAAGGTCTAGGCGACCTATTACTAAAACAAATTGTAATGAGTTCCAAAGAGAAAGGAGTGTCTGAAATTCATGTTGCAACCGAGTTCGAAAATGAATCTGCAATTAAACTGTATAAAAAACGTGGATTTCTAAATGAGTCTTTACTACTAGAGAATAATGTAAAGGAACAAAAATCCCTCAAAACGACTATGTAATAATAACCCTTGTTTTGTTCAAATAATTTTCATACATAATGTTTAACTTAGAAATTAACCTATTTTGCTTGGAGAAAGTATATGCCTGATTTCTCAGAGAATGAATTAGCTGAGATTGAAAAAATAAGTAAAAGCCTTCTACCGGGAGAGGAAGTGCTATTTGTTGCCACTCAAGGAAGAATTGTACCGGGTGGATCTTTAACTACGCCAAACACGATTTTTGCTACTAATAGACGAGTCATAATTAGAAATCCATCTTTGCTCGGTCTTAGGGCTGGCGTTGAAGATTATTCTTATAAGAGCATAACCGGTGTTAAAGTTGAAAAGGGAATATTTTCTTCGAAAGTTTACATTACAATACCTGGTTTGGGAGGTATGGAGAGTATTCTTCGTCAGCATGGAATCGAAGAGGCTGAACTCGCAGCAATCCCGCATGAAAAAGCAATCGAACTTCGAAACATCATAAATAATGGTATCATTGGTTTACTATCTGATAAAAAAGTATCATTAGCATACCCAGTTCCAATTGATAGTCCAGTTGAACGTATAAAGAAGTTGAAAGAACTTTTTGATAACAATTTAATAACGGAAGAAGAATTTGAAAGAAGAAAATCTGAAATATTAAAAGAAATCTAATTTTAAACAGCTTGATAAAAAAAGGAACAAATTGATGCAGTGAATGGTTGAGTATTAGTTTGCATCTAGTATTTCGTTGTCCTAAATGCGGTTCTCTGAGATACGCTAAAGAGGGGCAGAAGAGAGCGCTATGTTTTAAATGCGGTTATCAAATACCTGTTGATCTGAGAAGAATCAGGATACTCTACAAGACAGCTAAAAGAGAAGAAGCAATCATTATTATACAACAGTTGAAGATGGAGCAAGGCGCTTTAGAAAAAAGACAAACGAAGCTCTCTACTTAGATAAATTAACTGATCGATTATATCCATCAATATACGTATCGAATTTCTCCAGCTGATTTTGGATAATACCCAAGAGAACTCCACTCAGTAGCAAAGATTTTATTGATGTCTTCAACTGCCTGCTCCAATTTCATCTTCTCTATTAAAAGATTCTTAAAGAGAAGAATAGTAGCACTATCCGCGTTAGATGATGTGATCCGCCCATTCCAACCAACGATAGCAAGTGCCCCTTTATCAAACAAATCAATAGCTAGACTAGCGTCATAAAGTCCAAAACTTCCAGTAATTATTATGAAAGTATCTTCAAATTCACCCTGCATTATTTCAAAAACAAAATCCGGTGATAACGCAAAATATTGTTTATCATCATTAAATGGCTGAGCTGAAACAACTTGGCCATTCTGTTGCATCAGAGCATATTTTTCTTGATCATACTCTTCTGAAGTAACCAAGAAGATGGGAATCCCATAATCTTGTTCTTGTTGCCCCTCAATCAGACATTGAGGAGTTCTGATTATTATCAAATCATAGCCAAAAACTGGAAGTGCCTGATAGAAGTCAACTGTCACAACTTCCCAACTATATACATCTACAGTGTACCCCTTCGTTTGAAGGAGTGTTCCAACCTCACTAATGAATGTTTGATTTGGCTGATTGATACTGAGAGGATCAATAATCGCTGCAAATAGTTTTGGGGATTCAGGTGGCGACTGCGGTGGGTTAGTAAAGTACATAAAAGTCATATACAGTATTGAAATTGAGAACAATACTGCTAAAGAAACATAGATGATGTCTTTAATTTTCCACTTCTTCGCCGATTTTTTTTCTCTTCGATGTGTCATTTGAAATTACCTAATTTACTGTATTAATGATTTAAACCTTGTATATTCTATACATTTTCTTTAAAAATACTATTTATAATCGAGATATAGGGATTGAATCCAATCGAGATATTTTTACTATAAGTACTAGCTAAACCCTCAGGATAATCGTAGACTCAGAACGGACTCAGATGAACATTCTGAATCAGGTTCTTAAATAGGCTATAATGTAAATGAAAGTGGTATTATCGAAGCATGTTAATTATAGCCCCCTAATCAGAGACAAGAAAGTTTCTGTAAGTTATCAATTATTGCTTTTAGTACGTTTTGATCAATCTTATAGTTTATGAGAAATATTTTTTAGAAAAAAAGTTAGTAGGATATGTGGGAGAGATATGGGCATTTTTTATAGATTTAGAAAGAATAGTTCTAAACAGTATCCGCCACGAGAAGATATTATTGGACATAAAGATGAGGACTCAGGAGAGGAGCCCCTTCCAAGGTATCCTGGATCAATCATGATGAAGCATAGTAAGACAGAGCCTAGATCATGGGAGAAGATTGGTGGCGTTTACATTGAATATAAGACATCGGAGTATGTTGGGCCTGTCGCAATGTGGTATAAGGATTTGATGACTAAGGAAGGGTGGAATATAGAATCGTGGACACCACCATACGTTCTTACTATGGGTCCTAAGGGTAATGAACATTTCATCACTATAGTATATATGAAAGATAGAAGAAGATGTGATATAGGAGTAAAATGGTATCCCACACACACAAAATACTGGATTGACATGCAGTTAGGATAAAAAAATTTCGAAAAAAAACGGTATAAATTCGTGCAAGTGCGCTCGTATCCCCCCGACTACCATACAGTGCTATGTGGTTACCGCACCACATTTTTATTTATGAAAATTCAAAAATATATGATAATTGAATTCTTGTAATGCGTATTCCAATGAATAGAGTCCAGATTGAGTGCATTTCTGCTCTACTTATTTTCTTTGTTCCATTTTTAGCTGGATATCTTCTTTATGTTTTAGGCTATCTAACAGAAGTGTTAGGTCACTATGTGATATACCCAATTTACATTGTAGGTTCGATTTTGCTTACAATACATAATAAGCGATCGTTGGAAGAAATTGGATTAACAAGAAAAGAGTTGTTCATAAGTTTTGGATACTCTATGATATTTGTAATAGTCAATTTCTTCTCAAGATTATTTTTTACTGATCTCCGACTTTCACCAGACTCTAGTTCTGCTTTCTTTTTTGCATACAATTTATTCTATCATTTATTTGGTGGTTTCGGACAAGAGATTATCTTTAGAGGATTAATTCTATTCTCCTTCAATAGATGGAAAGGATGGAAATATGCACTCCTCATCTCATCAATACTATTTGGGTTTGCTCATATTCTTCGTGGTGTGATGGGTATAATCGCTACCACAATTATTGGAATATATTGGGGATGGGTAGCACTAAAAACAAGAAATATAATCGGCGTCTCTATTGCTCATGGTCTGTACAACTTCCTCTTTAGTTTCATGTTCATATCTTAAAGAAGTAAGCAATAGAAACTCCCATTTTTTATATAAATGTAAATATAAATTTTTTGAAATGATATAACAAATTCAACATCCATTTCATCAGTCAAATTCCATTTTTTTAACAATGGATTAATTTTTTTTAGATTTATCCAAACACTGGGTTCTCCTGATACATACTCAAAATAAAAATCAGAAACTGCTGTTGTTCTTGTAACGCTAGTATCTATTTTTCCAGAATTTACTATAAAAGGACAGTCCATCCTAACTTGAATTTGTTTTACATCTAATGGTTTAGATGGTAGTGTAACTCTTGCAGCGTCTAGTTTTTTAATTATTTTTATTTTTTTCCTTATTTTTTTAACTTCCCATTCTATATCTTTAATAGGATTCTTATCCCTCTTAGAAATTTTTGTGTATTCATTTGTGTAATGAATTTCAAAAGGTTCTTCTTCTGCGATACCTTTTATAAAAACTCTGTCTTGGGGAAATAGTTTCTTCAAATCTTCTGGTAGGAATTGAAGCCCAAAACTTGTATCCGTAACAATTCCCTTGGGTCTAGCAAAATCCAATAATCTTTGAGAAAGATTTAGAACTCTTCCTGAATAATCAATTATTTTATCTTCTGCTCTTAAACAGCAAGCACTCCCTCTAGCCAAACCAAATCCAATATTTATTGGAGTCTCAAAATTAATTAAAACATCTTTTTTGAAAAAAGTATTAAAATCTTCCAATAAGATAAGACAAGTTTCAATTACATCAGTTATCTTTTTTTTACATTGTTCTTCATCAAACTTATCAACTGATATAACTACAAGTAAACCATCACCAGTTGTTTTAAAAAATGTAGCATCTGGAAAATATTCATTTAATATTTTTAAATATAATTTTTGGAGATATAGACCAACCTGATATGATTCTATTTTATAACAAAAAGGTGTGAATCCTCAAATATCACAAAATATTGAGATTATCGATTCTGATTTTCCTTCAACCTGCTCTAAAAGTTTCTTAAGTTGTTTGTGCAAAGTGCTTTTCCTCTCCTATTTTAGATAAATGGTCTAACATTTATCACAGCTAGTAAAAAAATTCAATATTATTAAAATTTTTTTCTTCCTCTCCAACTTAATTATAAATAAAACACTGATTCTACTGAAATATTTTTCCTTACTATACACTACACATATACTGTTAACTTTCATATAGTTTTGACCAAAATGGGCAAAATTTGAACGATTTCTAGTTATATAATACATAGATATATACAGCTAAGAATTATGGTCTGTAAATGTCACAATACACTATACTGTGACATAGGCGTTTATTTCGTCAAAAGAAGCCCAAAATGAAAAGATACTAGTTATATATTACATAGAAATAATGAGCTTTCTCATAGATTTCAATCCCTAGTAATTGTAGTTTAAAAAAATGTAAGGATCAATTTCTAATATCGCTTCCAGTGTTACTTTGGGTATATTTTCTTTTACAAAACCATAAAGTCAAGATAGAAAATATAAGACTAACTGAAATTGCTTCATAAGGGAATCCAGATATTGACGGTGTTTCAGGTTCACTTTCGTCATCATCAGGATAATGTTCTTCATTATCTTCATAGTCATACATCGAAATAGTAGCTTGCCTATATCCTCCAACCTCTATTATGACAGCATTTTCACCTTCCATATCTGGTGGCAATTCGCCTATTCTCCAACCTTTGTTTGATACCTCACAATAGTAATACTTCTTTCCTTCATACTGGATATAATAAGCTGTGTAATCGACTTTAAAAATACTTGCAGCTACACCTACAACTAAATGTGATGTTCTTACTCTTTGGGGATTCTCCATGCTAAAAATTAATAACACAGTGTAATAACCCTTTGCGGTGAGGAAACTAGCTACTATAAATGACTTATCGCTACAATCCCCCTTATTATTCACTAGTGTTTCTATAGGATAAAACTCCTCTTCATGTTCTTCATATGGAATTTGCTGAGCAATCTCTAAAACCGCATTAATGAAAGAATAATCGTCTGAGCAGATATCTGAGAGTGAATCTGCAATTTCAGTGAACATCTCAGATGTTACAAATTTTTTTAGATCGTTATAGACATACCTGCTATGGCTTTGCCCTACATAGTATTGATATGTTTCTCTAGGTATCGATATAGAAAAAGATCTAGAATGACCATCTTCGTCATGAATGGTATATGTCCGCTCATAATCACTTGCAGCAACCACTACATCATGGGAAAAACTTGATGTAGAAATATAGTTGAAAGAAAACAACAAAGATAGGAAGATAATAAGCGTAAACTTTTTTCGAAGCAATCTCTCTCCACACTTAATTACAGATAAAATGCTGTTTCTAGTGAAATAATTTCTCTAAGGATACAGTAGAATATATTATATTCTCACATGGTTATTTCGTTAAAAGAAGCCAAAAATGAACGATTTCTTGTTTTAAATAATTTGTTATAACACTCTTAAGATTACTTTATCTCAACTTCATATATTAAATGTCAGTAGTTTATCTAGTTACTTTCCTTTTTTAAACTCACATATGTTTGAAAGGGGGCATTCAAAGCATTTTGGATTCTGCGATTTACATGTGTACTTAGCTAGAAGCCATATTAGACCTGACAATCGCTCCCTTTTATCTTTTGGAAGAAATTGCATCCAAGCATCTTGAACATCTTGATAATCCGCTTTGGAGTCTACCATTCCTAGTCTTTTTGCAACCCTGTCGAAATGCGTGTCAATTGGTATCACTCCACTATAGCTGTACCGACTCGTTAAAAGTACATCAGCGGTCTTATCACCAATTCCTGGCAGCTCTAAAAACCTCTTTTTTGCTTCTTCCTTTGGTAAATCCAATATAGGAGTGATATCTCCATTATATCTTTCCAAAATCACTTGGGACAGTTGCTTTATCCGCTTTGCTTTTATATTGTACAGTCCGCCACTCCTGATTGATTTTTTTATTTTTTGTAAATTAGCTGAAGCTAAAACTTCTGGGGTTATTTTAAATTTTGAAGCCAATCCCTTGTATGCTCTGATGCAGTTTACATTGCTCGTATTTTGAGAGAGCACTGTTATGACCAACTTTTTGAATGGGTTCTTAAAGGTGTATTCCTCTGACCAAATATTTCTAAGAAGTAGACCATACTTCTCATTTAAATCCTCTATTAGATTATCATCTAATACTTGCAATCTCATATTATCTCACTATGAATTTCCAAACAATAATAATTAAAATGATATTTTTACTTTCAACCTATTTTTGGTCTCTAAGTTTATAGATGTGTTGAACAAATAGAATCGGAATTATAAACTATTTACGTAGGCGGGTTCATTTTGAGCATTGAACTTCCAGAAGCCAAGATTCTTTCAGAGCAAATAAAAAATAGAGGGGGTTATTTAGTTTTCCTTGGTTTCGGTGGTTGCATCATTCCAATAGATGGAATCTTACCAAGCTCCTCTAATGGCATAGCGAATACTATGGTGTTGCTTTGATCCTTGCTGACGTCTGTTAAAGTCTCAAGTTTACGCAGTTCAAGTGCTGCAGGAACATTCTTCATAGTTTCAGCTGCTTTGGCATAGTCCTTAGATGCTTCGAGTTCAGCTTTAGCCTTAATCTTTATTGCTCTCGCTTCACGGTCTGCTTCAGCTTGAACAGCCATGGCTCGTTTCATGTCTTCAGGTAAGAGTATGTTTTGGAGCTCAACTGATCTTATGTCGATACCCCAGTCACCAGAATCAGCGTCTACTACTTCCTTAAGCTGCAAAGCGATCTCCTGCCTTTTTGAAAGCAGGTTGTCAAGATCAAAAGTACCTACAATGTTCCTAAGCGCGGTCTGTGCCCGTTGTTGAATAGCATAGCTAAAATCCTCAATTTCTATAACGCTCTTTTTCGCGTCGATAATTCTCATCAACATTACTGCGTCTATTATTACTGATATATTGTCACGTGTAATGGCTGCTTGCTTTGGCATGTCTATTGCTCGTGTTCGCATATCCCGTTTAATGATTCTTTCTATGAAAGGAAGTTTGAAGTTAAGACCTGGACCAAATTCGCGGGAGTATCTTCCGAGACGAAAGACAAGAGCTTTCTCCCACTCCTTATTTATGACTATCATTGATGACAGCAGGATAATCCCGAAAAACAGAAGCACTATCGTCACAATTATGAATACAATATTTCCAAATATTGCTCCAAGCACACTCATTTTATTATTTCACCTCCTTCGAAGTAGGGTCTTCTAAAACTTATTATCAAAGTATGTCGCGGTACTGAAATTGTTTCCAATAGGCAAACTTGCTGATTTTGTACTGATGTTATTGTTAAAAATATGTGGGTTATAGTTATATCAACTGTCTAAGTGATTGTTTTCTGTTTTTTACTAAGTCTTTCTTCTTTTTTGATATAGTTAAAAGAAGTGTGATTGTTGCTACCAATAGTACTACCCATATCGCAATCGACATTCTTTTTTCTATTTGCCTCGTTGTTTAATATAGTGAATTTAAAGTATTTAGAATTTATCTTGATTTTACGAAGAAAATGCCCGTTTTTAACGTGAATGATGAGAATTATTATCAATATTTACTCAAATAATACTGTTCTATGCTTCGTAGATCTTCAAAGCTTGAACTGAACAGCTTTTCTCACATTCAAGACACCCTGAGCAACTACTTGGATTCTTAACAATTGGCATATCATCAAGCCAGTCCAATACGCCAAAACTGCACGCTTTAACACAATCCTTACAGGATGTACATTTATCATAATCAATTACGATTCTAACAACCATGAAAAATGACCATCGATAATTTCAAGGATTCAAACTTGCATAAGTTGAGTAAAATAATGTACAATAATCTAATTACGCTTCGACTTATTTCATATCTATGTTAATCTCTTTTGAAGTTGAATATTTCAGCTTTTTCAAGTTTATCATAATGATAGAATGAGCCAGATATCTTATTCTTGAAGTTGAAACCACTATTCTCTATTTTCTCTCTAAGTGCCCAAGTGTCTATATGAGTTGGAAAGACTGAGATCCATCCTTCCCGCTTCAGAACCCTGCGAATCTCCAATAATAAATTTGGTAACCTAGTATCGTCTATTGAGAAATACCAGAATATGTCATAAAGCAAAACTACATCAACAGAGGTATCACTTAATGGTATTTGTATTTCACCCGTTGTGATTATTCTTCTTATGTTGTTAAGCTTTTCAAATTCAGCTCTCCGCATAAGTTTACTCAAAGCTCGAGAATCCTTATCTAACGCATACACTACTCCTTGATTTCCCACGATTTTTGCTGCTGGAATTGTATTATTCCCTTGGCCACAACCAAAATCTAGAATAGTCTGCCCACTTTTTATCCCAATCATCCTCAAGGCGTCAACCCCCTTTTTATCCAACCATGACCTCAGATCATCTTCGCTTCTTTTCATTGATTTAAAGAACATTTCCGAATTCACACAAAATACTTCTCTTAGATGAGGAAAACTTACTTTTAAGAAAAACAGGGATATTCTACATCTTGAAGAAACCAATACATAAATAGTAAAAATTATCCATACTCACAAAGTTTCTATAAATTTATAGGAGCTATTCTATTCTAATCTTTTGTTCGTATTCTGGAAAGTATGTGGTTATGACTTTAAGGTTAAACCGTGAAAGAATTGACTCCTTTGGTTCTCTATCCAAGAGAAATTCGAATGATCTTTCAATCAGTTCTTTCTTCGTAATCTTACCTTTAGTTAATTTCTCATAATAGCTTTTATCTAAAGTAACTATGTGTTTTGTTTTTGTTCTTCCTTCTTCCAGAATGACTTCAAATTTACTCTCATCGATCTGTTTTACTTCTATCATTTCCTTAACCATACCGGTGATTAAAAAGGATGCAACTACCACCTGAGGATGTAAAGAATGGGTTTTCTAAGTGTTATCTTTCTCGTATCATGCTAGTTCCGCATTTAGGGCAATTCTGTTGATAGCAGGGTGTTCCCGCAACGTGTGCACTCTTATGTCCACAGCTTGGACAGACACAATAACCTCCTGGACCAGCTGCAAATCCCCCCATTCTACCTTTGCCTTTTCCAGCACCTCTTCCACTCATTTGAAATTACCTTCTTCAACTTATTATTACATAATATTATTAAAATAATAATTTTTCAAGAATATTTTTCTCACATGCTAAATAAAAATGATGAAACAATAACTTGGCAATCTAATTTAATTAAATTTAAACAATAGGTAAAATTCAAATCAATGTTTTTAGATCAATTTCGTTTCTAACATTTCCATTGAGTCTATTTGACGACCTTTTTTTATTTTCAATTTTCTTCAGAAGTAAGTCGTAACTTGAGATTTGGTTATCACTGTTTCTTGGCTCTTTCTTATGTGAATAAGTTGTCTAGAAACATCATCACAACGAAGCCAGCTATGACACCCAGTGTTGCTTCGCGTTGGAATCCTTTACGATGGCTTTCAGGAATCATCTCATGACTCACAACAAAAAGCATGGCACCAGCTGCGAATGCGAGGCCCCATGGAAGTATAGGCTCAAATAAGGCAACTATTGCTACTCCTAAGAATCCGCCTACAGGTTCTACAAGTCCTGTAGCTGTAGCGTACCACAATGCTTTTTTTCGGGTATATTTCTCCCTGATTAAAGGGAGAGCGACGGCTAAGCCCTCAGGCATGTTCTGAAGCCCTATAGCCATGGCGATCACTAGCCCTCCACTTACATCCCCACCACCAAAGCTGACACCCACTGCCAGCCCTTCTGGAAAATTGTGAAGTGTGATAGCGAATATCAAAAGCCAGATACGGGATAGCGTTGAGGACGGACCTTCCTGTCCACTAATGAAGTGAAGATGAGGAGTGTAATGTTCAATAAGGAACATGCTGGAAGCTCCAAGTATCAAGCCCATAACTGATACCCATATGCTTCCTAATTCGATGGATGGTATGATTAAACTAAAAGATGTAGCAGACAACATTACCCCTGCTGCAAAACCCAACATCGAATCTAAAATTCGATCCGATATCTTTCGAATGAACAAGACTGGAATCGCTCCTACACCAGTGGCTAACCCTGCAAGTAGACTCGCCAAAAAACCTATTGTGATTATATCTAATTCCACGTCTCTAATTTCCTCTAAAATTTATTTTCTTCAATCAATTTTTAATCTCAATTTCTTTATTTGGAATTTTTTTTGGGACTCGTTTTTTGGTGAGCAATAGTTCATTTACTTATTTTAAGAGAATTATGTACATGTAATTTATAGAGATAGTTTGAAAGTTAATTTCAATCTTTCCATTTTTTTTTGATTTTAATCATCTTTTTTAAGTTATAGTATTTTTTAAAGAGAAAATTATTATGAGTCAATCGACCTAGAATTGTTATAAATTATTGGATTAGGGTTAACGATGGAATCGTACGATGTTGGAAGCATGCCCTTTGTAGGAGATTTGAAGAAGTTCGCTGAAGGTGCTTTACATCTCACATCTAAATCTGACAAAGCAACTAGTGCCTCGACTGAGTACTTCGAGACGAAGATTATAGATGGCTTATTAGACAAACTGCGGACCGGTATCAACATTCCTAACTATCCTCAGTTTAGAGACATGAACACAATGTTTTTTGAGATGCTGAATGGAATTGAAAAAATGAGTGGTGGATATGTTGAAATTGAAAAACCTTCACTTAAGAGCGGAAGATCTAGTATACCCGAGGTTTTGGCGATAAGTAAGAATTCTGAAGAGATTTATAAGAAATTAGGAGCACCCTTCAAATTCAAGATTTGTATCACTGGACCATATACCCTATCTTCCTTGTTCGCTTACAAGGACCCTCTACTCTATCAACGGTTAAGCGACGTACTTAATGATATTGTAGATGGAAACATCTTCAAAGATAAATATGGCGAAGTTCGAATTCTAACAGTTGATGAACCTCTTTTTGGTATGATAGATGATTCAACAATCGACGTTGGCTCCGACGGCAGAGAAAAGCTTCTCCAAGCATGGGAAAAAATATTTCACAAAGGTTTAGAAAAAGGCGTGGACACGTGCATACATCTGCACAGTTCAACCGACGAACTATTCTGGGAAATAGAATCACTTAAAATAATTGAGACGCATGAGGGTGACCCTCTATATTCCTCTAGAAGGACAAAGAAGCTCTTAGAGTCCAACGAAAAAGTATTAAAAGCGAGCATTTGCGGAACAAATTTTGATAAGATAATAGAGAGATACCTCATATCTAAAAAGCAAAATCTCAGCTCTCAGGATGTAGCTCAAAAAATCGGAGATGTATGGAAAACAATAAAATCAGGAATTTTTGATCCAAATACTCTCTTGGAAAAAGCTGAAACAATGACAAAAAAACTTGAAAACACGATTAAAATTTTTGGGTCAGAAAGGATTCCGTATGCTGGTCCTGAATGCGGTTTAATGGGCTTCCCAACATACGATTGTGCCCTAGAATGTTTAAAGAGAATCCGCAGAGCTACGGAGATCGTAAATAGTCGCAACCCGTGAATTGTCTTACACTAAAAGAAATATTCAACAAATCATTAACGAGAATATCGAGGCTTCAAAGATTTTTTATTAAGCTGTAGCTGATTCTTCTTTATTCATTTCTATGTTCAGTAAGAGTTAATAGCTCCTTTCTTCGACAAAGAGTAACATTCTTTCATAATTTATTCAGAGCGAGTCTTTGATGCCTTCAAACAACCCTTTCAATAGAGAGTACTTTAACGGTGACGGCTCAAACTACAAGGATTACAATGAAATGGATTGTAATCACTACTGGCTTAAAAGATTGAATCCAATACTCAACTACGTAAAGCAGGGACGTCTTTTAGAGTTAGGATGTGCTTATGGTTTCTTTTTAAAGAGAGCAAAAAAGTTCTTTGATGTAATTGGTTTAGATGTATCCGAATATGCCCTTGAACAGACAAGATATCATGTACCTAAATGCCATCTAGAAGCATATGATCTGAATAATAAACTTCCTTTTGATGAAGGAGAATTTGATGTAATCGCAGCGTTTGACACCCTAGAACATGTTAAGAATATAGATCTCTGTATAGGTGAAATATCGAGAGTTTTAAAGCATAAAGGCTATTTTGCGTTTCAGGTACCCGTTAGGAACATAATTACAAAGCTTCTCGGATTTTTTGATATGGATGAGACCCATGTCTCAATTATGGCCGAAGAAAAACTGGTACGCTTACTTCAACTCAATGGGCTATCCATTATGATGAAAAGTAGTCTCTACACCATACCAAAAATCCCAACACTTATCGAGATTTGGAGTAGAAAAAGGATTGCCACCTACATTCTACCATATATGTACTGCATATGTAAAAAAAGTGCTGAGTTTACAAATTAGTATTAGTCTCTGTTATAGTATTTCATTGATGATCTTTATAGGTTACTAAGTTGGTTTTTTATATTTTTAAGAAAAAGAGTCAAGTATATTAACCAATTCAACTATCAAATATTCTTTAATTGAGAATTCGTGATGAAAATGTTAGGTCTACGTTCCTGGATGATTGGTACGCTTGCGTTGATAATTAGCTTATCGACGCTCTTCTTCACAGTTGTATTAACGTATGTTGGATCTTTTGATATTTTCTCTTTAGTTATTCTAGTGGTTGGTTTCAATCTTGTTCAGTGGCTTTTTTCGCCTTACCTTATAGATGCAATGTATAAGGTAAAAGAAGCATCCACATCTAGTTATACTAATCTTCAAGATGTGGTTGAACGCTTGAGTAATAGAAGCAATATTAACACGCCACGTTTGATGATAGCTGATTTGCCAATTCCCAACGCTTTCGCATATGGCTCGCCCATCGCAGGAACGAGGATAGCGGTTACAAATGGTCTACTGAGTACTCTTGAGGATGAGGAGGTTGAAGCGGTTATAGGCCACGAACTCGGTCATCTTAAACATAAAGACATGCAGATAATGATGTTCGCTTCAATTCTTCCTGCTATCTGCTATTATATTGGCTTTTCACTAATGTACTCATCAAGGTATAGAGATGAGAATCGTTCTTCTGGAACAGCGCTTATTGGTTTAATGAGTATTCTTCTATACTGGGTTCTAACACTATTATCTCTTAAACTGAGTAGACTGCGAGAGTTCTATGCTGACAGACATAGTATATCAGTTGTGGAAGATGGCGGACGAAAACTATCAGAAGCCCTAGCAAAGATCGTGACTTCCACCAGCAAAATGAGAAAAACTGTACGAATAGGTGGTAACAGCAGCTTGAAAACACTTTTTATAACTGATCCTGATCAATCAACAAAAGAAGTACGATACTTTACAAAGACCGATCAAGAACTGGTAGCGGAGATCTTATCAAGAAAACCAGTTCCTTACTCTTCTTTCTTGGAATTATTCTCAACCCACCCAAACATAGTAAAACGCCTCAAAGCATTACAAGAATTACAGTAGAAAAAAACTTCAGTATTTTATTCTTTTATACTATGAAGATACTATGCTATCTGAGATGTAAGATTTGAAGTCTAAAAACTAAACTAATTATGTTTAATAAGCTTCATCGCAATAAAAACTGAATCAATAGGAAAAATTAATTTGAATTAAATCAACATTTTATTTTCTCTAAGCATAATCTCGAATTATGACGCCTTACTAGGTTTAGTTGATATGAGTCTTAAAATGTTGTTTATTGGAATTCTTGTTTTATTTTGTGGTATACTTATCGCTTATGTGGAGTTCGTTTATCCAGAATTTTTCTTTGGTTGGGCTGGTCTTGGGCTAGCTGGCCCCCTAGCATGGGGGCTATTTATAATCCTTATCCTTCTGGGTATAGGATTAATCCGTGGCAGCTTTTCGGAAGAGAAGATTCCACCACTAGCATCACCAACCGATATTGTGGTTGATGAACGTATCGATATTGAGGGGAAGTCGTATTTAGAAGAGGAAATTTCTCATTGTAAGAGATATCTTGATCAAGATGAAAAGATGCTAGCATTAATTAAAGGAAACGTTGATGGCGAATCTGAATTTAATCGTCTAGTTTTAACGAACAAACAGATTATTTTCTATCCGCGAAGCAAGTTTCAGAGCGCTATAACACTTAGTTATAAACAGGATCCTACTGTTGAGGGGAAAAAAGGCAAGTTTCTTACTCACCTTGGAGAAATAAACTTCCAAATAAAGGGAAAAAATATAAAATTTAAGAATATATTAGTAGAATATATCGATGAAATCATTGATATTGTTTCTACAATGAAGTTTAAACATCGCCAAAAAACTAAACTAACCACTTAAAATAAAACCGTATCTAATAATTTTAACCGTTATTCGTGAGAGGTAAACATTAAAAAATATTTTAAATATACAAGTAGAAAATAATATTCAGTTTTAGAGTGAAATAATTTGAGTCAGATATCTACTGATAGTTTTTTTGATTGGTTTGCAGAAAAAACTACCCATTTAACCGATCAAGATTTCAAAATATTGGATATTCTAAGAGACCTCGCAGAAGCATCGCATGGGGGATATCACACTGATGCTTTTGTAAATAATCAGTCGGATAAAGCGGTAAGTATAATTGAAAATACTCAGAAAGAAATTCAACAGTATAAAACTGATTTATTGAATTTCGTTTTAGCTCCCAATCTTGAAAAAATAAGAGTTAGATGTTCTGGGTTATTTGACGAGTGGAAAACATGTTTTAATCTTCGTAGCGAATGGGCTAATAGTCTAAAAAGGTGTAATCCTGAAAAAAGCACCGAGTTATGGGTAAATGCTAATGAGCACTCGAGAATCGCCAACGACGAGACAGGGGAAATATTATCCTGCTTTTTGACCCATTCCTCTCGGAAAAAGAGTCTAAAGAATTGCAGCAAGTAATCAGAGAAAGAGAGACTATAAGGGAAATCGTCAAAATTCGCTGTCCATATTGCGGTAAACTCTATAATGAGACAGATAATGCCTGTCCACATTGTGGAGCAAGTAGATAATTTTTTAATCCTTCTATAATAAATAATTTTATGATTTGTAGTCTAGGCTACCATATACTTCGCTATATGGTGTCTAATCCATGTCTTTTTTCAAATTGCTTATGATGGTAATTTATCATTATAATAAAAAAACCTTAAGTTATGAGGTATTATTATTACAGTTACTTTCATATCTGAGGTCAATGGAGAATTGGATGGATTATTTGAATGAGTGAAATTGTGCCTCTCTCATTGATCGCTATTAGCATCGTGATAATAATAGGCTTCCTCAGTAGCTACCAGTTTAATCGGACAGGTTTTCCTGGAATATTGTTCCTGATCTTTTTGGGTTTTTTGTTCGGTCCAGTGTTTAACATCATAAAGGTTGAGGAGGTAGCCATTTTTGCGCCTTACTTGACGGTGCTCGCGACGATTCTGATTCTTTTTGAGGGTGGATTGGCAATGAACATCCGGGAGACAATAAGAGGCACTCCTAGGGCACTGCTGTTAACTATACTAGTCTTCGTCTTCAGCACTATTGGCGTTGCGTTCTTCATGGTTCTCATCGGTTTCGATATTCTTTATGGGACCTTGCTGGGGATAATGATCTCAGGTAATAGTGCAGCGGTTATCATTCCTATAGTGCACAGGATTCAAGTTAGCCAGGAAGCAGTATCGGTGGTGACTCTGGAGTCTACTTTGAACAATGTCTTCAACATCGTCTCCTTCTTAGCCATCGTCGGAATCATCGAGGCTGGAACTGTGGATCTATCATTTGTAGTTCAGGGTATTGCTGCCAGGTTCAGTGTGGGCGCTGTAATCGGAATCATTATTGGCGTTTTCTGGCTTAATATTCTGGTTAAGATAAGGAAAGAGACGTTTGCTTACATGTTGACCGTAGCGATACTCCTACTATCCTATTATCTTTCAGAATATCTGGGCGGAAATGGGGCTTTGACCTCACTTCTCTTCGGTATAATCTTGGGAAATGAGAGCGAGTTCTTCAGAATCTTGGATAGTCGTTTTGACGATGTCGTTGTCGATGAGAGCATGATCCGATTCCAATCGGAATTATCATTCCTGATAAGAACATTCTTCTTCGTATACATTGGCTTAACTATTAACTTCACCGACTTTCTGTCCGTTATCTACGGAATAATAATATCAGTCATCCTTATCATAATGCGGATCTCAGCCACCTTCTTCGCCACGATAGGCAGCACCCTGAAGAACGAAAGAAGAATTATAATAACCGTGTTATCCCGGGGCCTCAGTGAAGCAGTTCTCTCCGTGCTCCTCCTTGAATATGGTCTTCTTTACTCTGTTATGTTTCAAAACATAGCGTTTGTAGTAATAATCGTGACAAATATTCTCTGCACTATTGGCATATACACATTAACTAAAAAACAACGTTATAATCAACAAAAAGTACCTATATGACCGTTCTTTCAAAGTTAAATTAACTATCGGAAATCGATTTTCTTCTTATTCGTTTATGTGCGTTTGTTTGATTTTTTAAAATCACAGATTTAATATTTTGTTAAGGCTGTTTAGTACATTTGCAGCAGCCTCTTCATCTGGGCTTTGTGGATTATCGAGATCAGGTTCCGTTCTACCAAATAGGCAAACAGCATCTATCCTCCTCTTTTTAGCTGAACCAAAGACCAAACCAGAGAAACCGTAAAACGGTCCCGCGTATTCAGTTCCAATTCCAAACTTCTCCTCCATCTCCTTCAGGACCTTCGCCTCTGTAGCAGCACAACATATCTCTTTCTCTCCCTTCGTAAAACCAGCAATAACATACATTCTCTCAACATTCAAATCTTCAAAGACATCAAGCACCTTCTCAGCTACAGCATATTGCCCTTCAAAATTGGCATGATACCCCTGTGTTATAATCAGTGGCGGAGAATCATGAGTATAGAATTGCACACAAGGGATAGCGGGTTCGCTGCTTTTTATTTTTACTCCGCTTAAACCTGGGAATTTTGGATGAGGAGCATAAGACGGTTTTCTCTGATAAATGACCGGGAAATGAGTTGAATAAATCTTTGCGAAAAGTCTTGGTTTAACCAAGTCAATCAGTTTATCGATTACGAGTTTACCGATGGATCTCAATCCAGGAGAGCCAGTGACAGCAACAGCATTTTTAACTTTTGGTCTCCAAAGGTATTTGATCCAGGTATTTTCATTCAAAGCATATCTATCCTTTATTGGCTGAACCGAATTTTCATCATTATTTTTAGTGTTTTACAAATTAAATTATATAAAAGATGATTCTAATTAGATTTGAAAGATGAAAAAAAATTTGTTTAGTGAGCCTTTATTTAAAAGAAAACGATAACGTCATATTAATCTTTGTTTAATATCAGAATCGTCTTTAAAAAATATATATTTTTATTATTATTCCGAATTGTGAACTATAATTTTATTACATAAAAATGTAAAAGAAAAAAGATTGAATTAATATAATTATGTTATGTAGTTTTTATAATCTTTTGTAACTGCCTCGCGTTGTTTCTTAATCACGTATTCTTCTACCTCAGCCATTTTTTCTAAAGTCTTCTTCATGTACTCAATCTCTTTTTCTAGAGGCGAGAGATTGACAGATATGTTTAGTGTTTTTAATAGTACTTCTAAAACAGCTCTGACCGCATTCGCATCAACTAGATATTCGCCTGAAACTGTTCTGAATCCCTGAGTCTCTCCTAGTAAACAGACGCCTTGTAAGTTCTTAATCTTGGCTAAACCCAAAATCAATCCATTCGCTCCCCCAATTGTTCCACTTTCCATAGTAATAACATCTGAATTTTTCAATTCTTTTTTCAATTTTTTGTCTGTTACAGCCCCGAAAACTCTTGGTTTTTTCTTTGTCTTCCTTGTTAATGATGCGGCGATTGAATAGACTCTTTCACAACCATTTTGAATAGCAAGATCCAGAATTTGACTTGATATGATATACTGACCTTCGGGGGTGGCTGCTTGTATGTTGCCAGTAAAGAAGATATAGTCTCTTTCAAGCTTCTTATCATTCAAGAAGAATAATTCATTTCGAAGTAATTCTACAAGCCCATCTTCAATCAGAACGTAAGGAGGAAAATATTTGCTGTAGATCTCAGCGAATAATTTTGCATTTAACTCCTTTATTAAATGGTCAACTGAAAGTTTACCCACATATGCTATGCCTGGAAGACCACATATCAAGTATGGCTTTCTAAGTTCAGGATGACTCTTAAAACGAATTTCAACATCCATTAATGATCAGAAAAGTAATTCAGATTAGTTATTTATTAAATTTAATCGTGTTCTTTTACAAACATCAATATTTCAAAAAATATCAAACATTTAATTCTTTGAGGAAGCCATGTTGTTTAAGCCACTGTACCTGGTTAGCTTTGTACCGGTGGGTTATATCTCCTCTCTTATCCGATTGGAAGTCCCACGGTGACACCAAGACAACATCTCCAATCCTTATCCACACACGACGCTTCATCTTGCCACGGACACGGCACAGCCGTGTCTGACCATCAAGGCACCTGATCAGGATACGGTCGTAACCTAATAGCTTCTCAGCTATTCCTAAAACCTCATACTCATCTGGTAACCGGGGTTTAATCTGAGACTCGGATAAGACTTTCCTTTTACCCATATCAGATCACTGTATAAAGAGTATTTACATGCCTATTTGACTTTAATGATTTTTATCACTGAGAATATTAGGTTAACTAAGTAAATCAAATTACTATTGTAAACCGTGTATAATACCAAATGATTTATATGTGGTCAAATATCGATATCTACGATTTGAAGCATGGTGTCGTCATTGAAGTTATTCACAGTTGGACCTGTTGCGTGCTACCCTGAAGTATTGAATGAAATGAGACGACAAATGATCTCTCACAGAAGCACAGAGTATCAGGAACTTCACAAGGAAACTGTAAATCTGATCCAAGATTTTATCGAAACAGAGAATGAAGTTTTTTTCTTTCCTAGTTCAGGAACCGGGTTTATGGAGGCTTCTGTAAGGAATTGTGTAAAGAAGAAGATGCTCTCATGCGTGTCAGGAGAATTTGGCGAACGTTTCTCCAAGGTTGCGGTTTCAAACGGAAAAAAAATTGAAGAGCTTCGTGTAGATCGTGGACAACCTATTCTCCCAGATTTATTAGATGAAAAATTAAAAAAAAGTAAAGATGTTGAAGCAGTATCAATAACACATAATGAAACAAGTGTTGGATTATTAAATCCCTTAGAGGAGCTTGCAGCAGTAGTGAAAGAGCATGGAAAGCTTCTTTTTGTTGACGCAGTTAGCTCAATGGGTGGTACGTGTATTAAGGTTGATGATTGGTCTTTGGACGTATGTTTCACGAGCTCACAAAAATGTTTTGGTGTTCCTCCGGGTCTCGCTATTGGAAGTGTTAGTGAAGATGCATTGGAAAAGGCTGAAAAAGCTAAAGACAAGGGGTATTATTTTGACTTTAAACTGTATGAAAAATATCAGAAGAACTCTTTTTCTCCAACAACACCAGCTATCCCTCAAATATATGGTCTCAACGCGATATTAAAGATTATTAATAAACAAGGTGGAAAATCCTCATACTTTGATACTTATCAAAATAGAAGTAGTATAATTAGAAAAGGTGTTGAAAACCTTGGCCTCACTTTTTTCCCAAGAAAGGGTTTTGAAAGTCCAACTGTAACCTGTGTTAATGCACCACCTATGATGACTGGTTATGAAATATATCAGAAAATGCGCAGTAAAGGATTTGAACTTGCAAAGGGGTATGGTGAGTTACAAGACGCAACATTTAGAATTGGAAATATGGGGTATATAAAAATAAATGACATACATTTGATGTTGAAAGCATTAGAAACTGTCCTTGATTAGATTATCTCATTATTAAGATAATTAAAAAAATATTAGAAATTAATTGAAATAAGTATGAATGATGAATTTATTGTGTATTCGACTCTCGTTAACATCAATTGTAAAGCAATGAAATTGTTCATCGATTGTTTTTTCCTTTTTCAATCAACTTTTCTACAAGATCTGTATACTTGATTCGTTTTTTTCTTTAAATTAATGTTATCTCAATAATATGATAAGTTATTTTTTCTCTTCTTTTATTAAAATTGATCTATTATAATTAAAATTGAAAAAGGTAATACCCTGCTGTTTTACAAGTATTACATTAATAATAGAAATTTGGAAATCTTTAAAACAATCATATCTATTTTCGAATATTGAACAGTGTTTTTTTACAGATATTTTTCATTAAGTTTAAAGGGTTATCTTAAGACGTAATATCCTAAAGTAAACAAATTATCAAAACAGTGGAGATTGGAGCTTGACTGATACACTGAAGAACTGGAATAATGAATCAAACACTTCGTTTTTTAATAGTATCAAGGAACGAATCGTTAAACCACCCCCATTCAAAGAAAGACTCTCTTACGCCATATATCGGTTACAGATACAGATGAATAAGCTCGAGCAATCAGGATATAACATGCAACAGCAATATGACACTCTTTTTAAGAAATGTACGGCTGCTGTAATGAGTAAAGACTCTCAGCGTGCAAAGATGTATGCAAATGAATGTTCACAAATTAAGAAAATGGTCTCTGTAATTCTTCAAAGCCAGTTTGCTATTGAACGTGTTAGTATGAGGTTGAAGACTATCGAGGACTTTGGTAATGTAGCCATCGAGATGGGCCCGGTGGCAAACGTCATTTCATCATTGAAAGGTCAATTAAGCGGTGTTCTTCCAGATGTCTCATATAAATTAGGCGAGATAGGCGAGTCTTTAAATGAGATGGTTATCGGATTCGGAGAAGCAACAGGTATAACAACTATGGATGCTCTACAAAATGAGGAGTCTGTTAAGATACTCAATGAGGCTGCTGCTGTTGCTGAAAATCAGATGAGAGAGAGATTTCCGACTTTACCAGAGACTCCAACTCCCTCCACTGAAAGACATTCAGAGTCTAGGTTCACTACCTGAGTTCCTCAAATCTTTTACACTGGACAATTAGAGTGAAACGTTAAATTGCCTCTCAAAACAAACGTAAATAACATACTTGGAAAACCGGTTAACGATCCTTATGGTCGATACTTCGGGCGCATCGTCGGATTCGATGCCACATCAAAAGGAGAAATAACAAAGATTGGCATAGAACGTGCAAATGGAGATTTTTCAATTTACCCCATTAAACAGATTTCAATTCAAGATGATTTAGCAATCTTCACTTATTCTTGGAAGATTAAAGCACAAGATACTCTAAAGGAACTCGATCTCACTCTGAGGAAGATTACTGCACTCAATCAGTTGTTCGAGAGCGGAGAAGTCACCAGAGAATTCTACGAGAAGAACCGAAAAGAGAAAGAAGAGATAATAAATAACATTCTAAAAACAAGAAAAAACCTTGCGACTCCATTAACTGATAGAATTCAAAAGCTCGATAATCAGATTGTGGATATGCAGAGTTATTTAACAAATTTAAAATTAGAACATTTTGCTGCTGAGATTGAAGATTCTGTGTACAAGAATGTTTCAGATGCGATCCAAGGAGCAATTAACAGATCTCTACAAGAGAAGAGCGACCTTGAGAGCGCTATACAACCTTTGATGCGTTCAGTTTCAATATTGCCTCCGATTCCGGATAAAGAGTTTAGCGAGAAATCATCCCGCCCATTAGTTCTGAGAATAAAAGAAGCAATATCTTAAAACCTGCAGGGGGTCAATATCATCACCAAGGCACTTGAACAGTGGAATGACGATAATAAATCAATCATTCGAACCATAAAGAAAGTGATATGGCCTTCAGAGCGCTCAATCAAAGAGACCATGCTACAGATTATTCATAAATTGGATGTGCAGTTTAAAAAACTTCAGCAAATCTCTTCAAAGTTAAAGAGGAGAGATGAGGAATTCTTTGAGAAGTGTGTTGACGCTCAACTTGAAAACGACAGATTTCGAGCTTTAATGTATGCGAATGAGTGTGCTGAGATTAGGAAGATGGCTCAAATAGTTCTGAGCAGCGAACTTGCAATTGAAAAAGCGATTATAAGATTTCAGACCATTGGAGAGTTGGACGATGTCATGTTCGCTATCTCTCCAATAGCAAGTATAATTCAGGATATTAGAGGGAAATTGGTTGGTGTAATACCTTCAGTCGCAAATAGGTTAGAAGAAGTTAATCTCATGCTGGGCGAGGCCATAGAGAAGACAGGGAACATCAAACCTCCGACAGCTCTTCTACAATCATCAAATGAGGAAGCAACAAACATTCTGAAAGAAGCGAATCAAATTGCAGAATCTAAAATTAAAGAGAAGTTCCCTGAGCTACCAAAGGATATTGCCCTGCAAAGAGCTCAAAGCGAAAAAGGGGGCCCAATAGCACTTCTATCAAGTGGTTACTCGGACAAAAATAAGATGCCATCGACTGATAAGAGAGTCTTCAGCTACCTGAAGGACCATGATGGGAACATCAGTATTCTTCAATGCGCCTCAGATTTACGATTATCTCCTGAAGATGTTGAGAGAGTTATTCTAAAGCTAAAGGAGGAAGGCAAAGTCTCAATAGCGAATTAGTAGTGAAGGTTTTCGATGTTGACTGCGTCTCAGGAACTTGAAGAATTAGCTTCGAAATATGCTAATGAAGCGATCAATCATGACCGGCAGGGTCTGAAGGGAACAGCTTTGTCTAAGTATCAAAGAGCTGTAGAAATACTTCTGAAATTATGTTCATTGTATCCTGAGGCATCACAGAATAAAATCTACTTGAAACTGATAGATCAGTATAAACATAGAATTAATCAACTTCAAGGTTCAGACACTTACATCACACCACTAACGGAGGAAAGTGAAAAAGAATCTGATGATTTAGATCAACTTGTTCTAAAGGAAAAACCTAACATTAAATGGGGAGACATCGCGGGTTTAGAGGAAGCAAAGAAAGCAATAACAGAATCAATTATCTACCCGGTTCGCAGACCAGATCTCTTTCCCTTGGGATGGCCTCGCGGTATTCTGCTTTTTGGTCCGCCTGGTTGTGGAAAAACATTGTTAGCTGCTGCTTCAGCAACAGAGATTGAAGCCAATTTTTATTGTATCGACTCAGCTTCGATCATGTCAAAGTGGCTTGGCGAGTCTGAGAAGAACGTCTCATTCTTCTTTAAAAAGGCGAAGCAAGCATCAGAGAAAGGTAAAGCGTCAATCGTATTCATGGATGAGGTTGATTCCCTTGTTGGAATACGCAGAGATGAAGTTGGTGGCGAAGTAAGAACGAGAAATCAGTTCCTGAGCGAAATGGATAACATAGTTGATAAGAGTAAAAAGCTCCACGTCTACGTCATAGGGGCTACAAACAAGCCATGGGTTTTAGACGAAGCGTTTATTCGAAGATTTCAAAAGAGAATCCTAGTTCCTCTTCCAGACTACATCGCAAGACTTGAAATGATAAAGATATATTCTAAGGGTATAACCCTTTCAACCAACGTGGACATAGAGGAGATAGCGTCTATGTCAGAGGGGTATTCTGGTAGTGATATTCGAGACATTTTTCAATCTATTCAAATAAAGATCGTTAGAGAACTCTTCGAGAACGATAAGAATAAATCAAACGGTAAACTTCGAAACATAACGATGGATGATTTTAAGGAAGTGTTCAAGGAGAGAAAACCAAGTGTCTCAAAGGAGATGTTGAGATACTATGACAAGTGGTATGAAGCATTCAAAGCGTTATAGAGAGGTGAAGAGATGAAGAGATTACTGGCTTCAGGAACTATTCTAATGATGGTTCTGGTTCACTTCTCAAATATTACAATGTTTACTAAAATTTACCACTCCTCTCCAGATACTTCAACTAATATATTAAAGATAACAACATATCTGGATGGAAGCTTGTTAGCTGAGTCAACTGGTGAAATAATTGCTAATGATCCATATAGACCAGAGATGAATGGAACATTAACTTTCACAGAAGATAACGATGTCATTCTTATTGAGCAACACGTATCAATACTCCAGCTCACAGACTTCCCTTATATTAGTCTTGATGGAAGCGCGTTTTTTGAGGGAAAATCCCTAAATGGAAGAATAGACGTAACGCCTAAATTCGGACTTCCACTCGAAAATTCTGCATTAGACTTTTCATTGAATGAAACAATGATACACTTGAACGCAAGTGGAACTGTTCTTTACGAAAAATTTCTAACCTACGACCCTATTGACAATGAAACAATCAAAGATGCAATCGATGAATTGAATAATAGTGGGTTTAATCAATCCAATATTAATTCAACGGTATATAACCCAACAGGTGGTAAGGTTGAATGCACCGAATTTTCGATCAATGTTGTAAATGGAACAACTTCAGCAGATATCACATTTTCGATGACGTTATCAGGCGACATATATTTAGGGTTCATACTAACGATTTTGAATCTAACAGGCCAATCATTCCCATCTGCTGAATTGCAATCTATAATATCTGAAGTTATTGATGATGCGTTGGATCTAGTTACAAATTCCACTATAAATCTCTCGTATAGTACTGAAGGGCTATTGGTCATAGATGTTTCAACCTTCTTAATCGATACTTTTGATGACGACCTGCAATTATTAAAGAATAAAATATTGGCCAACTTCTTGGGTGGAATAGATGGATTTACCTTTCTTCATCTAACAGATGTTTATCTGGAAGATGTCGCACTTTCATTTAATTGTGACTCGGAGCAATTTTCATGGAGTGTTAATGGACTTTACATGGATCCCCCTGTAGACATAATAAATGCAACGGACTTTGATATTCCGGGTCTATTTGATGGTTTAAGTAATATTGATCCCTTTTTCGACAACATTACTTTAATCATGGAGGGGGGAAGAAACGCTACACATGCGGTGATTGTCGTTGTACCCCAAGGGGTACCCCAACCTGGTGAAAGTGATTCTGCTATATGGGTTAATGTATCACTGGGCGATT
>Ga0209636_10000864_pt1 | contig 30085 bp, 21 predicted proteins | sample DeeMarSWOR152_54_FD_187464 | JGI IMG/M metagenome (GOLD analysis project Ga0209636, IMG submission 187464) | Marine sediment microbial communities from White Oak River estuary, North Carolina - WOR-1-52-54 (SPAdes) (version 2) | ecosystem: Environmental > Aquatic > Marine > Intertidal zone >...
CTTCACCGCAGTTAATCACCAGGGTTGAAAGATATCTTGGGGAGCGTTGTGTAAACACGGTATTTGCACCACAACATCTTCACGTTACCGGTCCCAAATATGTTGTATTACAGGTCACTGCTGTAATCGTCCCCGTCTCGATCGATGTCGTTGCCACAGTGGGGCAGGAGGTTCTAAATAAGCTCAATACATTCTTCCATCCTTTGACAGGTGGGAGAGAAAAAAGTGGCTGGGAATTTGGCCGCAAGGTCTGCATTTCAGACGTACATGCGTTGATCGAAGATATTGAGGAAGTAGATTACGTAAAAAGTATGGTTTTAATTTCAGATCGAAAAATATGCGGTGAGAAAGTTGAAATTGACAAGAATTCATTGGTATGTTCTGGAGAGCATGAGATACGAGTAATTTTAGAAGATCGATGATAGAAAGGAAATCATATATGTCATTACCAGTACCAAATTTAGATGATAAAACCTTTGAACAACTATTAGAAGAGGCTCGAGCTCTAATCCCGCGCTATGCTCCTGAATGGACAGATCATAATCTCCACGACCCGGGCATTACTTTTATGGAATTATTTGCCTGGCTGGCAGAAATGCAAATTTACAGTCTCAATCGAGTGACTGAAAAGCACAGGTTAAAATTTCTTAAACTGCTGGGAAAATGTCCCCAACCAGCAACGCCAGCCAGGGTACCTGTCACATTTACTACTTCATCATATCATGGTACAATAACCATTGAAAAAGGTACACAGGTCGCAGCCACGAATGTGGCAACAGGTGATGACATTATTTTTGAAACCGAAGAGGATATTCGGATCTCGCCGATAAAGCTCGAACAAATTATTGTCCATGATCAAATTGGATTTACCATAAATACGGATGCCAATGAACAGGATGGCTTGTTCTATTTCGCTCTTGGAGAAAATCCTGTTAAAGGTAACATTCTCTATTTAGGATTCGATAATCTTTTGGATGATGAGGAAATTAATTTATGGATTAATTTGTATGAGGATGATTTACCCCCAAAAGTTGAGCTTACCGACCAGAATCTGGAGCTTTTACCATCAGCAAGACTCATTTGGGAATATTGGTTTATCGAAAATAAGTGGAAGCCATTAGAGATTATTGACGACCAAACCATTGCTATGGCACAAAATGGGCGCATCATTTTATCAGAACCAAAAAATGCCGCAACAACAAAAATATACACTTTGGAGAAAGAATTATACTGGCTTCGTTGCCGAATTTTAGAGTCAGAATATGAGATTCCGCCGCGTATCGATGCCTTACTTTTAAATACGGTTTCAGCAACCCATGTACAAACCTGGGGCAAAGAAGCACCAGAAATTTTAGGTTCGAGTAATGCTTTGCCGAACCAGGTGTTCCCATTAGATCATGTCCCGGTTATACCTGATAGTGAGATCATCGAAGTGAAAGAAGCAGATGAAACCTGGCGCCCATGGTCCTTCGTTGAAGACTTTGATGCCTCTTCCCCTGAAGATATGCATTACACAGTAAATCTGACCAAAGGAGAAATAGCATTTGGTAATGGAATCCACGGTCGTATTCCGCCAAAAGGAGAAAACAACATTCGAGTGATTTCATATAAAACTGGTGGTGGGCAAATCGGTAATGTCAATGCAAATTCAATTAATAAAATATTAAATTCCGACTTGAGCCAGGTGCAAGTGTCAAATAAAATCCCGGCAATTGGTGGTAGAGAACCAGAATTACTTGAGGATGCCATTTCAAAAGCAAAAAAAAACTTAAAAACCAGGTGTCGTGCCGTGACTTCTGAGGATTATAAGACATTGGTTCAGTCAACGCCAGGGCTCAGGATCGCCAGAACAGAAGCCTTGCCTTTATATAATCCATGTTATCCTAACTACAAAATACCAGGTGCGGTGACTGTTGTGGTGATCCCCTACCTATTACCGGACAGTAAAATTCAAAAGCCCATGCCGGGTAAAAATTTTTGTCGTATGGTATATAATCATCTAAGAAAATCTCGATTATTAACCACCAATCTGTTTATTGTGGCTCCTGAATATGTGCAGGTTTCAGTGAAAGTTAGAGTGACAATCAAGCCTAAAGGCGATCCTTCCCGGGTGAAAAGCGATATCGAAAAAGGCTTAAAACAGTTCTTAAATCCACTCTGCGGCGGACCTGAAAAAGAAGGCTGGCCCTTTGGTCGCGATGTAATGAAATCTGAAATCTACCAGGTCATCGATAATATATCTGATATAGATTGCGTAAACAATCTGACTTTAAGAGTCGACGAGGGATGTGCTACCCTTGTTTGCGAAAATATCAAAATTCCCGCTCATGCTTTGGTATATTCGGGGGAACATGAGATTTCGATCGAATTACTTGTTTAAAATTCAGTTGCCATATAGATTGGAAATGAGAAAAGATAACTTAATTGGAGTAATGGAGTGTTGGATTAATGATTTCATTATTTATTAGTGAATTATCTCCAATACACAAGCAATCTATAACTCCATAATACAAACTGGAGTAATAAATGTATTCGGAAGAATTTAAATTCCTTACACTAAACAATGTAGATGCCTGGAAACAAGGCATTAATGACAAAATAGAAATTCGCAAAGACGGCAGTCTTGCGCTCTATTCTGTGCCGAATCTGAAGACGACAGTAATGCTTCCTGATCCTGCTACCTGTCCCATCGGATTAGCATTTAAAGCCCCGGATACACTGTTTATCATCGACAGGAATTATGGATATCTTTACCGATACAATATCTCAACTGAGGTGATTGAACGTATCTTATGTATTAATAGCAATGATTCTGTGTCAAAACAAATTTATTCGCCCGGCAATATTGCTGTTAGTGACACGATGCTCTATATCATCGACCATGGTTCTAACAGAATGCTGGCGTTATTTTTAGATAATTATCAAATTCGTTATATATTGGGTGCCACAGATAAATGCAATCAACCCACAACTGGTACCCAAACCGGAGCATTTAACGAGCCAACGGACGTGGCTCTGGACTCGAAGGAAAGTATGTACGTAGTTGATCAGGGGAATCAACGCATTCAAAAATTCAATAAGCAGGGAAAATTTATCACTCAATTCGGACAGGAGGGTGAGGAAACTTTAGTTACTCCAACATACATTGCGATTGACAATGAAAATTTTATTTATATCCTGGATGAAGCTAAATCCTATTTAATCAAGTTTGATAACCATGGAAATTTTATTGAAAGAGTGGGTGATTTTAACCAAATAAATGAATTTCATCCTGCTGGCATCGCAGTTGACTCCAGAGGTAAGCTTTATGTGGGAGAAGCGGAAAATGGTGAGAACCAGAAAATCCATGTATTCGACCATGCAGGCATCTATCTTGGCACCTGTCCCGACTATCGAGGACCAAGTAATAGTTTAGCTGTTGATATGCAGGATAATTTGTATGTCGCTTTTCGTTCCGACAACAAAGGCAAATTGGCTATATTAAAAAGTGGACGTACCTTTATTTCCCAGGGAACTTATTATTCAAAAGTATTTGATAGTACGATTCAAGATTGCCGCTGGCACCGGTTGGTATTGGATGCCGATATTCCTCCCAAAACTAGACTGGAAATATTTTATTTTCTGTCTAATGAATTCAAATCAATGGAAGAGATTGTAAATCTGCCCACTGATTCATGGCGCAATGCCATTGTTAGCCCCGAAGATGCTTTGTTCCATAAAGGTTCTGGACGCTATTTATGGCTGAAGATTCTTTTTTACGGAGATGAATACCATACACCAAATCTCAGACGACTGACTGTTTATTTTCCCCGTTTATCCTATTTACGGTATCTACCTGCCATTTATCAGGAGGATGAAGTCAGTAGAGATTTTTTGGAACGATTTCTATCATTATTCGAATCATTTTTCCTGGAAACAGAAGAAACGATTTCTTCAATAGTTCGCTATGTTAATCCTTTGGCTACCGAGGGTGAATTCATTAATTGGCTCTGTTCCTGGTTGGCAATCGCCGCCGATGAAAACTGGGAAGAACAGAAAAAACGCCTGTTCATCTCCCAGGCTTTTAATCTTTATAAACAGAAGGGCACCAAACAAGGTCTGGAGCAGATAATAGAACTTTATGCAGGGACGCGTCCTGTTATTATTGAACATTTTGACTATTTGACGCCGATGATCCTGGGGCAAAGATCAGCCCTGGGCTTACATACAGTCCTGGGTAAAATGCCTAAAAAGCCATTATATGTCGAAGAGACATCAATCATAAGTCAATTCGCATTGCGCGAAACAGAGCCCAAGCCTGAAGAACCGTTCCAATATTATGCTTATGATTTTACAGTTGTCGTTAATGCTTCTAATCTAAAAACAGAAGCCCAATTAAAAACGCTAAGGCGGATTATCGAAGCAGAGAAACCGGCACATACGAAATGTTATATGAGAATTGCCAGCCCTGAAACAAGAATCGGTTTTGAGTCTTACATTGGAGTAGGAACTTTCATTGCAAAAGAACCGGATTCCATGAAATTAGGTCTTCAATCAATCATAGGTAGAGATACACTTTTAAAGTCTAAAGAATTGCTAACAGGAAAAATTGGCACCAGTTCTCAGATTGGCATTAATACGGTTTTAAATTAAAATACTGGCGAAGTGCACTTCCAAGCAGCTATTAATGAGGCAGACAGAATAATAGTTTAAAGGTAGAATAGGGATATAAGGGAAATAAGGGAAACATTGTATATACCAAAAGTACCCTTATTTCCCCTATACTCTTATATTCTTTATCTCTTTTAAGAAAGCGTATACGCAATACAGATAAAAATCGTGAGAATAAATTAATAATAAAAGCTTAAATCAGGAGGGTAATAATATGACCCTGAATAATAACAATAGTACTCCACCGTGCGACCAGGGCTTTTTTGAGCGTTTGAACTATTACTTTGGTAAACTCATAACGGAGCGAGATTTTAAGGCAGAACAGAACTATTTTAATGAAAAGCGTTGGTTGTTGAATCGTAGAACCATTGGCTGGGGTGTCGTGTGTGGCCTTGAAGTAATTAAAAAGGAAAATGTTACCAATCAGGTTATTGTAAAACCTGGCCTGGCACTCGATCAGTACGGGAATGACATTGTTGTTTGCCAGGAACAAACCATTGAAGTAATACCAGCTAGTCAGGTCCAACCCATTGATGGGGATTTCTATGTCTGCATAAAATATAAATGGTGTTATTCCGAGCCTGTGCCCAGCCCGGTGGAGGAGTGCGGTGAATATCGCAGCGACTGCCAATACAACCGCATTCGCGAAACCTTTGTATTAAAGTCATTTGAAATATTTTATAAATTAACCGAACAATCTTTTGCTAAGCTAAGACAAGAGAATATTCCTGAGGATATTCTTAGTCTATTAGTACCAATAAAGGATATACAATATGCATCTATATATGAATTTATAGCTGCTTTAGTAGAAATATTAGGGGAAGAGCTCACTAATCAATATAAATCGCTGATATTAAAATATTCCGAAATGACAGAGACTGACATTTGCGATTTTTCATTCGATCAGAAACAAAAGCCCCGATTGGACTGTGTACAATTTCTGGAAGATCCATGTCCGACCATGATAGAGTCCTGTGATCCACGCAATCAATGTAGTTGGCTGGTGCTGGCAAAGGTTATCGTGAAAGATAATATTGTTCAAGATGAAATTGATAATTGCACTTATCGCAAGCTTCTTCTTAGTAATGATATGTTGTATCAAACAAGCCAGTGCTTAAAAGAGGAACTCTGGAAAGTCCATACAGCCAGAATTGACCGTAGGCAGTTTGTGCCATTGCTTGCCCAGACTTTGAAAGGACTTGAATATAAGGAAGGTCGGATTTTAGCTATCAGCGAACTTTCAGACTTACCAGAATTACAAAAAGATGTCGGCAAATATCCCTTTAGCATTACAACAGATGGAGAATTTATCTGGTTCACAGATCAAGAATCGCAGGAAAATAATTTCATTAAAAAACTGAGTCGTGATGGTAAAACTATCTGTGACATTCCCATGTCTTATCCCAGTTGGGGTATTGCCTTTGATGGGAAATATATGTGGGTAACTCATATTGCCCCAGATGAAACCAAAGGTAAGATAAGTCTAATAAATATGTTAGACGACAATGAGGTTAATACAATCGATTTAGAAATACTAGAAGCAAGGGAGATTGTCTTTGATGGCGAATATATGTGGATTTCCCATTTAAATAATACCATTACGAAAGTAGACATTAAAGATCCAATAAATAACCAGGAGAATTTTGATTGGACCGATTCAATAAACGCGCCTATTACAGATTTAGCTTTTGATGGAAAGGCACTTTGGGTGGGCTACGATACAGATAATGGCTTGAGAAAGATCGAGATCCTCTTAGATCCGATTGAAGTATCAGATATCATCAATATCGATGGTGGTAATCCTCAGGGTATTTGTTTCGATGGAACGCATATATGGGTTGGTCATGAAGGAGGGGCTTCTCAAGTCAATATTGATTTGTTAAAGCAAGATGGCAAAGCTGAAAGAGAAGGTTCTCTTACCAGAGTCACATTTGATGGAATGTACCTTTGGGCACTACAGCCTACACAAGAACGAATCCAAAAAGTCGAAATATTTAAAGCAGATAATATGGGACACGTAGATTTAAAAGGATTAATTAAAAACAAAAAAACAAATCTAACAAGATTATGTTTTGATGGTATTTTCATTTGGGTAACTGCTTTTGTGGAAATTGTAAATGAAAAAAAAGGCATCATATATCGATTATTACTTTAAAATTTAATGGGAGATCAAAATGATGACAAATAATAATTGTAACTTAAAATGCAAGCCGGGTAAATTCAAAAGACTTCGACCCTTTCATGGGATGCTATTAACCGATGAAGACTTTTTACAAGAGCAAACCTATTTGCGCGAAAAATTGAGATCTCATAACCGACTGTATGGCTGGGGCGTGGTTTGGGGACTAAGACTTAGACAGAAAAGCGATTCTGTGGTAATTGTTGAACCTGGTATGGCATTTGATTGTCTCGGCAACGAAATTGTTGTTTGTGGTGAGGGATATGACATCGATTTTTCTCAATTATCCTTGACCATGCAGCTTAGGAGAGTGGAATGTCAATCACTGCGTTATAGCAGGCAAGAATCACCCACGAAATGGTATGTTGGCATAAAATATTGTGAGTGCGATTCAGATCCTGTACCGCTGTATTCTTCAGATTGCGTTAGTGAAAAAAAACTCTGTGATTTTTCCAGGGTAAAAGAAGGGTGTGTGATTAAGTTATTCACAGAAGATACATTACCTACCGTACCGCCACATTTTTTCCCTGATGAGCGTGACCAGACTGCTAGCAGTAATCCTGTTCCCATGCCAGATGTTTGTTCAAACGATAGTGAGCATTATGTTATTTTAGGAAGTGTGGAAATATCCGTTAACTCAGGATCAACCATAATTGAAAATATAGACAACTGGGATCAAAGGGAATACATGCTCTCCTTCCCATTTTTGTACTACTGGTTCTCGCCGTATTATGAGGCGATTCGTCGATCAGTTGTTCAAAAGTTATGTAAAGATGCAGAATGGAAGAATATTTCTGTTGTTGTTGGGATGACCGAGGATATGGCAACTGAAAAATTAACAAAAATGGGTATGACTGTTAAAAGAGCTGTACTTAGCATAATTGATATGAAAAGTAAATTTGAAATGGCAATGAGAGCCATTCCTTTTTCTGCACCAGGTAGTGAAATTGAATTGGTGTTTGACAAGGATCCAGATACTAATCCTGATGCAAGGGTATTGTTCCCATTGGACCTCACGTACCTTGGTGCTGCAGAAATTGAAGCTCTAATATCCGAGATTCAGACATTAAGAAAGGAATTAGATAACTTGAAAACAAAACCCAAACCTAAAACTTCAGGAAAAAAAAGATAATCAAGGAGAGTTATTATTATGATTAAAGAAGAAGAAATAAAAAGAGTGAATTATTTCGAAGGACAGCATTTGCGGGATGAGGACTTCCAGGACGATCAGGAATATCATATTACCATGCGCCATCTGCACAATAAGTGGTTACATACCTGGGGAATTTGTTATGGCCTCGAAGTTAATAAAGAGACAGATCGAAGAGTAAAAATATATGAAGGTATGGCTATGGACAAGGATGGGCAGGAAATTATTGTACCAGAAGAGGGATTGGAAGTTGATGTTCCCCTGCGTGTAAATTCTGTAAGCGGTGAATTCTATCTAACTCTTAAATATCCAGATAATTCATCAGGTGTCGAAACATCTGATGTATGTGCGAAAGAAAAAACAAGAATAACTGAAAAAGCCCAATCAAACTTAGAAAAAGTATCAGAATTTGTTAATGATGGTTCAAAAATTCCGCTGGCAAAAATAAGATTGGAAAATTGTGTGATTAAAGATGATATTGATACTTCGATTCGCAACTTTGCAGGGTATGCAGAATTGGGATGTGTAAGAAAAGTAGGCGATACGATGATGGGACCGCTTATAATAAACAGAGCGCCTGATAGTGATGAGGAAATAAATAGTCTAGAAAACATTGAAAGTATCAAAAAAATTAATCTCCACCTCGTTGCTTCAAAGGATAATGACGGTCCATACATTTCTACTAATAAGGATACCATTAGTCTTTGGTCTTTAAAAAAAGATGAACCAGATGATTTTGCAAATTTGCATGTTAAGGACATTTATGCTGATGGCAACGTCGGCATCGGTACAACTAACCTGAGTGGGAGGTTGACTATTAATGGGATTGTGCAGTCACAACAGGGGGTGCTAACATTTTTCTCTCAGGATGCAGACATTGAGTATGATGGTGGCAGTGATGGTCTTTTCATCTTCAAGGATACAGGTGGTAAAACTGCATTTATGGGAGGCGACATTGGCATTGGGAGAACTAATCCAACAGCAAAGCTGCATGTTGAGGGAGACTTTCGAGCAGAAGGTAATATGAGGCTAGGAGGAAAATTATATGTAGGTAATCGCATTATCTTAAGAAATTATCACACAGTATGGTTGTTTTCTTATGATAACACTGATACTTCCGAAGTAAATCTTGGCTCACCAAAAAATTTTTATGCATTTGTTGTAATGACCGGTTGCGATCCCAATCACAATTTTGATCAAGGAGATGCATTCGCTTTAGATATCTTCAAAGTTGATGGTAATAAAACATCACCTTGGCTTTCGGGGGGAGAACATTGGGGTGAATATGGATCGGATAATAACGTTTATGCTCAAAGCTATAGTGGTTTTGGTCAGTGGATTCTTTTTAGAGCTCGCTCTGTTCAAGATGCATACCTTCATGGAATAGGAATCGTATTTTATGAATAGCAGAATTAATATTGAACTAAAAACTGTAAAAGTTTATCACAATGGATAAGAGTTAGTATATCATTTTTAATAGCAATTAAAATAGAAAATATTATCTTAGAATTTATAAAAGAAGGAGAAATAATCAAATTATGTTTGATAAGCCAAAAAATGCAGCCGTTGTTCATCTAGTATATGATAAAAAGAATGGTCGTATTGTTCAAAAGCATACAAGCTTTGACATTGAAAAAGATGCATACTGTAAATGCGACCTTAAGGAAATTATCGATTTAATCCGCAATGACAGCATTACTTTGCAAAGGGTTACAAATCAAGATCCTGGAAATTTAGATGTAATTATTGTAAAGGATTTTCCACTCGTCTCATCGGCTGATTTAATCGTTGATGTCAAAAATAAAAGAATTATAAAGCGTCCAAGAATTAAGTTGTCAGCAAACAAATACGAAATAGTTGGTGATGGACAAGATAGCACATTGCTTGAAGTTGAGATATTAGATGATAAGGGGAAGATTCTTAAAAAATATTCAGGTAACATAAAAGTGACCACAAGTCGGGGAAGGCTATCAGCCAAAAAGGGGTTAATCAAAGTGGAAGGTGGAAAAGGCAATATTACCCTGACATCGGCAAATGAGACAGTCGATCGAGTTCAAATTACTGCGCAATGTCTTGAGGGGAAATGTATAAAAGGTTGTCTTGATCTGGAATTTATTTAACGAGCCAGCGCATAAATTAAAATTTCCTGACTGAACAATCAATATATTGAATTATATGATTGGTAAACGTCTATATATAGTATGAATAATAATTTTTGAGTTAATTTATGCATCAGCTTTAACAATAATATTATTTTAAAGTAAATATTTCGCATTTTTATATAAAATAAAATCGTTATGAAAAAACAACTAGAAAAACGTCTCAAAGAACTCAAAACTGAATTTGAGTCTGGCCAAAAATTATTAGCGGATTTAGAATCCAGAGCAGCTAATCTGAGAAACACCTTGCTGCGTATCAGCGGTGCCATTCAGGTATTAGAGGAAGAATTAGCCAATGAAAACGGCGATAATGGGCAGCCAGTGAAAAAAGAAGCTTTGGAATTAGAAAATGTCAGTCAATGAGTCTCGCCTGCATTTTTTTAAGTAGTAAAATTTTATTTCATAATGATATTTTAAAATGAACGAAAGAACTAAAATAGTTGCCAAAACACCCAATTCAAAGAAAGAAAAATCAGTTTCTCAGGCAAACAAAACTGAACTTTATCAATATACAAATTCTCCAATTGACCACATCTTGTATCTACAACGAACCATTGGCAACCAGGCAGTGGGGAAATTGTTTAAATCCGGTATTATCCAGGCAAAGCTGAAAATTGGCCAGCCAGGGGATAAATACGAGCAGGAGGCGGACAGGGTAGCGGATGCAGTGATGCGTATGCCAGAACCAAAGGCTCAGCGGCAAGCAGAAAAGGAAGAAGAACTGGAAGAAGAGGAAATCATTCAGCAAAAACCACTTTATGAGCAAATAACTCCTTTGGTGCAGCGGCAGGAAGAGGAGGAAGAAGAACAAATTCAAACCAAGTCGATTGCCGAACAGGTCACGCCGTTAGTCCAAAGACAGGGTGATGAAGAGGAAGAAGAGGAAACTCTGCAACCCAAACAGGATTGTGGTCAAACTGCCGAAGCTACTCCCAAATTAGAATCCCGAATTCAGTCACTTGGATCAGGAGGCCAGCCGTTACCTAAATCCACGCGTGCCTTTTTTGAGCCGCGGTTTGGGTATGATTTACGCCGGGTGCGGGTGCATAACGATTCACGGGCGGTTGAATTAGCGCAAGGGTTAAATTCAAGGGCTTTTACAATTGGGCAGAATGTGGTATTTGGTGCTGGGCAATATGCTCCAGAAACAAGCAAGGGACGACGGTTGCTCGCGCATGAGTTGACGCATGTATTGCAGCAGAATGGCAGAAATAATGGCTCAGGAATTGATTTGCAGCGATCTCCTGACAGAGAAGTTTGGGGAGGATTCAGAATTGTTGGAGAACCCGATTTCATAACAAAGGTTCGTGAGGATCTTGAAAAGCTGAACAGCATCCCCATGGGAAGTGAACTTCTTAAATTGATTGAAGAAAATAGAAGTCCTTGGTACAAGAATAGGATCAGAATTGAGTCCTATAAAAAATGTGGATTCCTTGGAGGTTATGTCTTATACAATACTTCCAGTTGCGCCCCTGATAACCGTTGTCGTAAGGGCGATTCAACTTGGCCATCCGTAGATAATTATGTTTACTTGTTCCACGAGATCGTCCATGCTTACCTATACTATATCGCTGGTAAAGGCAGCCATAGTGAAAATGAATGTATGGCTACAGGATTAGGACATTATTTCACCTCAATACCCTACAACGAAAACAAATTGCGTTGCTATCTTGGCTTGCCTGTTCGTCCTTGTTATGACAGCGAATGTACAAGTCTTTCTCCACCTACCTGTCCAAAAAAGACTTAATCAAAGGGAAAAGTGGAAAAGTTAATAAAACATGAATTATTTTGCAAAGGTAACCTGATAAATACAAGATAATAATGAGTGAGAGAGCTAAAGTATCAGTCAAAAAGCCCAAGACAAAGAGGGAGAATTCTTTTTCTAAAACACGAAATATTGATTCCTCTCAATCTAAAAGTTCACCTGTCGAACAGATATTACACTTTCAAAGAACTATCGGCAACCAGGCAGTGCTTAGATTATTTAAATCTGGTGTTATTCAAGCAAAACTAAGGATTGGAAATCCTAATGGCATTTACGAACAGGAAGCAGATAGGGTAGCGGACCAGATAATGCGCATGCCGGAGTCTCAACTACAGCGACAGCCTGAGGAAGAGGAAAAAGAAGAAGAATTAATTCAGACCAAACTTCTAACTGAGCCGATGGCTTCTCTGGTTCAAAGACAAGTTGAAGAAGAGGAGGAAGAAAAAGAAATCCTTCAGACTAAAGGACATACAGGTCAGACTCTCTGGCTAAGTCGCGGCCTGGAAGCTCAGATTCACTCTATGAGAGGCAGCGGTCAGCCTTTACCTAAATCAGTACAGAACTTGTTTGAGCCACGCTTTGGCCGAGACTTCAGCCAAGTGCGGATTCACACTGACACACAAGCGGCGTATTTGGCAGGAACAATGAACGCAAGGGCTTTCACTGTAGGTCAAGATATTGCATTTGGAGTGGGGCAATACTCGCCTGGAACAACGGAAGGGATAAATTTGCTTGCACATGAATTGACTCATGTGGTGCAACAGAAAATTACTAAAACCAGCACAACCTCAGGACCAACTGAAATTCACCGCTATGAACCAAAGCCCCAAAGAGCGCCGTCACCTAAGCTCAGATGGGATTTCTACCCAGGTACTTCTCGAGATGTGGTTGAACAACAAATGCGCTATGTGGCAGAAGGAAGAAAGGCAGAAGAGATTACACAGGAAATCCGTCCAATTGAATCTTTTGAGGATATCTTTGCTGAACTAGGTGGTTATGCTCATTTTTGGAAGGAACGTCATAATGTACCGTCGATATCCCCCTTTGTGAGGGAAATCCATATTTTGGGACACGGGCACAAACTACCAGGTGAAGGAATGCGCATTGGTGCTAAGATGTACAGTGAGGCGGACCTTGAAAAATTCAGTACCGGATGGGGCCAACGCTTCATGCAGCCTAACGCTAGGATAGTTTTAGAGGGCTGTTCCATTGCTGGAGGTTATAGCGGAAGAAAATTCATCTACGAAGTCGCTAGAGTATTTTTTGGAGAAAAGGTCGGGTATATAAGGGCCAGTACTTGCATCGGTTTTCTTGTATATAAAGAAACAAAAAAGGGCACAAGACCAGAGCTTACAGAGTGTAGTCCTATAGACTGCAAGTACCCTGATGATTTCCGGGAAGGCGGTAGATGTTCGCTGGAGGAATTTTAACTTCTATCTCGAAAGTAAATCGACAATTGGGTAGCATTTGCATTAGTTTTAGTAATCCATCACCCTACCCTTTTGCAGTCCTTGTCCCTTCTGGATTATTTCTTAAAGGCTCTGATAATCGCCTAAATTACCGACTTCATAAATATCGAAAACGTAAAGGGTGGTTTCAGATGTCTGTCCAAAAAAGTCATTCCTGACAGTAGTGGCAGTGTTACAATAACGATTGTAACCATCGGTATGGATCCTGCTGCAGTACGCATTGTTACAACGGACAGTCATAGCAACTTTACGAAAGTGAAAGTCAGTTTATAGGTTAGGTTATCTCATTTTATAGGGAAGAATAAGGGAGTATCGTTGAGGTAAATCTTTACTCTTGATATAATGGCAAAGATACGAAGATTATATAGGTTAAAAAATGGGTGCAAGAGCAAAAATAGGAGCTAAATCATCTGTAACAAAAAGAAACAATACAGTTTTTCATATACGAAAGATGGTATCTTCTCAATCAAAAAATTCACCGATTAATCATATTTTACATTTTCGAAGAACCATCGGCAACAAGGCAGTGCAGAGATTGTTTAAATCAGGCGTTATTCAGGCAAAGCTTAAAATCGGCCAGCCTGGGGATAAATACGAGCAGGAAGCGGACCGGGTGGCGGATCAAGTGATGAGTATGCCAGAGCCGCAGATTCAACGGGCACCGACTTGATCGCTTACAGCAGATTCCTCGTGCGGGGATCGTAATGCAGCAAAAGAACCTGTTCAAGCTAAGCCTATCTCGGAACAAATAACGCCTTTGGTACAGCGGCAGGTAGAAGAAGAGGAAGAAGATCTAGAAAAAAAGGAAATCATTCAGCAAAAACCTCTTTCTGAGCAAATCACTCCTTTGGTGCAAAGGCAGGCTCCCGATATCCTCAGAATACAAAGGCAAGAAGAACCAGAAGAAGAGGAAGGACCCATACAAACTAAAAGAATGCCTGGTCACTCGTCCGAAGTGACTCCGGAAATAGCTTCAAACATCAGCGATTTGCAAGGAAGTGGTGGGCAGCCATTACCAAAATCAGTACGAGACTTTTTTGAACCACGATTTGGGTATGATTTTAGTCATGTACGGGTGCATACGAACTTACGTGCTGCTGACATCGCAAAAGCAGTGAATGCTCGAGCTTTTACAACAGGTCAGGATGTTACCTTTGGTGCAGGGCAATACGCTCAGGAAAAGAGCAATGGGCGTAGGTTAATGGCGCATGAGTTAGTTCATGTTATACAACAATCCAATAATACATCTTTATGTAAGATCCAACGAAAAATTGGTTTTGAATTCGAGATGAGTTACACGATGAAGAAGATTGATCCAAGTGAGAAGCCTGCTGATTGGTTAGAGCCAGATGAGAAATTAGTCAAAGAGAAAAGCAATCATTTTGACATAACCAGGGGTCGCTCGAGGATGGAGGTGACGACCGATCCATTTGAGGAGAGCTCTCAGGGACGAAAAGAGCTTGTTAAAAGTCTAGACAATATAGTGGAACTTGCAAAATCGTTGGAGCAAAAGTGCAGAGAAGTTAGAAAAGAAGGGCGTGGTTATCCCTGGTGGTTCAAACCACCTGCTCAATTCATATGGAACGTAGACAGACAGACTCATGCCATTCACACTTTGCGTCAACGTTGCAGTTTGGGAGCTTCGCCTCAAGCAACTGTGGGTATACGTTTAGGAAAGTTTGGAGACTTGGTTAATAAGATCAAGAAAAGCGAAAAAAGCAAGCTGGCTCTTACAGGAAAACGGAGGTATACGAAGGAGGGAAAAACAAAAACTCGACGTTTGGGTCTGACCTCTGTCATTCTTTTTGAGGCGCAAAAAAATGTCGCTAAAAGCGCTCGCCTGGCTCGTAAAAACTGGCAAAGATTACTGCAAATCGTTCCGGAGATAACAGGCTTAAAAAAATCAGACTTTAGTAAGCAGCTTGAAAACTTTATGGTGTTGCTGGTCTCTTATCTCAGAACGAGTGTGAGACTTGATCCGAGAGATAAAGAATCATATTACAAGGCTTACCCTCCAATCGTGTCGCACACTCGTTTCATAGATATTTTTCACAGAGTACTCAATGAGAAAGAACGAAAAATATTCATTAACATATACGGTAAATCTTCGCGAAACCATAATCTTTTTGAACTGGCCGCATACAAAGGTAAAGGGAATGGCAGCACAGAATTATTTCCTAAGAAATTAAGCTCTGGCATAACGTGGAAAGATTGGTTAAGCAAAATCATAAATGATGAACCTATTAGCTCTTTAGATCCGAGTATGTTAGTTACACCTAAGGCAACGAAGTATGGACCTGAAGAAGTAGGACCACTTACTACAGGATCGAGGCCAATGGGTATTGTTGTCGAGTTACGACGTCTTGGCTTTGAATGGCGTCATTTTAGCATTTGGAAAGAACTTGCTCTCCATATATATGACATGGTTTCAAGTTTGAACCGATAAGAAGCCAAATGAATACAGACAGATCGTTATTAGTCAATATGAATTATACTTAGTACGGGTATATATTAAATTTTTTAGTTGAACAATAAGCTATATTAAAATAATGATTTATGTGATTTTAATGAAGTTCTAAAAAGTTCAATTTATGACCATTTTCAGTGTACCAAAGAGTCTCAATACAACATTCAATAGAAAAAACACATCATAGCAAATCTACTTTGACCAAATCTTACTCGAAACAAAAAGTGATTTAAATGCAACATTTAGAATAGTGAGAGGAAGAAAGACAAATTCAATCAAAGCTGTTTATTAAAAAGCGAGACCATTATTTAATGTTTTATTTTGGAAAATAAATCACAGATGCCTAATCACAAATTACAACAGCAGCAGAAAGAAAATACCCATCAAGCCAATTATATTAAAAAAGCTACTGAAGCCGAAAATCCTTATGAAAGATTGTATAACAATCCACTCCGTTTCTCGGTGATCGATGGCACTACTCCGCCTTTTATCCCGTTTACGCCGCAAAATATGATGTTTTTACAGCGTACGATTGGTAACCAGGTTGTGGGTCGGTTCATTCAAGCTAAATTAAAAATTGGCCATCCAGGGGATAGGTACGAGCAGGAAGCGGACAGAGTGGCAGAGGAAGTGATGCGGATGCCAGAACCAAAGACGCAGCGGCAAGCAGAAAAGGAAGAAGAACTGGAAGAAGAGAAAGTCATTCAGCAAAAACCACTTTCTGAGCAAATCACTTCTTTGGTGCAGAGGCGTGTTGCACCAGAAGAGGAAGAAAAAGAGGAAGAAGAAATCCTCCGAACAAAAGAGGCTCATGGTCAAACTCCTGAAGTCACTACCGATCTTGAATCCAGAATTCAATTGTTAAAAGGAGGCGGGCAGCCTTTGCCTAAATCAGTACAGAACTTCTTTGAGCCAATCTTTGGCAGAGACTTCAGCCAAGTGCGGATTCATACTGGCACACAAGCGGCGTATTTGGCACGAACAATGAACGCAAGGGCTTTCACTGTAGGTCAAAATATTGCATTTAGAGCGGGGCAATACTCGCCTGGAACAACGGAAGGGATAAATTTGCTTGCACACGAATTGACTCATGTGGTGCAGCAAAAGGGTAACAGAAATAGTCCACGTTTAGTATCATTTCACCAGTTTAGAGGAACTTTTCTCCAAAATCATCTCCCAATTCAAATGATGGAAAGGGAGGCACTCCAATTCAAGAGAAAAGATGAAGAAGAAGTTTTTGATCTAGTTAACAAAAAAAGAGGTGAAAACTTGAAGTGGAGTAACAAACTTTATGCTTCTGCCCAGAAACATAGTAAATGGATGCATAAATCTAAGAAGCTGGTGCATACTAGACGGCTTATTGTGAAGGGATATGATTTAGTTGGGGAAAATATCGGCACAGGATTTAATAAAAATTCAGAAGTTGTCGAAGATTGGTGGAATAGCCAGCCCCATAAAGCAAATATCGAAAGACCACAATTCGAAGAAGGAGCAGTAGGAATTATTGGAAAAGGAGTAAATCGTTATGCTACTCAACATTTTGGGGCTGTTGATCCTAAAGCAGAATTTTGGAAAGAAAGTAGCAAGAAAAAAGGTGAGGAATGGACCCACATTATCAAAGGTAAGGTCACTGACAATATTGATAGTGCCGATAAGCTCTTGATAAATATCGAAAACGTAAAGGGTGATTTCAGAAGTCTGCCCAAAAAAGTCATTCCTGACAGTAGTGGTAGTGTTACAATAACGATTGTAACTATCGGTACGGACCCTGCGGCAGTACGTATTGTTACAACGGACAGTCATAGCAACTTTACGAAAGTGAAAGTTAGTTTATAGGTTAGGTTATCTCATTTTATAGGGAAGAATAAGGGGGGTATCGTTGAGGTAAATCCTTACTCTTGATATAATGGCAAAGATACGAAAATTATATAGGTTAAAAAATGGGTGCAAGAGCCAAAATAGGAGCTAAATCATCTGAAACAAAAAGAAACAACACAGTTTTTCATATACGAAAGATGGAATCTTCTCAATCAAAAAATTCACCGATTAATCATTTTTTACATTTTCAAAAAACTATCGGCAATCAGGCAGTGCAGAGATTGTTTAAATCCGATGTTATCCAGGCAAAGCTTAAAATTGGCCAGCCAGGGGATAAGTACGAGCAGGAGGCAGACCGGGTGGCGGATATGGTGATGAAAATGCCAGAACCAAAGGCTCATCGCCAAGCAGAAAAGGAAGAAGAACTGGAAGAAGAGGAAATCATTCAGCAAAAACCACTTTCTGAGCAAATCACTCCTTTTGTGCAGCGGCAGGTTGAACCAGAGGAAGAAGAAAAAGAGGACGAAGAAATCCTCCGAATAAAAGAGGCTCCTGGCCAAACTCCTGAAGTTACTACCGACCTTGAATCCAGAATTCAATCGTTAAAAGGAGACGGACAGCCTTTATCTAAATCTGTACGTGCCTTTTTTGAGCCGCGGTTTGGAGTTGATTTTAGTCAGGTAAGGGTACATACGGATACACAAGCGGCTAAGACTGCACGGGATGTGTATTCTCAGGCATTTACTGTGGGAAAGGATATTGCCTTTGGACCAGGACAGTATGCGCCGGATACCCAAAGAGGACGGCAACTGCTGGCTCACGAGATGGCGCATGTGGTGCAGCAGGGAGATATAGAGAATAACGCTTTGGAAAAAGATGTGGATATGTCTGCTGTGGCCGGAGTTTTCTCTCTGGGGAGAAAATCAAAGGGAGTGTTTGCAGATATTACCGAAGATGCAATGCCAAGATTGAGGTCTGGGCTACGCCTTTCCCGCTATCCTGGCGAATGTGCACCAACTTTCAAAAATCTTAAAGCTGAAAAAACAGGTAACATTGTGATGACAACAGCGAGGCCTGGCGGTCTTTGCGAATTAGCCTTTGGGGAACCTGGTAGTCCAGGTATGACCTTCAAATCTGAGGTAGAGGTGCCTGCAGGATGTAAAGGCACCTTACAATACCTTCAACTTGGCAACGGATGCTTACAGCGCAGGACAATTGCTGGTGTCGATAAACATGTTAAAACTGATGGAGATGTCCTAGATACAAGAGATCCATATAAAAGCAAAAAAGTGACTACTTCGGGGACCGTCAATTTTAAGACTGAGGATAGGCCTGGTGGCGGTTATGCTAGCGGTAATAAATATCTATTTGCCGACGTCAGCTATAAAATGTGGCTCCTTTGGAAACCGGATAAGCCTGTGGATAAATCCCGAGTACCATTGGCAATGGTAGAGTGGGATTGGACAGCGAAATCAAACAAAACTGGCTCAAGGGGATGCCAAAAAGCCTGGACTATTTCAGATGATGACGCAAATGGAGGGACGGGTTCGGCAACAAATGTTCTGCCAACCTGGACGAAGACTTATCCAAAAGATTTTTCTTATAAGAAAGGTACTTGTTGATCTAATTAAAACTAATTAAATGTATGCAAGAACCAAAGTATTAAAGACAAAAGATAAGACAACAGTCTCTCACAAACGAAAGCCTGCCCTTTCTCAATCTGTGAGTTCGCCTGTTGACCGTATTCTATTCCTTCAAAAAACTGTTGGTAATCTAGCGGTAGAAAGACTATTCAGATCAAGCGCAATTCAAGCACAGCAAAAGATCGACAACTTCAAAGGTAAAAATGAGCAGGGAGCGGAGCCAATGTTAGATAAATTGAAAGCAAGCGATTTATTAAACTTTGGGCATCATTCGGATTCCTCTGCGGCTTTTAGGAATCATCGAGACCTGGATATCGTTGAAGTTGAAAGTACACCAGAAGCTAATGTACCTATATCTGCATCAGAAGCTAGTCCTCATCCCACAGGTGTAGAAAAAACCGAAGTTGACCTGCCAAAACTGCATTTTGGAGCTCGGTATAAACATTCTCTAAAAAGTTCCGGGGGCAGTTTGGAGGGAATTAAAGTAAATGAGACAGTAAAGAGGATCAAAGATGATTTTAAAACAAAATTCAAAGATATAAAACTTTCTGATAGAAAAAAAGAAAAGTGCCCGCCAATCAACAGAAAGGGAGAAATTGCGGATTGGATCTGCATAACTTTCGGAGCTATTGTACCTGCAGTGAAGAGACTGCGAGAAAATAAAAAACCCGCAGAATCACTTCTGGGCGAAATAGTGGATCATCAAAAGCTTTACTACTGGGATGCACATAAACCTCCCGGCTGGAAGAAGTTCGTCGATGTTACAATCAAACAATGCCTTTATGATTTGCCGGGCCTTATCGTTGTTACAATTGATAATGGTCTTTTAGCTCCGATGGAGGAATTCACCCATAAGGGGACTCATTGTGAGAATAAAAGGGAGCTCCTGAGTATTAATGATATCCAAACAAAACAAACCTTCAGGAATCTTAAAGTCTTGCAACCAACAACAGGTGCTATTCTGCAACAGCAGCCAATCAGAAAACCCCCTCCATCTAAAATTATTCCTGATCTTGATAAGGAGACTGTCGAGGCAATGTCTTTATCATTCCGCTTTGCTGTTGCTCCTAAACTACGACAGGAATTGATTGACATGATTGTAAACGACAGAAAACGTAAAGGTACGGATTTCAGCATAATTGAAGGAGAAAAACCTAAATATGTTAGTGCTTTTCCTTCCCATTTATTGCGCGAGGGACTTTCACCGAACGCAAATGGTGTAACTGTGGGACCTAAAAAGCCGGGAGGAAAGCCGCAAATCTTAATCGGACCTAAAGCTTTCGGAGAATCAAAAGATCCACTTAATCATCGGATGGTACGTCTTTATTCAGCTATTATGCACGAATATCAACATGCTCTTCAATGGAAGCAGCCAGCAAGGAGGCGAGCAATCGGTGAGCATGGACGTGAAGTAGAAGCCTTTTTCTGGGAGATCGAGAACAGCAAAAAGACTGGTTTATATTGGCAGAAAGTTCCGTTTCGGAATGTATGGAATGAAGCCAAAGGAAATTGGCAAAAGTTTAAAATCTCTCCCGAATGGAAAAAACTTAAAAATGAGGAAAAACAGCGATATATCCGCTGGCACAAGCGAGTATTGAAAATAGCGAAAAAAGTATTAGGTACATCAACATAATACTTTCAGAGAAGTTTACACAAAATTGCATCTTGATGATAGAAAACTAAAGATATTTCAAGGTGCTGTTAAGCATGGATTTAGGATGCAGTTTTATTATCTAAAAATAGATAAGAAATAACAAATGATTAGAAGATCCAAAATAACTATTAAAGTGCCTGAAGCAAAGCTGGGGAACACAGTTTCAACAATAAGAAAAAGTCATTTCTCGAAGCCTATTAACTCAGCCATAAACCACATCTTGTTTCTTCAAAGGACAATTGGCAACAAGGCGGTTCAGGGTCTATTTGGATCTGGTATTATTAAGACAAAGCTGACAATCGGCCAGCCAGGGGATAAGTACGAGCAGGAGGCAGACAGAGTGGCGGATGCTGTAATACGCATGCCAGAACCGAGGGCTCAGCGGCAAGCAGAAAAGGAAGAAGAACTGGAAGAAGAGGAAGTCATTCAGCAAAAACCACTTTCTGAGCAGATCACTCCTTTGGTGCAGAGGGAGGTTGAGCTAGAAGAGGAAGAAAAAGGGGAAGAAGAAATCCTCCAAACAAAAGAGGCTTCTGGTCAAACCCCTGAAGTTACTCCCAATCTTGAATCTCGTATCCGTTCCTTAAGAGGCCGGGGCCAGCCATTGCCCAAATCTGTACTTAACTTTTTTAAGCCACGATTTGGTTATGATTTTAGTCAAGTGCAGATACATACAGATAGTAATGCAATCCAGTTGAACAAAGATTTAAATGCTCAGGCTTTTACGCATGGAAGAGATATTTATTTTGGAGCATGGAGATATAATCCTAACACATCTTCAGGGGAAAAGTTGCTGGCACATGAGTTAACGCATGTGGTACAGCAGGAGTTTAACGAAGTATTATTTCAACGACAGGCCACGGAACAGAAGAAAGAAGAATCTATAAGGACTGCGAAGCCTAAGATAGACTACGCAAAGGCAGAGAAAAAAAATAAATATTGGGCATCAAAACTCGGTTGGGATGAGCGCCTTACAGATATTCAACCATTTTGGATTATATTGTGGAGTATCATAGAGAAATTTGATGAATTCGCCGACGAAATGGCTGCCTTCCAAGTTGAGCAGGGATTCAAAGGTAAACAAATTGATGGGGTACTTGGACCAAATACTTGGGATCGGCTGCTTCCAATCGGTGAGGTAATTGCACGCCAGAAGCGTGTTAGATGGGTAGAGTCGGAAAAGTTTTGCCATATGGCAACGAAGGAACGGCTAACAATGGGTTATAAACGAGCAACCGGTAAGGAGTTAATACCTAAAGAAGAAAAAGGTGAAAAATCTAAATTTCATGTTATTCTTAAAAACTGGGCTGAGAAGTTTGATGAGCTTAATATACCTGAAGAATTCCGAGGAACGGGTGCAGCAGGTGCGCTAGTTTATCTAAAAAAAGGAGTTTTCGTCAGTCAGAGTGACATTTGGGACAACAAAGCCCTGAAGCCAGGCGCTGTGGTGCAAATATGGTATAGTAGAAGCGATTTTGAAAGGGTAAAAAGGGGACAGCCACCGAGTTCCTTCGTTGCTGGTCACTCATTCGTATTTCTCAACTATGTTGGTAATGACGCAATGATGGTACTTGAATATGGTCGCCCTCCACAGAAGATTTCAAAGAATAATTATGTGTGGATTGGAGCAAATCTGCTACCTAGAGAACCTGAGGGCATAGGTGCTGAGAAGGTGGAATAATTTTGCAAGCAAGACAGTTTCGACTCAAAAAACAGATCAGATGAATTTCCACTTTTATTATCAGTGCTGTTGAAGACAGTTATAGAAGGAGAGTAATACAGGTCGTTTCTTTATTCTTGGCAAATAAAAAAGGAATGAGGAGAGTAAAAAGGGAATGGGATTAATTCTTTATTATTGAAAATTTGCAAGTGAAAGAAAAATGATTGAAAAGGAATCATCGAATGGCAAATTTATAGAACTCCCATCGAAGATACAGGATGACCTTTTTTCTGGCATCCTCTACACCCACACCCGCATCATTGACAATACCAAAAAGATTCTGGAGGTTGCTTCTTTTCTCTATGCTTTAATCAAATTGCTAAATGAAAAGGGGCTGTTCTCCATCGAAGAATTGGATAAGCGGAAGAAGCAGGTTGCGGAAATACTGGTAAGGAAGTTTGTAGAGATCGGCATAGGTTTGATGTATCAGAACCCTGAATATAATAAATACACCTTTGAACACGAGGCAAAGGTGGATTGTGAGGGCAGGCTTGAGGTATGCCGCCATAATTTTGGGCTTGAAATCCGCAGAAATCTCGAGTACACAACCCAAAATAGCCAGAGAAAATTCAAGAACCTAATTTCTTAAAGAATTTGCCGGTGAGAATGAAAAGAACCAAAGACCCAAACATTATTTTATTTTTTATTAGCGTATTAACAGATACAGTTGTTCACGATGATGTATTCGTAACATCAAAAACATTAGATGAAACTGCTTTTCCTCTTTAATCGAGGTATAGGGATTGGAAGCTGAATCAAGAGAAAAAATTTTAGCTAAAGGTGGAAGAGAATAGGCTAATCCAATGTCTGGATGAATTGGAATTGATAAGTGAAGTGTTAGAAAAAGATACAACTTTCACAAAAATTAAAAAAAGGAACAAAAAATGAAAAAAACAAAAGTAACTTTATCGTTTGTCTTTATTTTTCTAGTTGCCAGTTTTATAATGGCAGAGAATATTACAAAGCCAGCTAGCTAATCAACTATCCCGGCAAAAATTGATTCCACAAAATTAATTGTTCAAATTATTGAGCATAATGACTTGATCCAGGTTGATAAATCAGAGGCTCTGCATGGAGATATAAAACTTCCTTTGAATAGAAGTGATATAAAGAATGCTATAAACATGGGTACTGCGAAATACAGCACAGAATCATATGAATTTATGAGCCAGGAAATTCCGCCGCAAGAAGGCTGGCACCAAAACGCAGGGGGAAGATTTATTGCCTGCTCACCTGTTGTTGGTGATGTTGATAATGATGGATTTCCAGAAATTGTCTGTTGTAATTCTCAAGGTAAGCTATATGTTTGGAATCATAAGGGGAACATTCTTAGCGGTTGGCCTAAAAATTTATGGACGACCACCCCTGCTCTTGCTGATCTGGATAATGATGGGGATCTGGAAATAATTACACTGGGATTTGAAGATTCCTCTGGTGTTTATATCTGGCAGCATGATGGAACAAATTTTTCAGCAAATTGGCCACAATATATGGAGTATTCTACTTACGCTGGAGCCACTTCATCTCCTTCTATTGGTGATATTAATGGAGATGGAGATTGGGAAATTATAACTGTTTTCAGACGATATCCATATACTGGTCCTTTGAATATAGCAATATATGTCTGGAATTTAGATGGATCATTAATAAATGATAATTGGCCTATCGAATTGGCAAGTGGTCAGGATTTTACAACCTATTCTACACCCTGTTTAGCTGATGTAAATAATGATGGAAAACTGGATATTATACAAATAACAAGCGATACTGGATCACCAAATAGTTTTACTATTCATATCCTGAATGAAAATGGTAACTCTCTATCCGGATGGCCAAGAACTTTTACCAGCGGGGCTGTAGCTGGATCACCGGTTGCCGGGGATTTAAATGGAGACGGACTTATCGAGATAGTTGTAGCTTCTTCAGGAACCGGAACTCTCTATGTTCTTGATTCTGAAGGAAATCCATTTAATAATAATTGGCCTTATGTATTAATTTACTCGTTGAAAGCTTCTGCAGCGTTAGGTGATTTGGACGAAGATGGAGATCTGGAAATTATTGTCAAAAGAAACAATCATATGATTTATGCATTTCAACATGATTCAGCCGATTTACTACCTGGTTGGCCTCAAGATGCTGGTCGTCATCATGTTTTCGTTGGACCCAATTTATATTCCTCGCCCATAATTGGGGATATGGATGGAGATGAGGCTCCTGAAATTATAGTATGTGGTACAGATAGTGATGCTTCCCCATATCCCGGTATTTATGCCTGGCACGCTAATGGATCTTTAGTAGATGGATGGCCGTTGAAAGTTGGCTGTGATGATTATACTTATGCTTATGTGAATGCTACACCCTGTGGAGCAGATTTAGATGGCGATGGTGATATTGAAGTAATCGTTGCCGGACGCGATGGCATCATGTATTCCTGGGATAATCCGGGGATATATAATCCATTCAAATCAGAGTGGCCGACTTTTCAGCATGATACTCATCATACTGGAAAGTATTCTTTTAGGACTAATGGAGCGGGAGTAGAAAATAATTTCACAAATTTAAAAAATAACTTTGTTTTATATCAGAACTATCCAAATCCCTTTAATTCAGAAACATCAATTTCATATTCAATTTCTAAATATGCTAAAATAGAAATTTCGATTTATAGTATTAGAGGTCAGAAAATAAAAACTTTATTAAATGGTTATATGCCTGAAGGATTATATAAAATTACCTGGTACGGTAACGACAATTATGCCAACGATGTAAGTTCCGGAGTATATTTGTATAAAATCTCTTCTGAAAAATACTATGAAATTAAGAAATGCATTCTTCTTAAATAAAACGGATTCAAAATTATTCTATAAATTATATTCCGAATTTAATAGAAAAATACAAGGAGGCTTAAAGCCTCTGAAGGGTAAAATTTGCACTCTCTTAAGAGACTTACTAAACGAAAGCTCAGATGCGACGAATCCCTTAATAAAGCTTAACTCGTCCCATATCCACCTCCAACTTTTCCCCTGTAATCTCCTTCAACAGCTCCAAATTCCCAATAATAACAAACAACTTCACCGTATGCCCCAACTTCTCATTCGGCTCTAGAATTTTCGCCGGACCATGGCATTCAATCTCAAAAAACCCACCAAATCTACCATCGTCATTGTACATCTGTATCGCATCGCCGTAGTCAAAAGGTTTTTCCCAGGGATGGTCGAGGTATTCTATAAATTTTAGACATACAAGACTGAATTTACTCAATATAAAAGTGAAACATGAGATGTGAGACATAAAACTTATAACTTTGGTTGAGAATAAATGTTTAAATTAGCTTTTAATTGGTGTTGAGCATTATTATCTGGCAAAATCGACTCTATATCCAGCTAAATATTTAAACTTTATCGTTTTGGATATTTGTAAATTTTTTTCGCCATGCCAATTTATCAGAAATATATGGTTCCACGACTTCTCGTACCAGATTTTTCCCCCCTACACTTTTGTGTGTTCATTATTTACCTTAAATCTGATAAACTTATTCTTGTGCCCAGAAGGATTTTCACTTGAGAATTTTTAAATCCATGGTGGCTTTTCGGGCAAATGAGCGTTAAATTCATCGATTAATTCAGCCTCGAGTTGTTGGGTATATTTTCCTGTAAAAAAAAGATCGATAATTTCGTTGTAAAATCTCTCCCATGATTCTTCTTCCTGTCCAGGGATAATGGGATAAAACACTAGGTTATTTGCTTTTGCGGCTCTCAAATCCCCTGGTGCATCGCCGATCATGAGCGCATTGCTATTTTTATACTTTTCGTTTGTAGTAAATTGTAGATGCTCTTTTTTGCTTCCCATCTCCTGTCCAGCAATGATCGAAACGTATTGATCGATGTCGTTTTCTTCCCATTCTCGGATTAACGCCTCTAATGGAGTTCCAGACACAACGATGATATCGGCATTCTTTTGAATTTTCTGCAAGCTTTCTTTAACTATTGGAAATGGCTTGACGCCTTTGACCACTCGAGCAACCGCATCATTGACTGCCAGACTCCAATCGTATATTCGCTTCAGCTCTTCATTATTGGTTCTTTCGATCTCGGCTTTCAAAGCCGGATTCCCCAGTTTTGTCTCTCGAGTTGTCCAATCTTTTAATGCGGTTAATGGTGGAATTTCAATCCCACGTCTTTTGACGGCTTCTCGCTCTCTAAGCAAGTTAAAGGCTTTTTGAAGGGCAAAAAAACGATTGCAGCCCCTATCCTGCGAATATAAATTAATGAACTCCCAGGCTTCCCTGGCGTATTTTGAGATGGGCGCCAAATCCCATTGTTCAATTGTCACAGGACAAAAGCACTCTTTTTGTTTCGGTTCCATTGAATCAAAAACACAACCATCTGAGTCGATCCCAACAAAGAACTCATGTTTCGGCTTAAAATTAATTAGATTATCTCTGTCGAATTTCATTTTGTAATCACCTTCATTTTTTTTAATGTGAGACGTGAAACGTCAAACGTGAGACGCTTAAGAATAATTTACTAACTGTTAATTACATCTGATTACTGTCACTGTTCAACGAACAACTCGAGCACTACCACCACCCATAATCTTCTCAACCTCTTTCAAAGTCGCCATTGAGGTATCACCAGGCGTCGTCATCGCCAGTGCCCCATGAGCAGCGCCATAGTTAACAGCTTGTTCAGGATCGCCAGTGGTCATCAAACCATAAATAAATCCCGACGCAAAACTATCGCCACCACCCACTCGATCCAATATTTCTAACCCGGGACGATGGGTGGCTTCATAAAAGTTCCCATCGACCCAACATATTGCGCCCCAATCATTTATGGTAGCTGTTTTTACACCTCTAAGTGTGGTTGCCGTTGCTTTGAAGTTAGAATAGGCTTTAATTACTTTCTCGATCATTTTTTTAAAACTGTCTACTTTCAGCTCGGTAAGATTTTCATCGACTCCTTCGACTTCAAATCCAAGACAGGCGGTAAAATCCTCTTCATTCCCGATCATCACATCAACATATCTGGCGATTTCTTTATTAACCTGTTGCGCTTTTTCCTTTCCACCGATTGCCTTCCACAACGATGGACGATAGTTTAAATCGTAAGAAATTATCGTTCCATATTTTTTTGCTACTTCCATCGCTTCCAATATCACTTCTGGTGTTGTCTCTGAAAGTGCTGCGAAAATACCTCCAGTATGAAACCATCGCACACCGCTCTCACCGAATATCCTTTCCCAATTAATATCACCTTTTTTCATTTGTGAAGCCGCGGTATTCCCTCGATCTGAACATCCCAAAGCACCACGGATTCCAAATCCTCGTTCAGTAAAATTTAAGCCATTACGTACCGTTCTGCCGATCCCATCATAAGGCACCCATTTAATCAACGAAACGTCAACTCCACCCTGTAAAATAAAATCTTCTACCAGTCTGCCAACTGGATTGTCAGCAAAAGCCGTTACCACAGCCGTTCGTAAGCCAAAACAGCGGCGCAATCCACGGGCGACATTGTATTCCCCTCCGCCTTCCCAAACACGAAACCAGCGGGTGGCATGAATTCGTCCTTCACCTGGATCTAAACGCAACATGATTTCTCCAAGCGATAGTTCGTCATATTTACATTCAGAAGTGGCTTTAATCTTTAGTGGCATAATCTTTCTCCTTATTTAAATTTGATAAATGGACTCCATCCACCAACTGGCGGATGGAGTCCATTTATCGCCACAACAAATTATTTTATCTTAAATTATGAGTTTGCAAATTTAAATCCTAAAGCTGCGAGCTTATTTTCTAACTGGTGCTGAGCATAAGACAGTCTCAATTTCGTGTTAAAAAATTCTCTACGAATAGGATATTCCTTCCGTAATCGGTCGAAATAAGCACTTTGTTCAGCTACTGATAAATTTAAAATTTCTCTGAAGCGTTCATCATCACGTACTATGTCATATACCTGCTTTATTACTCGGTTTAGAACATCTTCATCGTTTTGATTGGATAGCTGAACGTCCAGCAAAGGAACTTTAGGTTTTGGCATTATGTTGAAATGATCCCATGTGGCTTCAACACCTAAAAAATCACAAACAGCCTGGCATATCATTGCTGTTCCATTTACCTTCCCATCCAATGAATAACCTGCTATATGAGGCGTCGCAAAATCGACTATCTGCAAAAGCTCTGTGTCAATGGTCGGTTCGTTTTCCCAAACATCCAACACTGTGCCAGCAAGATGTTTTGACTGAATTGCAGACATTAAATCCTGACCAGAAACAACCGCACCTCTCGATGTATTTATCAGGATACTACCATGTTTCATCTTTGAAATCCGTTCGGCATCAAAGAGATGATAGGTAGCATCCAGTCCTTTATCAGTTAAAGGCACATGAAGGGTAATGATGTCAGCTTCCATTAGCATATCGAGTGGTAAAAACCGAGGATCATCGGTTTTTCGCTTAAGTGGAGGATCATTCTGCAAAACCTTCATTCCCAATGCTTCTGCCATTGGTACTACCTTGCTGCCGATATTACCAATTCCCACTACGCCGAGTGTCATATTCTGTAGCCTGCAACCCCTTTTTGTTGAGAGCGTGAGTATTGCTGCAAAAACATACTCTGCAACAGAATTGGCATTACATCCTGCGGCGCTGGCAAACCCAATATTTTTGCTTTTCAGATATTGTTCATCAATATGGTCGGTTCCAATTGTTGCCGTAGCAACAAATTTTACTGAGCCACCTTCGAGTAATTTGCCGTCAACCTTTGTCGGTGATCTGACTAACAGGATGTCGGCATCACGAACTGATTCGGCATCTATCTGGCGTGTAGGTAGTGCCCTAACTTTCCCGATAGAACTAAATGCTAGTTTTACATAAGGAATATTTTCGTCCGCTACTATCTTCATCTTAAGCATTATAAGTTGTTGAAGCCGTATCTCCGCCTCTTCCTGTCCAGTTGGTATGAAAATATTCGCCTCTCGGTTTATCGATCCTTTCATAAGTATGGGCGCCAAAATAGTCCCGTTGGGCTTGTAACAGATTAGCCGATAAGTTGGCACTACGGTAACTATCATAATAAGCGAGTGCACTGCTAAATGCTGGCACTGGAAGACCGAATTCGACTGCCTTCGCTACCACTTTACGCCATGCATCTTGATTTTTTTCGATAGCATTGTTGAAATAATCATCTAATAGCAAGTTTGGTAAATCAGGACGCTTATCAAAAGCCTCTTTGATTCTGCCTAAAAATTGCGCTCTAATAATGCAGCCATTTCGCCATAGCAGCGCGATATTTCCAAATTGAAGCTCCCAATTATATTGTTTTGCCGCCTCACGCATAAGCTGAAAACCCTGTGCATAAGAACAGATTTTTGAGGCGTACAGGGCCTGGCGAATCATTTCAATAAATGCT
>Ga0209636_10000866_pt1 | contig 30071 bp, 29 predicted proteins | sample DeeMarSWOR152_54_FD_187464 | JGI IMG/M metagenome (GOLD analysis project Ga0209636, IMG submission 187464) | Marine sediment microbial communities from White Oak River estuary, North Carolina - WOR-1-52-54 (SPAdes) (version 2) | ecosystem: Environmental > Aquatic > Marine > Intertidal zone >...
AGATTTTGAAGCTGGGGGGTCTGTGATCACTCGAAAGGATAGGCCGCTGACCCCCAACCTGCGAGCCATAAAGCGACTGCCTCGCGAGATTTCTCAAGCCAGAGTTTTTCGTCTCGTTCACGGCGGGGGTTCATATGGCCATTCGCTTGCTGAGCAATATCGAATACAAGAAGGCTACAAGGATTCTTCACAGATCATAGGGTTTAAAAAAACTCATCAAGCAATGGTCACACTAGACAAGTTGATTGTAGACGCCTTGATAGATGAGGGTGTTTCAGCGGTGGCGATACCACCTTCCGCCTGCATCATCACGAAGCTGGGTCGAATCCACCTCATGGAGGAGAGGCCGTTAACGAAACTCCTCGAATTGGGATTTATTCCGGTTCTTTACGAGGACGTCGTCATTGATTCTGATACCGGTTTTGCCATGTTGTCCAGCGACCAGCTCGTCGCCTACATCGCCATACGACTCGACGCGGTTCGTATCATAGTAGGCGTAGATTTGGATGGGCTTTACACTGCGGACCCCAAAACCGATCCCTCCGCACGTCTCATTCAACTCATCACCCTGGGGGAATTGAGGAAACTGCATCACAGAATCGAGGAAACCAAAGTAACGGATGTTACAGGGGGGATGCTCGGAAAGGTGCTTGAGTTGATTTCCACTATCGAGCGAGGAATCTCGGCGATGATCCTGAATGTCGGTAAACCCGGTAACGTTTACAAGGCCCTTAAGAGCGAAGGGATTGCAGGAACAATAATTGAGGGGGGTAAACCCATTGCCTAACCCGATCGAGGAGAGGAAGACCCGCCACCTTCAAACATGCTTAGACGAGAACGTCCAAGCTCGGAAAGCCACCACGGGATTCGAAGATGTCCTCCTTGTGCACAAGGCTCTACCAGAAATCGAACGGGGAAAAATCAATCTCTCAACCAAAGTTTTTGATCACGAATTCGCTGCCCCAATCATTGTGGGAGCGATGACCGGCGGTACCCTAGAAGCTATGAGAATCAACGCTGCCATCGCTGAGGCGGTGGAGGAACTGAGATTGGGGATGGGCGTTGGGAGTCAACGAGTAGGTATTGAGGCCCCGAAGCTGGAGAAAACTTTTGCCATCACGAGGGAGAAGGCAACCACCGCCTTTCTCATCGCCAACATTGGAAGCCCCCAACTTGCTAAGGGATACAGTGTCAAGGAAGCTAGGAAAGCGGTTGACATGATGAGTGCCGACGCATTAGCCATTCATTTAAACCCATTACAAGAGGCGGTTCAACCCGAGGGGGAAACGAACTACTCGGGGGTTCTTTCTAAAATAGCTGAAATTTCTGAAGCTCTTGAGGTTCCAGTCATCGTGAAGGAGACGGGTGCAGGTATAGCGGCGGAGGAAGCCAAGAGGTTGGAGGCCGCAGGCGTAGCGGGCATCGACGTGGCTGGGGTCGGCGGAACGAGCTGGGCGGCGGTGGAGTATCACCGAGCCAAGAGAATTCATGAAGAATTTCGTCAGAGAATCGGCGAAGCCTTCTGGGACTGGGGCATACCAACCGCGGCGAGTCTCATCGAGGTGGTTCAGTCCGTTCACCTAGCCGTCATCGCCTCGGGAGGTGTGCGTTTAGGACTAGACATCGCGAAGGCTTTGGCGTTGGGCGGGAGTTTAGCAGGCATGTCATTGCCGATTTTAAGCCCCGCTACAAAGGGATCGAAGGAGGTTAAAAAGGTGCTTCAACTCTTTACGGAGGAGTTGAGAAACGCCATGTTCCTTGTTGGCGCAGAGGCCATTTCTGAATTGAGGGAGATCCCTGTCGTGGTGACCGGGAAAACAGCCGAATGGTTACAGATGCGGGGTTTTCAGCCTGAAAATTATGCGAGGCGAAGGATGTGAGCCGCCTAGCTTCTCAACTAGCCGAAATAACGAAGAGAGTGAATTATTTCATTGGGAAGATAGTTGAAATCGAACACGAGCCTAGACTACTGTATCAAGCAGCCCGCCACATCATCGACGCGGGAGGCAAAAGGCTACGACCCTACCTCGTTCTAAAGAGTTACAAACTTGTAGGAGGGAGAATTGAAGACGCCATTCCCACAGCGGCAGCCATTGAACTTCTCCACACATTTACCCTCATCCACGACGACATCATGGACCAAGACGAAGAGAGGAGGGGAACCTCCTCGGTGCACACTAAGTGGGATGTGCCTACCGCCATCGTTGCGGGCGACCTACTCTTTGCAAAGGTTTACGAAACCATAACCAGGTTCACGAACCCTCGTCATGTGTCTCGTAAGCGCATCCTACAAGTGTTAAGGTGCGTTAGCGAGGCCGCCATCGCCATATGTGAGGGCCAAACTCTTGACATGTTGTTTGAGTGTAGGGAAACAATCTCTGAAGACGAGTATTTTCAAATGATACAATCAAAGACTGCCGCCCTGTTCGAAACCTCTGCAAAATGTGGCGGAATCCTAGGAGGAGCAAAAAAGGGCCAGGTCGAGCACTTAGGAAAGTTTGGCCGCTACGCTGGCTTGGCATTCCAGTTGCGCGACGACGTTTTGGGCTTAACAGCTGACGAGAGGGTTTTAGGAAAGCCTGTGGGAAGCGACATCCGTGAGGGAAAGCGAACCTTAATTGCCGTTCACGCGCTTCAGCACGCCTCAAAGGATCAGCGGAGAAAAATTCTGGAAACGTTAAGAAACAAGTCGGCCCCTCTCGAGCAGATAAAAGAGATGACTAACTTGATCTATTCTTTTGGTTCCGTTGACTATGCTGAGAAGAGGGCAATGGAATACACTGAAAAGGCTAAGATGGCACTCGCGATCTTTCCTGAAACAGAGGATAAGGAAGACCTCATAAGTCTCGCAGAGCTTATTACTACCAGAAAATATTAGCTTAATTGAGTGGAAGACTTGGCTTCGAATGAGAGAGCAGAAGATAAGGAGGCCATTCTAAAAATCACGCTTTTAAACGCGCTTTTTCATGATGGGAAGGCCCGGGTGCAACCTGTTCTTGGAAAGCTGTTCTCCGAACGACCACACCTCAAGGAGAAGATAAAGGAAACCATTTCTATAATTGCTGAGATTGTTGAGGAAGTGAACCGACTTTCTCTGGATGGGCAGAGGAAGATAGTGGAGGAGAGGTGGCCAGAGGCTTTAGTCAAGGAAAAGGTAGAAACAGAGAAAGTGCTTCCGCCCCTGGCAAACGTGGGAAGATACGATCGGGTGGTCACCCGTTTTTCTCCTAACCCAGACTGTGTCCTGCATCTGGGGTCGGCTAGGGCTATAGTCCTCAGCTATGAGTATGCGAAAATGCACCAAGGCCTCTTTTATCTACGCTTTGAAGACACGGATCCGAAGCTGAAACGGCCGGCGTTACCCTTCTATGACTCCATAGGAAAGGACTTGATCTGGCTTGGATGCAGATGGGATGCCAAATTCGTTCAAAGTGACAGGCTTACCATTTATTACGAGCACGCAGAGAAGCTTCTTAAGGAGGGAAACGCCTACGTCTGTACCTGCCGACGCGAGGAATTTCGTGAAAGGATGACAGCCCAAGAACCATGCCCCTGCCGAGACCGAACACCGGAAGAACACCTTTACCGCTGGAGATGCATGCTCGACGGAGCTTACCAAGAAGGAAAGGCGGTGGTGAGGGTCAAGACCGACCTAGGACACCCAAATCCCGCTGTTCGAGATTGGCCCGCCCTGCGGATCATCGACACGAAAAGGTATCCACACCCAAGGGTGGGCAGCCTATACAGAGTTTGGCCCCTCTATAACTTCGCCTGCGGTATCGATGACCACCTCATGGGCATAACCCACATCATAAGGGGGAAGGAGCATCTAACCAATCAGGTACGGCAGGAGTACATGTATCGCCACTTCAAATGGGAGTATCCTATAGCCATCCACTACGGCAGACTCAAGATAGAAGGAGCTCTCCTCAGCAAATCCAAGATTCTGCAGGGAATGAGAGAAGGTGTCTTCAAAGGTTGGGATGACCCAAGGCTCGCCACGTTTTCCGCCCTGAGAAGGAGAGGAATCACTCCGGGAGCGATTCACCGCCTGATAATCGATGTGGGACCCAAAACTGCTGATGTGGTGCTGAGCTGGGAAAACCTCTACGCCCACAATCGAAAAATTATTGATCCCGTAGCCAACAGATACTTCTTTGTACACGAACCGATAAAGCTGACCGTGAAAGGTGTTCCAACTGTCTTTGCCTCCAAGCTGCTCCTGCACCCAGACTATCCCGAACGAGGCTTTCGTCGCTTCGAAATAAAACCCATAGAAGGCGAAGCATCGTTTTCGGTCTCCGGCGATGACAGGGATTTCTTGAAGACAGGGAGAGTCATAAGATTTATGGAACTCTTCAACATTCAAATCGAAAAGGTTAAAGGACACTGGATTGAAGCAGTTTTCCACAGCGAGTCCCATGAGGAAGCGAAGAAAATGAACGCGACCCTAATCCATTGGATTCCCATCGGCGCCTGCATCCCCTGCGAAGTCATCATGCCCGATGCAACTGTAGCGGAAGGCATCGCTGAAGATAACTGCAAAACCCTATGCTCCAAAGATGTGATCCAGTTTGAACGCTTCGGATTTGCACGAGTCGCCCAACTAACCAAGAAGCTAACCGCATACTTCGCCCACCGATAAAAGACCCCTAACAATACCTATAGTCTCCCCTTCATCCTAAGGCGTGGCTGCAGGTGCAGAGCCTCTCGATCAACCTATAGCCTTTGATGAATTAATGGCACATTTGACTAAACTTAATCTTCTGTAGAGAATACTTAATTTCTTTAGGCAAATTATATATTTTCTTTATAACCTCACTTAGGGTTGCATGGGGAAGTGCACCCTTTGCGTTATCTTTATCGTGTTACTAAGGCAGAGGTGAACAATTTTGTTGATGAGAACGGGAAAATTAATCATTTCTGAAATGGAATAAGCCAGCTATCTTATGTCAACAAGCCATATGTTTGTTCTTCAATATTGGCTATCTATATCAGTATTTTAGATACTTTAGGCTTACGTTGTTTTGAAGCTGCTTCACATAGCGTTATAATCTTTTCACCAGACCATCTAAACAAGCGCGCGTGAAGTTCTAGTTGGGTGGTAGGCATCCAATAGGGTTATCCTTTTTTTAAGAGTATTAATCTCCCGATTTAAAGTATAATGAACTTGTTTATTATCTAGTTTTATATACATCTAGGGTTAACTATCTTGTTACCCGACCACGCATGCGTGCGGTCTTTTGTTAAGGGGAGTTTGATGTATGGTTGTTGCAGAAGGAAAGCGTATCGCGATGTTATCACCTGTTGCTTGGAGGACCCCGCCGAGGGCTTATGGAGCTTGGGAAACGGTTGTTAGCAATCTCACGGAGGGGCTAGTCGCAAGAGGGTGGGATGTTACTCTTTTTGCTACCGCTGACTCGATTACTACTGCAAAATTGTCTGCTATTATCTCTAAAGGCTATGAGGAGGATAGCAGTGTTGATCCTCAGGTTGTCAGCTGTTTACATATTTCCGAGGTTTTCGAACGCGGTGGTGAGTTTAACCTCATCCACAATCATTTTGATTATCTACCTTTAACATATTCTCGGTTGGTGGCCACGCCTGTTTTAACCACAATTCACGGCTTCTCTTCTCCACAGATAATGCCTGTCTATTATAAGTACAAGGATAACTATTTCGTCTCCATCAGCGATTCTGACAGAGCTGAAGGATTGAACTACCTTGCTACAATATACAACGGTATTAACCTTTCAGAGTTTACGTTCTCTGCTACTCCTAGTGATGCCTTATTGGCTTATGGACGTATCCATCCAGAGAAAGGTTTTCATCTGGCTATTGAAGTGGCCAAAAAAACTGGGCGGCGGCTGATCATGGCAGGTCTTATTCAGGATAGGCGTTATTTTGAGGATGAGATCGCTCCTCATGTTGATGGAACGAATATCGAATATGTCGGTACTGTCAGTGTTAAGGGGCGTGATGACCTTCTGAAAAAAGCATATGCAGTCCTACACCTTAACACTATTCCAGAAAGGTTTGGGCTTGTCATGGTGGAGTCTATGGCGGCCGGTGTACCAGTAATTGCTATGGACCGTGGTTCATGTCGTGAGGTTATTGCTGATGGAAAAACAGGATTTTTGGTTAACGATGTAGATGAAGCTGTTAAGGCTGTCAAGAAGATCCCTGAAATTTCCCGGCAAGCATGTCGTCAGAGGGTGGAAACAAATTTTTCTTTGGATATCATGGTAACAAATTATGAAAAGGTATACAATCAAATCTTTCAGTTAGAAGCATTGAATCCCGATCTCAAGGGAGCTTAAAATGAACAAATTGATCACCCGTTTTTCTGGGAATCCAATCCTAACGAAAGAGGATGTTCCATATCCTGTGGCAACAGTGCATAACGCTGCAGTTGTAAAGCACAATCATGAATACATTATGATCTTTCGTTCCCATCGTTTAAATGGTCGAAGTATATTGGGGCTAGCCCGAAGTAGTGATGGATACAAATTCGAAGTTACTCACAATCCACTCATGACACCTTCAGATGAATATGACGAATATGGGGTTGAAGACCCTCGCATTACCTACATCGATGGAGACTATTTGATCACCTATAACGCTTACTCCCAACATGGTGTGCGCGTTGGATTGGCTCGCACCAAAAATTTTAGCCAGATTGAAAAAGTAGCTTATATCACTCAGCCTGATTTGCGAAATGTGGTCATCTTCCCAGAGAAGATCGGGAAATATTATGTTCGCCTCGATCGCCCTCATACCGAGTTAACCAGATGGTCAATCTGGATTAGCTACTCCAAAGATTTAATCCACTGGGGTCAGTCAAAGATTGTACTTAGACCACAATCCTATCATTGGGACGCGATGAAGGTCGGGCCAGGAGCACCTCCAATCAAGACCGAAAAAGGATGGTTAAATATCTATCACGGTGTCTTCGAAACGATGGCTGGAGCTGTCTACCGTTTAGGGGTCGCGTTACACGATTTAAATGATCCCGCAAAAGTCATTGGCGTCGGGGATAGCTGGATTTTAGAGCCTGAGGATCCTTGGGAACGGGTTGGATATGTTCCCAACGTGGTCTTTTCCTGCGGAGCCGTCCCCGAAGAGGATGGCACATTGAAGATCTATTGGGGAGGAGCGGACACCGTCGTGTGTGCTGGAACAGCCAATATCCACGAGTTGGTGGAACATTGTCTTCAAGACAGCAGAAATCCTTTATAATAGATGTTTTTAGTATCACGTTATCCTAAGCGCGCGCTATTACTGCCTACTTTAGAACCTTAAGTGTGTAGTTTACTTCAACGCCCGCTTTCTCGAAAAGAAGACCAACAGGACAGTTCGCCCTCGTTAGTTTGAAAACTCTTTCAAGTTTGTTTCGGCTCTCACCACTTCTAACAATCACATCATAGTCAGCCTTGGTTACTGTTTTAGCTCCTTCGGGTTTCTCCGCTTTCATGTTGACCTCTAAGTCGCTCATCGTTACCCTGGTCTTCTTAGCCATCAACACGAATATAGTTGCAACGCAGCCTGCGAAACTCATCACTCCAAGCTCCAAAGCAGTCGGTCCTCTATCAGTTCCCATCTCTGGAGGCAGATCAACACACACGCTGTGTGCCCTCCCATCATCCACTGCTATTCGAAATTCCTCTATTAACCTGGCCTTGGAATTTATCAAAGCCATAAAGACACCACCTCAAGATCTTCTATGCCCACAACCTTTAATACGTCTTTGCTGGTGCGCGCAGACTATCCTGGCTTATGAATTTTTAATCTAAATCGTCCTACTCGAGAAATTGTTTTATCGCTTCAGTGACGCGTGTACCGCGTTTCACCTCAACCATGGCCACATTGAACTGCTCTAGTAGCGCCGACACACCCGGACCAAACTCGCCAGCTATTATCGTATTTATCCCCTTGTCAGTCAGCGTCTTCACAGCGATGGGCCCTGCACCCTGTTTATAGGATGCGGCCGGGTTTTGAATCACCTCCACCTTCTTGACCTCTTTTCCCTCAATGTCTATGATAGTGAAGGTTTTTGCTCGTCCAAAAACGTCTGAAATTACGTCTTCCATTCCCCCGCTCTCCTTAGTAGGTAGAGCCAACCTAAATTCTTGCAATATCTCACCCTTCATAATTTATCCTTCTATTATTATCGGGACTTAGTTCTGGAGGAGAACTTCTCCCTTTACATCCATCTTACTCTCTGTCCGCCACGATGGTGACCACGGAATCTCCGACGATTATGCATGTACCATAAGCGAAACGGCGAAGGGATTAAGTATCTGAGTGAAGGGGGCTGTAAAGTCTTCACTTTTAGGCTTTTGGAGGTGAAGCTTGGACAGGCAGATCCATTCGAATCCACGGCGACACCGTACAAAGTGCAAATTCCATTCCTAAAATTGATGCAGTCTTTATGCAACAAAACCATAAACCTCGAATATAAAGCAGATTTTATTCGCCCTCTTTTCAAATGTCTACTTTTTTAGCTCTTCAAGCCGATTCTTAATCTGATCCAACTGAAGCTGCAGAGCCTTCATCTGGTTCTCCAACAATTGGATCTCCTGCCCCTTTGATATTACCGTTGACGTGGGTTGAGTTAGAGGTGGGCTAGTCGGTGGTGGAACGTATGATCCCGTGGTCTGCCACCGTTTGAAGCCTTTTCCTCGTCCCCGACCCATACCACGTCCCCGACTCTTGCCCATACCGTAGCCTCTTCCCATTTCGAAGCCCATTGCTGTGGTCGGGGTGGTTGTTGTTTCTTGTAGCTGCCCGCTCTTGAACTTTTCGACGGCTTCTCTGACCGTTCCGTGGACTCCTGTTATGATACCGATTCCCACTGAGGAGAGGACTTGATAAGCGTTAGGGCCGACGCTCCCAGTTACGACGAGTTTCGCGCCTTTGTTCGCTATTGTCTGGGCGGCTTGGATGCCTGCGCCGCTTGGGGCGGTCTGGCTCGTGTTGGGGAGAGCTTCGAAGTTCATCGTATCAGAGTCGACGATCACAAAGCACTGGCATCTACCGAACCTTGGATCGATCTGAGCATCCAGACTACCCTTTACCGCTGATACTGCAACCTTCAATTCGATTCACTCACCTTCTTCATCTCTTATTTTTTACTTCATGAGCCATTGGGCTGTTGGCGGCAGTCCCGTCGGTGATCTATCCACCCGTCCGTGTGAGTAGCAAATCCTCAGCCAGCCCGGCAATCCTGTTATGTAGTACATTCTCCTCCATCTATAACCCATACGTTTTCACTTCGATCTTTATATTGTGTTTATACACAATATAATTGTTTGAATATGCACAAAAATATATAAGGATTGCGGGGGGATCAATGGTGATGGAGATGCCTTGAGGCATTTTCAAAATGAAGGGGATTCGAACGGAAACTGTGGTCGAGCTAATCGTTATTACTCTTCCATCATGCTCTACGTGAGGGGTCATATACAAGGTCCTCATCAAGAAAGAATAGATGGGGTGATCCCCTAGATTTTCTAAAGGGGACGAACAAACTGGTCCAGGAAGAAGTTTCGTTCTATGAGAAGGAGTTCCAGAGTTTAAGAATCGGTTGGAATAGCCGCTTTATATGTTATACTCTCTAATAATGAAGGGGGTATGGTGTTCTTTGTCGTTAGAAGAGAATAAGGCTATCGTACGAAGGTGGATTGAAGCCTTAACTAAGCATAACCTAGCCTTGATGATTTAATGTCACCCAGCTTCTTTGACCGTATGCTTCAGTTAGGATGTTTGGATAGTTTCAAACAATTCTATGCTATGTTTGTTAAGGGCTTACCCGATACCCATGCGACCATTGAGGACATAATAGCTGAAGGGGACAATGTTTGGTCTCGGTCCACAGTTACAGGGACGCGAACAGGCGAATATCTTGGACTAGCCCCAACTGGAAAGAAGATAAAAATTACGGGTGTTGACATCAGACGTATGGTTGAATGGCAAGGTTGTAGAGAGAGGCAATCTTTTTGGATTTCTTCGAACAGCTCGGTGTTATCGAATACAAAGGATTTCCTGACGAGGATATTTTGTAAAGAAGTAATCTGATCCTTAATAAGCTGGTATTTGAGAGAGCATTGAGACGAATTCCTACAAAGACTCGAACACTTCAATCTCAATGAGGAAGGTGTTCTCGTCTTAGACCGCACTCTAAACCCAGCCCGAGTGGTCCAAGTCTACTTCAAGCCGGAGGGAACCCACTGCGAACTCTGAGAAAGCACAAAATGCAGAAACGTTGAATTCGACCTAGGCATCCTAAAAGTGCAAGACATTCTCTACAAAAAAAAGCTAGAAAATAAAAACACTTCCTACGTAAAACCCAAAGAATATCTGCATCATTAGGTAAACAAAAAGAGGAGATACCAATATGCAGAGTATGCCCTGTTGCTCTAAACTAAATACTTATTTGCTATTAAATTTTAATTTGAATTATGTTCCCATTAGGCATATTTCCCTATATAGCAGGGGGCATACTCATAGGGATCGGTGTTAGTTATATCTATATTACCACAGGGCTTCACGCAACACAAAGCAGTTTCTTCAGCACAACCCTCTCCTACTTTTCAAAAAGACCATATTTTCAACAAAAGCAGTACCTAGATTCAAGAGGCTGGCGCATTACCTTCGCTGTGGGTGTGATCTTAGGGGCTTTCATCTATACAATAACGTTGTCACCGGAAGGTTTCTTCACGACTTCGGTACAATGGTGGAGGCTAGCAATAGGTGGTTTCCTTGTGGGCTTTGGCACACGGCTTTCACAAGGATGTACCTCAGGGCATGGTATAAGTGGTTTAGCTTCTTTATCAACCACCTCTTTGTATGCGGTCATAACCTTTCTTGCTATTGGAATACTTACGGCAATGATTCTCCAAACTCTGGGAGTGACTCCATGAGAATAAAACATCTTTTTGTTTTCACAGGTGGATTAATGTTTGGCTTCGGCTTAGCATTCGGTGGTATGTCAAAACAAGAGATTGTTTTAAGCTTCTTACAACTAAAAGATCTTGGCTTACTTCTTCTGCTTGGTGGATCTGCTTTCGTGACAGCGCTTACCATTAACCTTGTTCCAAGGGTGTTGAAAAGCCCTTTCCTTGGAGGAGAATTTAAGAAAAGAAAGCGCGCACTAAGCATGAGAACTATTATCGGCGCGACAATATTTGGTGTAGGCTGGGGCATCTCTGGTCAATGCCCGGGGTCAGCCATGGCAAGTATAGGAGTAGGTAATATTCAGGTTCTAATCGGAATCGCTTCAATGTTTCTAGGGGCTTATATAATGGGCAGATTCTTTACCTAGGTTCTACCTATTGAACGCCAGATACTATCAAAGACACCTTTGTTACGTAGAGCGATGGGAACAGTAATTCCCTTATTTCATCCTATGTGCTCCCTTTAAACTATATACATGATGTCGACAAAAAGATAACTTGACACTCCACTTTAACAGGAGAATTAGATGATGGCGAATACACAAAATTCACGATACTTTCTTAGAAATAAAAAATGGGGGAGGAATGTTCACACTTATGATGAGAAAATCAATAGATCTGTCACTGGAAAAAACGAAGGTAGTGTGCCTGAACCGTTACGGGTGTGCCAACCTTGTGTTGGGATCCAGCGTTTGCTGAGATTTCTAGGTCGCTTTGGGGCGGTGTTGGCTCTAACAATAAGCGTGTTGTTGTTTCCCACTCCAGAAGGTCTGTCCCCTGAAGGTCACCGGGCGCTTGCTGCTTTTATTTTCACAGGCAGTATTCTAGCCTTACAGCCAGTCTCTTTACCCATCGCTGGGTTAATGGTGCCAGTAGCCCAAGTTGCCTTAGGTGTAGCCAACTCAAGGCAGGTCTTTGAGACCTTCTCCCGACCTGTCATTTTTCTCATTTTGGGTAGCTTGTTTCTAGCTGAGGCTCTACGCAAATATGGATTGACGCGCCGATTGGCCCTAAAATCAATTATCGCCTCAGGTGGTGGGATAAGAAAGCTTTTATTGGGAATTATGGGTATAGCAGCCCTGTTTTCTATGTGGGTGGAGAACACGGCCACAGCTGCAGTTTTGATTCCGGTTGCGTTAACCCTATCCAAGGAGATCCCAGATCCGAAAAAGGCACGCGAGCTCCTAGTACTGCTGGTTTTAGGGATTGCATATAGCGCTAGTCTGGGTGGCATGGTTACGATTATGGGTTCCGCTTCTAATGCAGTGGCGTCTGGGTTCTTGGCGGATTTCCGGGTTTGGACATTCATTGACTGGATGCGCTTCGGGTTGCCCGCTTTTCTGTTGATCTTTCCCCTGACCTGGTGGATTTTGCTGAGGCTGGTGCCGGTGGCAGTTAAACGCTTGGACATTGATTTAGCTCGCAAGGAAGTAAATAAGCTGGGATTCATGAGTCCTGTAGAGCGGGAGATCTTGTTGACCATGGCTGTGGCAGCTTTCTTTTGGATCACCGGCTCCTTCTTCGAGCCAATCCTTGGCTTACCTCCGACTCTGCTGTCACCAGCATTAGTTGCCGTGGCGACCGTTTCCTACTTATCCTTGCGCGGGATCATCAACTGGGAGGACGTAAAGGGCGTAAGCTGGGGATTTTTATTCATAATCGGCGCTGGATTGTCACTAGGAGAGACTCTGAGCCGCACTGGAGCCACGGATTGGTTCGTCAACTTGATCAGCCCTGTGATTACCGGTCAACCGCTCTTGCTTAGCATGTTACTTCTGGTTTTTATGTCGGCGTTGCTTACCAATTTGATGAACAACGCCACCGTCGCCGCTGTGTTTGTGCCTATTCTAATCGGACTGGCTAGGGCCGATCCTTCTTTCAACGCGCTGCAGCTGGCGCTTCCCGTAGCGCTGGCAACTACTTTTGGCTATTCTCTACCCTCAGCCTCTGGCCGGATGGCTTTGATCGCCGCCACTGGCATCGTCAAAGATAGGGAATTGATCCGATGCGGCTTGGTCCTCACCGTTATCAGTTCAGTGGTTCTGGCGCTCTTCTTCTACGTCTTGGTGCTGCTGAACTTGATTTGAGTTTTGGAGGTAATGTATTAATATGCGTGTGTTAGTGGCCGGTGCGGGGCGCACCGGAGCGCGAGTTTTACGCCAATTACAGAAGAACCCGAATCTCAAAGTGTTTACGGTAGACCCTCGGGAGGAACCCTCTGCCGTTCAACAGGGGGTCATCGATACCGTAGATTTCCGAGAGGTACTGACTCCACGGGCTCTAGAATATGTAATTGAACAGATCAAGCCCGATCTTGTGCTCGTTACCACTGCTACTGAAGATATGGGCCTAGGCGAAGCACCCGGTATGGACATCTTTGTAGAGGCTTTACGGGAAGAAATGACAGCAATTTCCGAAGTGCCAGTTATCGCGGTGGCCCGGTCTGCAGGAAGATAGTTAAGAACTTTATGTTTTGGAGAGAATATCAAATGATCGCTTAGGCCTTCTTCTAGGAACAAGATATATTAATATTAAAATCCACTAAGAGAAGCAAATGATCATACAAGCATTTTTCACGGGGGGAATCGCTCACAGTTCCTATCTACTTGGCGGTTCGAATACCTGCGCGATTGTTGATCCGCGGCGTGATGTGGATATTTACATAGATGCTGCTAAATCTTTGGGGATGAAAATAACCCACATTCTGGAAACGCACTTGCATGCAGACTTTGTTTCAGGCCATATGGATCTTGCTAAAAAGACGGATGGTGAGATTTATGCTCCTAAATCAGGAAACTGTATGTTCAACCATGTTGGACTTTCCGAGGGCGACGACTTTAAGATAGAAGATATGGTATTGAGTGTGTTAGAAACACCAGGGCATACCCCTGAGCATCTAACCTACGTTGTAGCAGATAAAGCCCGCGGAATCGAGCCTTCATGCATTTTCTGCGGGGACACCCTCTTTGTGGGTGACGTGGGACGTCCAGATCTTTTTCCAGGTAGAGCAAAAGAGTTGGCATCAGACCTTTATGAGAGCTTGAATTCCAAACTGCTTCCATTACCTAATTTCTGCGAAGTATATCCGGCACATGGAGCAGGGTCTTTGTGCGGTAGAGCTATGGGAGCAAAACGGAGTAGCACTATTGGATATGAGAAACTTTACAATGCTGCCTTGCAGATTAAGGACAAAGACAAGTTCATTAAATCCCTTACTACAAAAATGCCTCCAGCCCCTGATCATTTCAATCGTTGTAGTGAAAAAAATAGAAAGGGTCCTGTATTAATAGAAAACCTTCCAAATTTAATACCGTTAGATACTCTCACATTCAAGAAGATTGCAGACAAAAAGGATACTGTTGTGTTGGATATTCGCAGTTACGAAGCATTTGGAGGGCAACATGTCCCTGGCGCTTACCATATTGATCTTAATGGAAACTTCGCTACTTTCGCAGGATGGGTCATCCCTCCTGATAAGGACATCTTGCTTGTTTCAGATTCTTTAAAACAATCACAGGAAGCAGTAATCTGGTTAAGAAGGGTAGGTCTTGACAACACAATAGGTGTTCTAGATGGAAAAATGTATGCTTGGGCTAATGAAGGATTACCTACTAGCCATGTATACCACCTTTCAGCAGAAGAACTTCATACAAGAATTATAAAAAGTGAAAGTATAACATTGGTTGATGTTCGAGCTCGCAGTGAATTTGAAACCACTCACATAAAGGGAGCAATTAATATTCCTGCACCTGAGCTTAGAACACGCTATAAAGAATTGGATAAGAACAAACAGATCACTTTGATTTGCAGAACTGGCCACCGTTCAAGTTTAGCTGCAAGTCTCCTTAAACAACAAGGATTTAAAGATGTTTCTAGCGTTGCGGGTGGTATGTCAGGTTATAATGCTGCAGGTTATGCTCCCGAGTGCCCTATGTGTTCTATTCCTCATGGACCACGTTTCTTGGGTTGATTAAAGTAGAGGGCAGATAGTTGAGATCTCGGCCGACTCTTTTGATGGAGAGGTTAAAGAAGCTGATAAACCTTTAATAGTTGAACCTGAAGTTAGCTGAAGACCTCGGTGTAGAAGAAACCTCCGCCCTAAAGTTCTTCTGCAAGGGCAGGGAAGCCGGGGAGATTATTGAATATAAGCAACTTGATAAGGTTGTCGAGCAGATCGAAGAGATCCTTTAGAGTGAGGAATATTGCTGTAAATAGGGCACACCATAAAAATTATCGAATTTTCCAACGAGACCATTTTCTAGATCTATACTCGAGTAACATTTTTAGGTCTATAAAAGGATATCCTGAAATGAAGGCAATTTTATGATTAAAAGTAAGCGTTTAACAATTCTACAAGTGAACGACAGTCATGGCTACTTTGAACTCCACCCAGAATTATATTGGGGCGGCGATAAGGTATATTACGGAAAAGCTGGGGGCTACGCACGCATTTCCACTCTCTTCAAACAGGCTCGACAAGAAAATCTAGGTGCAGTTATTGCGCTGGATAATGGGGATACCATCCACGGTACCTTTCTTGCATTACGCAGCAAAGGCGAAGCATTGGTTCCTATACTGAATGCGCTGGCTTTTGACGGCATGACTGCTCATTGGGAGTTCGCTTACGGACCAGACCATTTTAGAAGTATCATGAACAAACTGGACTTTCCGATGCTCGCTATTAATTGTTATTACAAAGACACGAATAAGCTTGCGTTTCCTCCATTCCAGATCGTCGAGCGAGGCGGGCTGACCGTAGGCGTAATTGGGATTGCGGCTACCATAGTGAACAAGACAATGCCAAAGCACTTCAGCAAAGGCATCTACTTCACGCTAGGTAATGAGGAGTTGCCCCATTATATTAAACGTCTACGCAAAAACGAGGGGGTAGACCTGATTATTGTTTTATCACATTTGGGTTATCCCCAGGAACTGAAACTGGCTAAGGAGGTGGATGGCATTGATGTGCTATTGAGTGGACATACTCACAACCGTCTTTATGAAGCGGTGATGGTCAATGGCACGATTGTTATGCAGTCTGGCTGCCACGGTTCCTTTATAGGCAGGTTAGATCTGCGGGTAGAAAATGGGCGTGTACATGATTTTCGCCACGAGTTGAATAACGTAGACCAATCCATAGAGCCGGATCCAGAGGTCGATACTATAGTGAATAGCTTATTGGATCCACATCGAGACATGTTGAATACTGTTGTGGGGCACACCGAAACGGCGCTGAACCGGAACACCGTAATGGAAGCTACCATGGATAATCTGCTACTTCAAACGTTGATCGATGTTAGCGGCGCAGAATTGGCCTTTTCTAATGGCTGGCGCTATGGAGCACCCGTGTTACCTGGATCAATTACCATGAATGACTTGTGGAACATCATCCCTACAAACCCGCCAGTTTCAATATGTGAAGTCACAGGGGCGGAGCTATGGGAGATGATGGAGGAAAACCTTGAACGCACCTTCTCCAGAGATCCCTACATGCAAATGGGGGGTTACGTGAAACGGTGCTTGGGCTTGAATATCTATTTTAAGGTTGAAAACCCAAATGGTAAACGCATCCAAGAATTCTTCGTCAGCGGACAACGACTTGATCGGTCAAAAATATATACAGCTTGTTTTGTTACCACACAGGGAGTACCGGAACGCTATGGCAACAACCGGCGGGATTTGGATATCAACGCCATTGATGCACTAGAACAGTACTTAGCGAAGCATGACAAGATCTCGGCAGAGTTGAGGGGAAGCGTTGTTCCAATATAGAGGATATCTCAGAGAGATCAAAATTTTCCGCTATTACAAAATATGAACCAAGCGTCGAAACATTGATAAATGTGTTTTGATAAATTCTGCGTTTAAAGGGGTGAGGCTTATGTCCAAGCCATTCTACGTAAAATTTGGCATACCGAAAGAGGTTGCAGATGCGGCCTATGAAGCCCTACAGATAGCGAACCAAACAGGAAACGTCCGAAGAGGCACAAACGAAACTACAAAGGCCGTAGAGAGAGGACAAGCAAAGCTAGTCGTCATAGCCGAAGACGTGGACCCACCAGAGGTGGTCGCTCATCTTCCACTCCTATGCGAAGAACGCAAAATCCCCTACATATTCGTACCCAACAAGGGAAAACTCGGAACCTCAGTTGGAATAGATGTCCCCGCCGCCTCGGCATGCATCACCGATGCTGGTGACGCCTCGGCGTTAATAAAAGAAATTTCCAGTCGGGTAGAAGAATTCAAGAAGGAGGGCTCTAGCGGGTGAGCGCAGAGGCAGAAGAGGAGTTAATACCCACCGAAGTCATTCAGGTGATCGGTAGGACAGGGGTTACTGGTGAGATCACCCAAGTCAGGGTTCGGGTACTCGGGGGAAGAGACAAAGGCCGCATCATAACCAGAAATGTGAAGGGACCCGTGCGAACCAACGACATCCTCATGCTGAAAGAAACAGAGAGAGAAGCCAGGAAGATACGGTAACGAGAGGTGGTTTGCTGGTGCCAAAGCCTCGAAACTGTTCTTTTTGTGGGCATGATTTTCCGTCAGGCACCGGCATCATGTACGTTAGAAATGACGGTTCTATACTGTGGTTCTGCTCAAGTAAGTGCAGAAAAAGCTCCATAAAGTTGAGACGAGACTCACGCAAACTTCCATGGACAAAGTATTACGGAAAAGAAACTAAAGGTCGCGCATAAATTAGAGTGGAAATATTCAGCGACTCAAAAAATATGCCGTGAAGACAATCCAAGCGATCTGTATTATCGCAGATCCTAGCGTATGACTATTTTTTGGGGTAATGTCTACAACTTTCTTCTTCGCTTTCGCATTGTTGGCATTTGATGCAGTAAGATTAATAGTTACCATGTATCAATGGGAAAGGAGAAATGAAGATCATAATATTTGGTCCGCCCGGAGCAGGGAAAGGCACCTATGCTTCCCGACTAGGATCGAAACTCAAGATACCTAAAATATCAACTGGCGACATATTCCGAGAGGCAATAAAGCAAGATACAGACCTTGGAAAAAGGGTTGCCCAATTTTTAAATAATGGTGAATTGGTTCCCGACAATATTACCATCAAAATTCTAAAAGAAAGAATCAGCAAGCCAGATAGCAAGAACGGGTTCATTTTAGACGGATACCCAAGGACAATCACACAGGCTAAAGCTTTAGACCAGACTATAAAGATTGACGCCATAATCCGTTTGATCGTTCCCGAATGGATCATCTTAGAGCGCCTTTCAAACAGAAGGACATGCAGGAACTGTGGCACCATATACAATGTGAAATATTTGAAGTCAAAAAAGGATGGCTTTTGCGACATGTGTGGTGGAGAGCTTTATCAAAGGGAAGACGACGAGGCCAAGGTTATCAGAGAACGACTAAGAGTCTATGAAGCTCAAACCCAACCGTTAATAGACTACTATAGTGGTAAGATATCCTTTGTAGACATCGAGTGTAGATCGGTGGATGTTCCCCCCGAAGCCATGGTTGAAAAGATAGAACGAGAATTACAAAAAATGAGCCTGATAAAGTAATCTCGCAGCTTTTCAGATCTATTCAATAGATGCAGGTATGAAATCGTAAAGTAGTTAAGCAACAGAAAACATGTAGTGAGAAGTTTAACCTAACCCACACCTAAAGAAATGTTATGTTTTTTAACGGTTTCATGACTTATGGAAGAATCTTCGATAAAAATTTAAATCATCCAAAATAGTTATGATTCACTATCACATTTATGTCCATTCATTTATAGTCGATTCTGTGAATTATGTGTTCTTGGATAATGCTGTAAATACCCTCTATTGTCGATATTCTTAATTTTTTAAGCAATCTTTGGAAGCTTCTTCTGTAGAATCGATCTACTTTTACCCCTCTTTTCTCAAAGAGTTTAGAAAGTTTCCTGTTGAGTAAGGTTCCTTGTTCGTCGAAATCTGTTAATACAACTACATTCGAATTTTTCTCGGCGACAAGATCTGCAAGATCATTATGAGACCGTTTGGAACAGGTCAGTATAGGCTTTTTGTAGCCTAAAAGTTTCAGGGTTTTTTTATCGTGTGGACCCTCAACCACCACAGCATCAACGTAATAATTCATCTCAGAGGCAAGCTCCTCAAGTTCTCTGTATACTTCATGTTTCTGACGTTCTTCATTAGTAGCTCGTGTCAAAACAATCTTCCTCCTAGACCCCGCTCCTATTTTTTAGCCTTTAAAAGACGCTAAGAAATAGGGAATATAACAAGAAGAATTTTTTTTCTGTGACTCTAGAATGAGGATGCTTTCAAGATTCCCTTCACCTTTTCAGCTATGTCATTGAGGTCTTCCTCGCTTGGTCTTCCCCGAATGTCACCCAAACGTCCACCGATTGAATGATCGCGGAGTATATCTGTCTTATATTCTCCTACAACATACCATTCTCCGACTATATTATAGCCCAAGTGATCATACAGCTGTCCCATAAATTTAACCGCTGGAATTGCCTCATTGATACCCGTGTGGGCTCCTCCATAGGTACAATAAACCACAACATTTGCCGAAGGTCTTCTTGGGGAAGCTTGTTTAACCTCACCCTCTTCATTATATTTCTGCAGGACTCTTCTGTGGAATTCAATCATGGGCTTACCGGGGAGTTGCCAATACACACCTGATCCGGCAAATACGAAATCGAATTTCAGTACATCCACATCCCCACTAGTAACCTTAACTGTCTCCACATTATGGCCAAGCTTCCTAACAGTATCTTGTATCTTAAAGGCTACTTTCTCTGTATTACCTGTAGAGGAAAAATACAGGTTGAGAACATTCATTATGTGCAACTTCTCCTAGATAAATAGGTCACGTATGCTCTTAACTTCTTCGATGAAGCTTTACGGGTTCCTAAAAGGTGTAGAGTGAAAAAGTCATCAGCATGCTTCTCTTCCATATAACCAACTTGGTCTCCGCCAAGACGGTAAGTAGCTAAATAGTCCTCTTCATAGCTATGGTCCAACCCTACCTCCGCCCGTCCTCTCCAACCCAAGTTTCTTTACCTCCAATATATTTTAAGGAAAGAGAAAACTTTGTTAGATTCTCTTTGATCCATTACATGGATATTATCTTTATCGCTTTTGACTGGCGTGGATATGTGGTATAACCTCTCAGTATTCGTCAAGATTTTGTTTTGGGGGGTTGATTTTCCCACCTTTTTCTCGGATTAATTTTGATATTTGGATGAGCGCCTTTTTAACCCAGTTTTCGGCTAGGTTCGAGTCCTCATTAGTGGTTGAAAGATGTAACTCTATGTGAGGAAATCTTTCAGAACCTCCGACCGGATGAAAAAGAGATTTTATGTAGACGTTTGGATTTTCAAGCATCACCTGATCAATGAGCGGGGCGAGCGTCGCTTCCCACATTCCTTCCACCTCTAGAGTTGCTTCAAAGAAAGTCAAATTGCCCGCCGCCTGCCTAAATAGAGGCACTACCAATTCCTCAAGTATGGCCTTAACCTCCTGAGGGACCCCTGGAAGAGCTATCAGGGTTGTCCCCTCCAGCTCCATTAGTACACCGAGTCCTCCTTCCATTATAGCGGGGTTTAAAAAAATGTGAGATCCCTTAGGAATTGTCGTTAACTTCAAAACATAAGGAGAAAACTTACCGTGCGCGTGTTCGGCTAGGGTCTGTTTTACTCTTTCAATATATTGATCACTGAATCCCAATTTCCGCTCCTTAATCCGCTTTCGAAATTTTTCTTCGATCTTTTTTAACGCTTGATCACTGAATTCCAGTTTACGCCCTGTACCTTTAGCAATGCCTTCTAACGTTTTGTCATCAAACGTGGACCCCAGGCCTCCAGTTGTGATTATGAAGCGGGGATTGCGTTGAATTACCTCCCGCACCGCGTTTGATATTTCATCGATATCATCCGTTACGGTAACAATACGGTTCACACTCAGCCCAAGGGTTGTGGCGCGCTTAGCAATTAAACGCGCATTTTCATTCGATATCTTACCCATCAGAAGCTCCTTACCAATGCTGACAATTTCCACCATTAGAGTCATTCAATCCCTACCTAAAAGAGCGTTCATATCAATACCTCAAGCGCGCAATAATATTAAGAATTCCGTTTTTTTATCTATAGGTACCCCTCACTTATGAGCTTCTTGAAACGGCTATACATTATTTTGAACAAAAAATTGTTTAATACTTAAAAATTACTTCTTCATCCTCTAATGTTTTCTTAGCCATTTCAAAAAACCCACTGATAGTTAAAGAGTTCTTATCCCACAAAAAAATTTACACAACTCTTCTTTACATCCAAATCAAGCAAGCGTTCTTCCAATAAACCAATGAAAAATTTACCGTTAAGGTTGCAAGAAAACCTAATGAAATTAAAGCCTTACTTGAAGCAGGCATTAGATATTTACCGAAAGGCTGACATACTGTTTTTTCATAAATGTAAATAAGGACACCTAAGGAAAGGTTGGTAGAGTCAATAAAAAGTGGCCAGGGTGAGGTATCCTCAACTAAAGTGGAGATGTCCCCCGCAAACCCCCCTTTTTTATTTGCATCTACGAATTCTCCTCATTTATACTACTATAGCCTATATTGGATTAAACGCGCACATGAGGAAGTAAATAAATTAATGTGAATGAATTAATACTTGCATGCTGTGAAAGGATGAAAAATGAAGGCAATTTGCTACGTTACTTTTATGATAGCGATATTGGTTTTTGGATTGTCAGAAAGATCATCAATCATTGTTGAAGAAGAATCCAAACCATTATATTCGGTAACTATGTCAATGAATAAAAGAGAGATATATGGTTCCCAAAGAGTGAATGTTAATTTTTTCATTTCGGGAATGGGAAGCTTATCCTTTTGTTCGGTGTCGATATACTCAGATGAAGATAATATTTTGGTTAATGACTTTTGGGTACGATACTATGTTGTTGAAGGTGATAATATAACAGCTAGTAGACAATTTGGACCAGTAGAAGCAGAAGAAACTAAGGGAGTAACTGCGTGGAAATCTATTTCTTCCATTGAAGTCCCGCCTAGTACACAACTATTCATGGTTGGGGAATTCGCCATCGATACGGATGAAATATCTTTGGGTTCTCACCGATTAAGAGTCGTTTTTCTTGCTCAGTCAAACAACGAAAACTATCTCTTTGAAGATTCAATTGAATATCGCATGATTAGTTACTTGGAGGAGTATCCTCTTTTTCAATATTTAATACCTGCTGGAATTTCGTTCGTAGTGGCGTTATTGGTAGCGTTCCTTCCAAGCTACTTGCGTGAAAGAAAAAAGCGACGCGAAATTTTGAAAGCTATACTAAACGAAATCAGAGCCAACCACGAAATAATACAAAACGCTGAAGAAGAAGAAAAAGGCAAGAGAATTACGCCATTTGATTTCCCGTTTAGCATTGAGATATATGAATCTTTAATGTCAGAGGTTGCATCGATAGTCGATGCGGATTTGTTGAGTATGCTTCAAAGATGTTATCATCAAACAAGAAGACTAAATGCCGCCAATATTACAGAGCCTCAAGATAAACTGACACCTGAATCTAGTCCCTATGGCTGGATGAAATTCTCACATTTGGTCGATTATTATTATATCAAAGAAAAAATATCTGAAGTTGATGAGCTTCTCGTAGAGACTATGGGATCATTGAGTGACAAAGTTGGTGTTTCTGTATCTGTTGTGAAGAGCACAGAAGGGAAGCAAGAATTGTTATCACATGGATAACTATATTTGAATGCTTGGATGCGTGCTTCCAAAAGAAATATTACTTTCTATAGCCTTTTTTACATTGTGCTCGCATGTGTATGCAGTTTTTAAAAACATTAACAGGTACCAGGATGGAGGTCCATGTACGAGGAGCGTCGAAAGTTTCCCGTTTTTAAGGAAAAAAACTTGGAAAAGATTCTAGGTAGACTTGGATTGCTGCAACCAATGCAAAATAACGAACTTCGATGCCGGTTTTGCGATATAGTGATTTCTAAACAGAACTTTGGGGCAATATTCTTGGATGAAGAGACTGTCAGAGTCTCTTGTTTCAAACATGGATGTCTTGAGCAGATATCCGAGGTAATTCAGTAATGAATCTTGAATGGTTTTGGTCTTACTTGCTTGCTGTTTTATCCTCCTCTGCTATTACAATGGTCGCTCTTCTTTGGATTTTCATTACGAATCCGGCAAAGATAGAAAAATGGATATCCATAATAACCCGAGGTTTTGCGTGGACTAGTGAGAAGGTAGCAACAACACACATGGCCACAGATATACAATCTTCAATTGCAGAGAAAAGGAACAAACTTGGTCTCACAGAAAGGGGTCTTCCTTATGGTGTCAAGATCAAATGGACGAATGTGGATACTATTCAAAGCGATTTGCATGAGAATAAAGTCGTAGTAATGATGAGGCCATACAAAAGTCAGTCAAAAAATTTCGCTCATGTAGTTTCGGTTTATGTTCCTAAGTCTTTGCTTACCAAATCTAGGAGATATGTTGATCCCAATTTGATGAAAAGTATTGATTGCACAATTTCAAAATCTATTCTTGATGTTAACCCTACTGCTCTCGAATACTTCATAAATGAAATTCTTGGGGATGTTCCTGAAGAAGTAAGATCCTTAATGGTGAAAATGGACGTGATTAATGAACCTGGTAATCTTGCACGAATGGTTATTCCTGAACTAGAGAGATTAAGCTCTCTGTATCCAAGAGAACCTGATTCGCAAGTACACACAGAAACTATAGAACTAGCCGAGGCGACATATCAATTTGTGATTGCAAGTGAAGAAGGCAGAAATATCGAGGGTTTGGGCATTTACGCTGCAAGAAACATCAAAATGGCGATCGTACCCATAGGAAGACCTGATCGGTTATTAACTGGGGGAATACAATCACATTTTGAATTCATGCAAAGACAATTAGCCAATGGAATCGACCACTTTTATATAGTCTCCACTGCTGTAAACATACAATTCGCTAAACTGTTAGTTGAAAGAGCTTGTCGCGAATCGTCATTTGTAAAGGTCTTCGCAGAAGAATATATGGGTAAATTTCGAGGAAAACGACAAAAGATGTTTTGTTCTTTAATATCATTTTCTGGTTGAGCATAAGGCCTTCAATTTGCTTAAGTTGATATATCGTGCAAGAAAAACGAGGTGTTATCTCGCAGATAACATGTCTCGTTAATTCTTTTTTTAGTACTGTGATTGAAGTATTAATGAAGAGGTCAGCCGTTGAGGATTATTGCATTCTCAGATTGGTGTGTTCAGAGCATTAAGAAATTAAGTTACTTAGTCGTCTCACATGCTCTATTAAAATACTACATCCTAACGTTTGAGGTTCTTTGATCAGTATGGTTCTATGTCCATTAGTTTCCCGGGGTTCATTATTCTGTTGGGGTCCAGTGTCCGCTTAAGCAACTTCAACAGTTGATAGTACTCGCCTAGTTGAGGCATTAACGTCTTAGCCGCGTCTGGACCAGGCCGATAAGGTACTCGCTCCATCGCAGGCTTCATCCCCAACACTTCTTGAAACAGGACACGTGGCCATTCTTCGTTGATGGCCTTGGCTCTTATTACCTCCTCAGCGTCATTAAGGTCATATAAATAAGTAAAGTTAAAACTAATCTGTGTTTGACTTGGCGACAATCGTCCAGCTCTTATTCTATCTTTTGGGACTCCATGTTTGGCAAGGAGTTTAAGTGCTGCTTCATGTACCTCTGGCATCTTTGGGGGAAGGGCAGAACCCATCAGATTTACCCAGCTTATATTAGGCGGCGGCATGGCGATGCTGTTTGCTCTAGGCCGCCAAAATATCATCTCTTCATAAAAGGTCACCAAACCCCCACTATAGTCAGCTTCAGGATCAAGCGCCCTAGCCCGAGGCTTAATCGTTCCCCCCTCTTCCTTGATTATTTTCTCTGAAAATTCCCTGTAATATTCCACAGTTTCTTTTCGGCCATACAAGTGTACAAAGAATTCCCAAACTCCATTGTGGTATTCTGCCCACACCTTCTCAGCCCACAGTGGCCCCTCATAGTTATCATATCTTATTTTGTCCATAGCCAGTACTAGTCCCTTGAAGTTTTCGTCTTTGAAGTTGCCCTCAACTATGTGTCGTGCTTCAGGGATACGGTATAGGGGTAGGGTCTGCTTCACAACTATTCCCAGCGTTCCCTGAGACCCTAAGAATAGGGCGCCAACATCTGGTCCATAGGCGCGGGCAATTCGTGGTTTAGCCCCCGGCAATGCTGCAGAGCCGGTAACGAGCAGTTCACCTGTTGGAAGTACCACCTCAAGCCCGATGGTTAAGGTACAATAAGCAGACCCAAAGAGTAGTGCATATTTATCCCAAGGCATGTGCACGCCCGCTTGACTGGTTGTGCCCAAAATTGATACGCTACCTGGTGAAGCTTGGTTGCTGACCCAATATCCCTTCACTGCTAACTCGCGGTAGGCTAGGGCCCACGTCACTCCAGGCTCTAACGTGACGTTCATTGACTCTTCGTCTATCTCGATCTTGTTCATCCTGCTCATGTCCAGCATGATCCCGCCCTCAGCGGGAATCGCTCCAGCATACATTCCAGTTAAAGCTCCCATGGGGATTACGGCAACCTTGTACTGATTTGCGAGACGAACTATTTCCTGGATCTCCTCTTTGCTGCCAGCCCTAACAATGAAGTCCGGCTGCTTAGGTTTCTCCATGAATACTGTACCATATATGCCTGGACTTGGACGCTCTTTTAGTGCGTATCCCCGGGTGTATGCTTCCATAATGATCTCTTTGTCCGTAATGTTCTCAGGACCTACTATATCCTTCAATCTTTCATACAAAACAGACTTTTCCAAAAAACTCCTCTCCTAACTTAGAATGCGGAACACTTTATAAAAGATTTTTCATCCTCTTTTCAACAGTTCAAAGATGGTTGTGCATATAATTTTAGCCAAATTTCTAGCTGTTTCAACACTAGGTTTGAGAAGATTATTCTGAAAAACGAGGTTATCTTGTAGGTAAGTGGAATCTTGAAAACAGATTCAACGTCAAATCTTGATAAAAAAATTGGCAAAGGAGAATTTGCGCTCGCTTTTGAAGGGTCATGCATGCAAAAACCTAGTGAATTTAAATATAGAATAAATCAATAATTAAATGGTTGTAGTTTTGAGCATTCAAGTAACATCGCCAGCAAAAGGCCAAACATGGTATCAAGGCGATACTTGTGAGATTAGATGGCAAGCATCTATCTCTGACACTATGGCTGAAACTGTAAAAATCTTGCTTTTACATTATTTTATTGCAGATGCTCCTAAAAAGTTGCGTTCAGGTTCTCCTTTTTTGCCCTCAGATTTGCGAAAGATAGGAGTACTAACAAGAAGTACTCCAAATAATGGATTTTTCCGCTGGACGATTCCATCGATTATTCGAACTGGAGTAAGGGTTATTAGAGTACAGACTGTTGACAACAAGATTTGGGGTGACAGCGAGGCTTTCATAATTAAAAGTAAGACCACACCCAAGGTGCACCGTGCCCCACCAGCTCCAACAGGCCCTTTTACAGGAATTAGACTGAAAGTGATAGATTTAATAAACCAATATCGAAACAGCAAGGGTTTGTATAACCTTATTTATGATTACTGTCTCTGTCTATCAGCCCAAAAACACGCTGAATGGATTGCTCAGATGGGATATGATTTTTTTTATGACAAAAATGGCAAAATGATACGTAATTCTCATGATGAACCCTCTGGTACATCAGAAGTAAAGGGATGTATCTGGTGGGCGCCTACTGAACTTGATTTTCCATTTGTGAATCCTCCCGAGAAAGGACTTGCAGAGAGAATCGTTGATGGTTGGAAAAAAAGTCCTGCGCACAACGCTCTCCTGTTATTAAATGATCGTACCATAATTGGTGTTGGAATAACAAAAGGTAAGTATTATTACTCTGCAACAGCGAGGCTTAGACCATAATTCGAATGAACACATTCGCTTAGCACATGGAAAATGAGGTTATCCCGTAGATAACGACAGCGTTTTGATACGGCAAAAATAATAGAGTTTTGAAGGATTGTAAGAAATTGGTATTCTTGAATAGTTTGATAACCCTATTTTCTATTTTGAATTGTAATTTTTCAGCGTGAAAACCATGGTTCTAACGCATTTTACTCATTTTTTAAGGGACTGTCCAAGATTAAAAAATAAACTTTTGCTGTAAAATTCACGGCTAAAAGAAAAACAGTGAAAAACGATTACTTCGCCGAATAAATATTAAATTAACCCTTAATGTGAATTTAAATTTGTTTTTTCTTGTAAAAGGGTTCACTTTTATCGAAAATCAACATTGAATTTCGTTTGGAGCCAGTAAATTTACCATTAATTAATCATAAAAATGATTATAAATTAATGAATAAAAAAACATTCAGTTCATGAATTAAACTGCAATTTCACTTCTGAATGATTAGTGAACGGTTCAGATTGAACCGCAAGTATGTGCAATATCTACGAGAAAAGAGCCTTATTTTATCACGAGTTTCTCCTAGAGCACCTCCCTAATATACGCTTCCTAAAATAACAAGACCAATTGATGAATAGCGACTAAGAAGTACGCACTCAAAAGATCGTAAACCGCAAAAATCTTCTTACGATGAAAACATATTGTTTACTATGTTCAGACTTTATGTGAAGTGTCCGAACTGCGATAACATTTTTCCGTCAGGATTCAAAGCGGAAAGTGCAACCCAATTAATAGGTTTCTCTTACCTTTGCCAAGAATGCCTTAGAATAATTCCTTGCCCTGCCTCAAACTATTTGCGGAAAGTCAACGAACAATTTGAGAGAGCGATAAAGAAAGAAGAGATATTTGCGTTGCCTACCTACCTAAAGAGAGTCGAATTTGGAGGATATGGGGGAGAAGACTTGCACGAACTTGTCAAAGAAATAACTGTTCCTCCTGGGGTTCTAATGTCATCCTATAGAGTAATATTGGTCTTTAGAGGAAAGATAGAAAATGATAAACAAACTTGATTCAGAGAAAGTCCGAAACGTTAAAATTTTCGAGCTCATGAAAGAGGTTGTGAGCTGCTTTATAAATGCATTTAATAAACCATTTTCGTCAGAGTATGGTTCTCTCTCTGACCGTATTAAGACAATTGTTGAGGCAGATTCTAGCGTTGTAGCAGAAATACTTTTAGAGAGACCTGACCTGAAAAATGAGGAACTTGCACGCTGTCTCCTAACAACGGAGAAGTATTTGCAGTCCATCACCCAGGAAAATATCTCTCGGACTCCCCCGCACGCTTCTACAAAAGAGGATTATCGAGAAGAATTGATCTCTTTCTTAGAAAGAATGCTCAGAGAAAGAGATAACATGCAGAGACGGAATTTATTTTCGGGAGAGGGGCTAAAGCATCATTTTAGCGATTTTCTAAGAAAAGAATACTTAAGGTACGAAAGATATCTCTATGATGATTCTGTTTCTGACTTCGTGATTTGCCCGCTTGAGAATTTTATCGGGCCCTCAACAATGATAGATTTTGGCTGTCATCTGGCGATAAGAAAGATCACACAAGACGAATTTCATAGTTTAGCTGAAGCACAAGCAAGATATGAAGGTGAGCTGAGATCTTATCCAGAATTTGTACTGTACATACCTAGTGAGAGGGATTGGATAAAAGATGTTACAACAATAATAACGGCATTGAGGCTATTGAAGAAGGGAATAGTAGGGCTTAGCAAGGCCTACCAGGGATATGCATTTCCTTGTAGATCATGGAGAATTCTTGAACCGCCTGCAGAAACAAAGTTCTTCAAGGAAAAATCAGAGTCTTTGTACGTCTCTTCAAATTCTGAATCAGAAGACATTATTCGCCTCTTTTCTACTCTTGAGAAGACGAGAAACGCTGGATACCTGTCCGTAGCGATAAGAAGGTACAATCTAGCGTACCAGCGCGATAGAGTTGAGGATAGATTGATGGACTGCTTCGTTTCGCTAGAATCGTTGTATTCCAAGACTGGCGGACGGGGTGAGGTTACTCACAGAATATCTACTCGGGCATCACGAGTGTTAGAAGAGAACTTTGAGGACAGGAAAAATAAGCGGGAGAGACTAAAAAAACTGTATAATAGTAGAAGTAGGATAGTTCATGGAGAACAAGTTCGTTTGAGACAAAAGGATGTTGAGGAAGTGGAAGAGATTACAAGAACATCACTCAAATGGTTCATGAATCATAAAGGGTACGCAAACCACAACAAGATTATCGATGAATTGGACCTAGGATCTTGAGAATGCTCATCCTTAGGTAAGGTTGGTATTCAGAGAACATAAAAAGTTAAATATTATCTCTCAGCTTTTTTTCAATCGCGTTCCAGCAGTCCCATCCATATGCGAATTTCTTCAAGATGTACAATTTCTTCTTTATATTTCGCTATTAAGGCCTCTTCAAAATTCTTTTTATCTTTCTGTTTAATAAGCTCGAATAACTCTTTAATCACACTATGTACTGCCTTGGTCCACTCATTACCTGTTTTCCATTCAAGCATAATAGTCCAAAGAACAATAGGGGTTAGCCATTTGCTAACAGCTTCAATAATGCCGCTTTCGGACTTATTTGCAATAAATTGAGAATTTGAATCCTCTAATGTCCAAATTCCTCTAATTTTTGTAAATGATGCTTGTCTTTCTTTGTCGAGTTCTCTTTGAATCCAATATATGCAGCCCTCCCCGAACGTAAAAGGTTGGATTCCCCGTTTCTTTCTGCCTTGGTCCGTTGTTCTATAATGAGGGCGGCCATTTCTCAAAAATTTCGCTACATCACCACCCGATTGTAGTTCATGTAAATGATCCCACACGACAGACTTTGGCAGCCCTACTTCACGCTTTAAGTTCATGAATCTGATGCCAAACTCCCCAGTCTTGTCTATATTATAAAGAATATTATTCCTATTCTCTCTTTGTTTACTTTTTTGATAAGGTTCAACGCTCATTGGATTCGCCGATATTATATCTGCAAGGCACACATTTATTTTTAACGATATTGTATCGTTCAACGATACCTTTTATATCGCAGTTTCGCATTATTCTCTGAGGGAGAAAGGTTCGGTGAACGAACCATGAAAGGGAA
>Ga0209636_10000868_pt1 | contig 30046 bp, 37 predicted proteins | sample DeeMarSWOR152_54_FD_187464 | JGI IMG/M metagenome (GOLD analysis project Ga0209636, IMG submission 187464) | Marine sediment microbial communities from White Oak River estuary, North Carolina - WOR-1-52-54 (SPAdes) (version 2) | ecosystem: Environmental > Aquatic > Marine > Intertidal zone >...
TTTACACTTCTGGTTGCACGCATACGTTATCTCCCAGATCACAGATAACGGTCTATCATACTCATAAATAGGGGTAATAGGGTCTGGAGCATCTCTGTAGGTGATGACGCCTTCCTCAGAGAGCATGTCCAAGAACTGAACCAGTTCCCCATACACATCTTCCACTGGTTCTCCTTCTTCTGAAGCTGCCCACTGTGCTATCTCTTGAACAGTATGACAACCATCGCACAACTTTACAACTTGTGTGGTAGCATCATCTATTCCTAGTACGCTATCTCCAGATAACAAGTAGTCTCCCAAACGCGTCTTCCTGATGACCACCTGATGCTTGACCCTTGGGTATTGTCTTTTAATAGTTGAACCTCCTTTCCTCTTGTTCGCATCCTTTATCAATGCTGCAATAAAAAGTTATCCCAGTGCTTGGTGATTCTACTTCACTATCTGAGCCAGTCAACACCAGAAGTCACTGCATGGAATCTTTTTCATGTCTAAAAGATCAGTCTCTTAATGGTTCTTTACCCTAAACTCAGAATCAAAGCAAAGACACACCACTTCATTTCACTGGACCACTATATCTGGGACTGTCAACCCTCCGGGGGATGATGTTGTTACACGTGTAACATTAGTGCCCACGTGTTCAACCTTACGTATTGCTCTACAGAAAATAGGCATTTTTCGAAAATTAGAATATGAAACGAATAAAAAAATATATAAGCAGTATATCCTTCCAGCCTTTCATTCTCTTGATAGCAGTCATGTCCTCTCGTCAGATGACGCTACAGTTATAGTAAGAAATTTAAAACATCGAGCACAAGAATCTCTTACAACTCATTTGGGGGTTCTCTTGTCTCTGGGTGTTCCCTCTGTCGTGTTACACGTGTAACAGGGAAATTATCGTAAATCTTATTGATTCAATAAAAATGGGCAATTTTAAAGGCCTGACAGGTTGAACACCCAAAAATTTGACAACTTCCATTTGGGAATGTTTAAATATTGCTATTCCATCAATCTTGTATGCGAAAGGTAATCATTACAATGGATACAGATCTCATATTGAAAATAGTGCCACACAATTTTTTTGAGACACTGGAATATATGGAAGGGAAGGCACTCTTAAAAATCGACATTGAGAAAGGGATTAAAATAGCAGTATGCGACATTAAAATGAAAGATAGATTCACGTTAGAAGATTTACATTTTCCTGATGAATGGACAATCCTTGATGTTTTGAAAGAAACAAACAATATATACACCTGTCTGCTCAAGACAGAATACAGAGGAGGCACAAAATTTCAACAATTGTATGGTAAAAGAGCGCTTAAGAAAGTTCGACAACTACTTGGGTTTGATATTATTTTTGATCTTCCGTTTATCCTCACAGAAGAAAAAGTGGTGGTAGCATTTATTGTAAAAAATGAAATCATAAAAAAGTTCTTGAAAATGGCGAGCCTGTGGGGAGGTGTCAAGAATATTTCTTTTCAACCAGCCACATTCTCCGAATACAATATTTTGTCCTGTTTAACTGAAAGACAGAAAGAGATTATTACAGCTGCCAAAAAGAGCGGGTACTACGATGTACCGAGAAAGATAAGTACAGAAGAATTATCAAAAAAGCTCGGTATAAGTACGGCCACAATACTTGAGCACTTGCGAAAGGCTGAAAATCGTATCATTTCCAGCATTCTGGCAGGTTATTAGCGGGTATTGTCAAAGTATGGTTCTAAATTTTATATCTCTTTAAGTATCTGAAAATTTTAGAAGATGATTAAAAAAGAACCAATGTTACACGTGTAACAAAAGTGGATAAGTACCAGAAGATAAGATACCAGTAAGCAGGGTATTATAAACTACCTTAGATAAGAGGCACAAATTTCATTAACAGTAAACGACAGGGTAATACATGGAACCCACATATACATCAATAGGTAATTGCAGCCTAAGAATTGCGTGCCCCTCCTGTAAGAGTGACCTGGTTCTCACATCAGAGAGTGAGGTTCACTGCAAGAGTTGCGGTGCCTCTTATCCAGTGAGGAATGGGGTAATTGATCTTTTACCCGAATCTACTCCAGAGCGAACTCCTGCGCAGTCTTCCATAGATCAAGAATGGTTCATCCACATTTACGAGAGCCGGTTGTGGCGGAGAAATCCCCTCATCTCTCTTCTCCTTGGGATATCATTTGATAAAGAATGCGAGTTGATTATGCAGACTGCAAACCTCAAAGGCAATGAAACCCTTTTGGATCTCGCGTGCGGTCCAGGGATTTACTCGCGTCCTTTTGCTAAAAGACTGAATCGCGGAACTGTGGTAGGATTGGATTTGTCCATGCCTGTGTTGAACTATGCAACAAAGAAGGCACAATCTGAAGAGATCAACAACCTCTTATTCATTCACGGGGATGCTTTAGAGTTACCATTTCCAGATAACCAGTTCGATGTAGTGAATTGCTGCGGCGCATTTCATCTGTTCCCGTACCTTGAAGTTCTTCAGAACATTAAACGCATACTCAAACCAGGTGGATGCTTTACTGTTGCTGTTGGATGGGAACGGATACCAGGAGGACTGGGAAAGAAACATAGAGACTTCTACTATCGAAAGGCAGGAGTCTATCTCTTCTACAAGGATGAACTTGAGTCGCTCATCGGACAAGCTGGATTCACCGACGTGGAATGCCTCCATGCAAAAGGGGTTGGTTGGCTGATCATGAGCGGGGTCAAGCCGCAGTGAAGAAGTATTCTTTCAGTACTGGAAATGGATATGAACCAAAAGTGAGCACGTTAATTCACATAATCTCTTTTTTTATCTTTTTTATGCATGAAAGATTTTCATTCGAAAGATATTTTTTACTGGATTTAAATTTTGTAAATATCCCCTGTGAACACATAATTTTCCTTTATCATCCTGTACTTTCTCAAACTTTGTTACACGTGTAACATCCTGCTTCTCTTTACCATCTGAATTCTTTTATCAGCATTTAAGAGTGGTCCCTCTTTTCTGTATCATCACTATGGAACCGAAAGCTTTATATAGGTGTTAGAAATATATAACATTATGTTAGAAAGATACAACAAAAAGTTAGGAATAAGTAACAGAGGTGAAAAAAGATGAACAGCCAATGGAGAAAAAAAGAATTGTATGGAGCAGCTGGACTCATTACTACAACGCTTTTCCTGGTTATTTTGGCAGGAGTATTGTGGACTAAGATATACTGGAGGAATTTTGAGCCGTTTCCAGGTAGGGAAGGGCGATGTCAGGTGATACTATGAAAGAGGAACCAGAACCTTTTTGGCCGCTGATAACAGTGGTAGGTGTTGTGGCAGTGGCAACCTTTGTAATCTCTCTATCTGTTGAGTGGTGGGGAAATACAGTATACAGATCTGCCATAGTGACTGCGTTAGTCTTGATGCTGCTGGCAGACATCCAGATGGTAAGGGATTACCGCCGCAAAAAGAAAGCAGGTATACCTAAAAGTGACGAACGATTGGACAAGATTGTAGTGTATGCTTCAACCTATTCGTTTAGAGTTGGCATCTTTTTTATGATTGTGCTTATCTTTCTGCACCTCCTCAATGTGCTCAACATGGATGTTGTTGTAGCTCTTTCAGCATCAGTGTTCGCGATGGCAGGAGCCTTCTTTGTATTCTACTGGTATTATGATAGGAAGGGAGACGTGGAATAGGTGATATCATGAGAAATGTACTGTGGTACCTGGGATTCCTCTCTTTTCTTAGTATGCTGTATTTTGTCAATGGAAAGTGGACATTTCTTTGTTTTTTGGGGTTCCTCCCTTACTTTGTAACTTTCTGGGCTCAAGATGAACGGATTGAAATAAACGTGGGCAGAGCATCGAGAAATGCATTCTTGTATATTGTAGCTTCGGGAGCTGCAGGTATTGTGTATATCTCTATGACTGGAGACATAGAAGCTTTTTGCTGGACATTTGCACTTCTATTTACGGGTGCTATACTAATCTGTGTCTTTTCCTTCCTCTACTACGATTTGGGAGGGAGATGAATGAAGACCAGAATCAAGGAATTGAGAGCACGATACGACTTGACACAGGAGGATCTGGCACAAAAAGTCGGCGTGAGGAGAGAGACTATCGTCTTTCTGGAGAAGGGAAAGTACAATCCTTCTCTTAAATTGGCACACCGTGTGGCAGAAGCGCTGAACACTACCATTGAGGAGCTTTTCATTTTTGATGAATGATAGATGTGATTGAAGAGAACAAGCTCTATGCACAGAACAAGCTCTATCCTTTTCAGTCTGCTTTTTTACCTTTTTCATACTTTTCTATTCCTACACCAGAAAGAAATCCAAGAAGGGCTCCTACTATTAAGAAGATCAGGTTAATGAACCACATATATCTGACTAGGTTCTTGAGTATTTAAGCCAATCCAAGGAAGGTCCCCCGAAAGTCTGTATAAGAAATACTCTCTTTTTGGGATATCTTCTTCCGAGTCTTAGATCCCAGTTGCTGCCATTTATTGAAACTCAAAAGAGAGATATAATGGAAAAATGCTGTTGATTCCTCAGTGTATGCATTCCGTAAAGCTTATAAATTCGAGGTTCTTCTTCTCTTCATGGAATCTAGATCTAATTTCCTTCGCCTCTTGGCAGTGATTGTCTTCATAATTGGCATATTCCTTATTATTGGAAACATATTGAGGATATTTCCCACTTTTCCATGTGCTGGATTTTTGGTGTGCATTTTTGCATCCATCCTTTATCGCGCAGGAAAAAAAAGACGGAGATAAGGCATAAAGAGTGCGTACTCACGACATGTTCATTACAGTTTTGTACTGCCAGTTCGTCCACTTCTCACTATTAGACAGGAGTTATTCATGTAATATGCAATCCAAAGATCATGTATGTCACAGAAAAATATCCTGGCGTGCTCACAACTAACGCTGACACTGAGAACACTAGGATTGTGCACAAGAAAAAACCCTTTCTGTCTTTGCTTGTCAATGACAAAAGTTCTCCTCTTTCTTCAATCTTCTTTTCTTACGTGGACTAAATTCTCAGAAGTTTTTTGAGGTTAGAAAAGTTGTTACACGTGTAACAAAATTCATTAAAAGAATCCTGAAGCTTTTTTTCCAATGCTCACGGAAAAGGCTTAAAAATATAAAAATTATTGAAAAATGGGGTGATAGCTCTTTAGTTGGAGGACGAGGGCTCAAATGACCAAAGTGTACTTTCATGGGTTAGTCAACTCCAAATGTAATGTGAACTTCAGTTCCTTCAGTTCTGTCCACCCTGATCGTACCATTGAGCTGATCTTCTGCCAAAATGGTAACCAGACGCAATCCTAGTGATTTTGTATTCTTGAAATCTATACTCTTTGGCATACCTACACCATTATCTGCAACTACGAGTTCAATTTCCTTCTCATCAAGTGCGCGGAGTTTAATTGTGATTTCACCTTTTCTGTTTCCAGGAAAAGCATGCTTCAAACAATTGGAAATCAGCTCATTAATGATTAACCCACATGGTATGGCATGATCAGACCCTAGAGAGACATCTTCCACCTCTATTTTTAGGGTAATTCTACCCATATCAGTTCTGGAAGACTGAAACAAGCTGCTTGTTAGGCTTTTGATGTATTCTCTGAAATCGACGCTTGCCAGATCTCTGGACTGGTACAGTTTCTCGTGGACTATAGCCATGGATCTTATGCGATTCCGACTATCTCTGAACGCCTCACGTAACTGGTCGCTCTCAATATATTGAGACTGCAAATTGAGTAAACTAGATATGATCTGCATATTGTTCTTGACTCTATGGTGGATCTCCCTCAACAGAACTTCTTTTTCCTTTAACGATGCTCTGATCTGCTTTTCTGCTTTCTTGCTTTCAGTAATGTCTTCAATTGTCCCTTCATAATACAGAATATTACCAGAATCGTCGCGGATGACTCTTGCATTTTCACGGAAAAACAGAGTAGCACCATCTTTGCTTGACCAGGCAGATTCCAGTCCAATGATCTGCCCCTCACGTTCCAACCACTCTTTAAACATGGAGCGGGGATATTCTGCTTCAAGCCCATCCACCTCCAGGTTTCGTTGGGCCAATTCTTCAAAAGATTCATACCCAAGCATGCGCACCAGTACTGGATTTGCCATCAAGATGCAGCCGTCAGGGGTTGTCCTGTAGATTCCTATTGGGGCATTTTCAAAGAGATCCCTGTACTGTTTTTCACTTTTTAAAAGTGCTTCTTCTGCTTGATTCCTTTCTGTGATGTCACGCATAATTATGAGGGTTGCAGGACTCCCCTGATAAGTAGTGATTCCTGCATTAAATTCAATGTGCAGAGTATGTCCATCCTTGCATTTGAGTACTGCTTCATAAACAGGGGTGACATCCTCACCCGTATGCATGCGTTCAAGCACTGTGGGAAGCTTGTCAGAAAAAACATAATCAGTGACTAGGGTATCTAACAGTTCTTCGGCAGTGTACCCACTTATTTCTACCCACCACGGATTGACATACTTCAAGAGGCCATCTTGGATGATAGCAATGCCATCATTTGCCTGTTCCACCAGATTACGATATTTTTCCTCTGATTCCCGCAAAGCTTGTTCTGTTTTTTTCCTTTCTGTTATATCCCTAACAATACTCTGTATGTAGGCCACTTCACCCGATTCATCCTGTATCCCGGAAACTGAGACCTCTACTGGAATTATTCTCCCATCTTTCGCCCTGAACTCTTTCTCATAAACAGGGATATCTTCTCTCTGAAGGAGTCTTACCAGCTTCTCCTCACTATCTGAAACATGTGGGGGAGTGACAATTTCCCTAAAGGAAAGCGCTCTAAATTCTTCCAGTGTGTACCCCAAAAGCTCTGAAGCCTTTTTATTGGCTTCTATGTGTCCCCCTTCTGTATTCATGATAAAAGTGGCATCATGGGCCCTCTCAAAGAAGTTCTGATATTTCATTTCGGATTGAGAAAGCTCTTTTTGAATTTCTTCAATCTCCTGCAGTGTATGATCCAGAATTTTCTTCAATATCACACTGTATTTCTGCAGGTAGGCATTCTCTTCAAGTATTGTGGGAGGGCTTGGGATCTTTAGAGTTCTTAGAATTGTTGAGGTGTCTTCTGTCTGAGATTTCCAGAGGACTTCAGCTCCCAACATTCTGGCGAAAGGTGCATCTTCTTCATCTAAAGTATCGGTAAAAAAAACAAAGGGGACCTTTTTGAGGGCATCATCCTGGGTTATCATTCTCAACAGGTGGAAGCCATCCATAACAGGAAGGACAACCTCTGATATAATACCATCAAAATGCTCATTTTGCAAAAGGGTTAAGGCTTCTTCTCCATTGCGGGCAGTTCTTATGTGATGCCCCTCTTTCTTCAGTAAGGCATCCAGCCTTTGCTGGTCCTGCATGTTACTATCCACTATGAGGAGATTCATTTTATCACCATCTAGCTGGAGGTAATCCTGCTTGTCTTTCTTGTGTTCCTCATCTCTCCACATCTTTGTACATCGCCTTCATTCCCATGAGGGGAAAGCTTGGGTCTACTGCAAAGCTATAGGAGTGGTAAGTTATAAAATTATGTGGAGAGGTCAAAGGATGTATAATTATTCATGGTATAGTGCACTCAGAAAAAAGCAAATTTCCAAATTGTTACACGTGTAACAGCGTGACACCTAACAGTTGGATACCTCTTTTACATAAATCCATAGATTCTCTGTTACAATTATTAACGAGTCTGCTCCAAGACCACGGAATAGGCTCATGCGAGTACGTATGTTGATATACATTCACCCTTTTTTATCTCTTTTAGATGTATTTGTTTATGATTGTGCGTTCTTTTGAAAGATACTTTTATGTTTCCAGCAACGGGAGTGAAAGGTTCTTTAACCTTCATACTTCAATCTTCTTGGCTATCATTTTTTCAAGGTTAAGGTGATAAAAGGCAATAGAGTGTTACACGTGTAACAGCGTGACAATCACCCGACAATTTTACACTCCCCTAACCTAATAAACTATTTAAAGATATTACACCATGGGTGTTCATGAAAACCTTCCTAGTAATCTTGTTGATGATAACTGCACAGGGGTCTATCCTGGTTACAGAAGACCTGGACATTACCAATTACCTTGAATACACAGTAGCAGAAATGGAAGATCTACCTGATGACCTCTCAATGTATGATATCATTGTCATAGCTACTCCTGAAACCCTCTACGAAGAGAGCGAAATTGAAGCAGTGAAAGCCTTTGTGGAATCTGGAGGGGGGTTAATGTTGCTTGCAGAGGACAACAACAAGGATGGTACCACCTTAGTGTTGAACCAGCTCTCCCAAGAGTTCTTGATCACTTTTAATCAGGACCGAATCTACGATGACCACAATTACGTTGATCACACTTCCTGGATTAGAATAACCAAATTCCCTCCCCATCCTGTCTTTCAGGGCATAACTACCATTGTCTACACCACTGGGTGCTCCCTTGAAAGTGATGGCATTTCAGTGCAAACCTCTCAGCATGCGTACGCTGAAAAATACGATGGGTTAATCATTCATGAAAAAGGAGATTTTCCCGCCTGCATGACATTTGTGGAAATGGGAAAGGGGAGAATTTTTGCCTGCGGTGATAAAGAATTGTTTGACACCTACATATCACTAGGAGATAACACGTTATTTGCCTTAAATGTATTTGACTGGCTGGCAGGCAATCAAGATCGTATTTTCAAGCGGTTGACTGACAAAAGTGAAGCTGACCAAGCAATTACAGATGGTGAACTGCTGCTTACATCTGCTAATGAAAAAGGGTTAAAAGAAATACTTCCAGAATTGACAGAAAGAGCTGAAACCCTCCTAGAAGAAGCCAAAACTCTGTACGACTCCTACAGGTACGCTGATTCCCTCCAGAAGGTAGATGAAGCTGTACAGGTTATCACAAGTGGAGAGGAAGATGCCCAGAAAATGGTGGATTCCGCAGTGAAAGCTGCTGAAGAGTGCTTATCTAAAATAGAGGTAGGAGCTCGAAAGTACCTTCCTTCACAGTTAGATGCTGCCCACTATTATGTGGAGGAAATTGAAAAGCAGACCACCTATCTTGAGAAAATAGAGAAGGCACATTCTGCTTTAGAGCTCTGCAGTGAAATCCGTACAGGGTTAGAAGGAGCTGCAGAAAAAGAGATTAGTATAGCTTCAGAAAAAATGGAGTCGTACAAAGGACTATTTGGAAGGAAATCAAATCACCTTGCTCGAATACACTTGGAGTACGCAGAAGATAGTTATAATAAGGGAGAATTTGGCGATGCCATAGGATATGCACAGCAGTCCCAGATTTATTCTGATAAGGCTGAAAAAGAACAGAAAAAGGATTACATTCTGGTGGTGGGAGTCATCCTGATAGGAGTCGTTTTAGTGTATTTGTACGTGAGAAAATGAAGGTACTAATGGTTGGGTTGTACCCGCCCCACATCGGAGGAATTGCGTCCTACGTGTACCATTTGAAGAAGGCTGTAGAATCGTTAGATGCAGGTGTTACCGTGTACGTGGTTACCTACGGGAAGGTTCACAGCCCCCGCGTGTATGGGACACACACCTTGAATCGGTTGAGAGGAATATCCTTTCTGGCTGCAGGGACCAAAACAGGGTACACTGCCATTAGAAAAGAGCAAATTGATGTGATACATGCCCACTACTTGGTTCCTCCCGGGCTGGTGGGGGTGGCCTTGAAGAAGCTTTCCGGGCTCCCACTGGTGGTGACCTGCCATGGGAGCGATGTCTTCGTGTTCTCCACAGGATGGAAACGGTTGATTTCACGGGCTGTGATTACATCTGCTGATTGTGTCACCTGTAACAGTGCGGCCACGTTAGATGCTGTAAAAAAGTTGAGTGGTAAAAGCAATTCCAGGCATGTCCCATCTGGTGTGGATCTTACCCGGTTTACCCCTTTAACCATGAAAAGAGAAGCAGTCACCTACGTAGGTGCATTACATGAAGTGAAGGGAGTGGACATCTTTTTGAGGGCGATGAAAGGTATTCCTGAAAAAGTGTGGATAATTGGTGATGGTCCAGAAAGGAAAACCCTGGAAGTGTTAGCAGAAACATTAGGAGTGGACTGCACTTTTTGGGGGTTCAGGACAGATATACCTGAACTCATGAACAAATCCAAGATAGTAGTGTTACCTTCCAGGAATGAAGGGTTCGGGCTGACCTTATTGGAAGCTATGGCTTGTGGAACTCCTGTCATAGGAAGAAAAACCGGAGGTATACCGGAGTTGATAACTGGAGAAAATGGCCTCATTTTTGAAACAGAAGAAGAACTCCATGAAAGGACTTTAACTCTCCTTCACAACCAGAACCTATGGGAAACCCTCAGAGAAAAAGGGTTAGAAACTGCTTCACAATACAGTTGGGAGAAAACAGCCCATTCGTATGCACAACTATATTCAGAGCTCTGATTCCTCCTGATTTCTCATTAGCGTGGTCACATAACCTGAAACCCTGTTCTTCAATCGATCATTGGAAAATCTGATAACAGTTTCCAGAAATTCTCGATTTTCATAGAAATCATTACTTAACTTGTCATGGTATCTCTTTACCGCTTCTCTGGCGATTCGTTTGATGAAATTTGGTCGTATTCTTCCCAACCTCTCACCTCTCTCTTTTCTTTTTTGGTGGGCCTTATAAATGTTTCCCATGAAAATTGTCAACTGTACTATCCACTGTTACACGTGTAACATGACTATTCTCTAACAAAGTGAGACGTTGATATTCTAGTTGTTCGCACGAGCGCCCAAAATTGACAAGTCCCTTACCGCAATGACAAATTGCTCTCTTAAAATATACAAACCTTTATAAGTAGCTACTACCAATGATAGTAGTAATTGCTTTTCGTACTATTGCCAAACCAATTTAGAAAGGAGGTTACAGCCCATGGATAGAATGAGAAAAAATCTGAAAGAGAGCAGAGCATTTGTGAATTGCAGAGAAATTTCCGCGAAAAATAGTAATGTGCAGCTTATTTCTTTTGAACCGTTTTTTGACCAGAGAAATTTTGTCTTAATAACCTGTAAAAGACAAAATTCTTTTTTAAAAAGTAAAAAGAGGTGTAATTCATGTCTATGGCAAAGTACATAGCACGAAGATCGGTAGAAATTCTCATGCTCATGTTTGTTATTGCTACATTGACCTTTCTTCTGTTCAGGCTGATGCCATCAGATCCTATGGGAATCCAAATTGATCCTTACAGGACACCTGAGGAAGTGCAGATGATGAGGGAGGTATGGGGGTTGGACAAATCGTTGCCAGAACAGTACACCCTCTTCATGAAAAATACGCTTCGCGGTGAGTTCGGCAGATCCTATTACTGGGGAAAAGATGTCTACGGTATCATCAGAGAAAAGCTGCCTCCCACCGTTTTGCTGTTTACCACCATGACGGTGATGTCGTTCTCTGTGGGAATGTATGTGGGGAGAATCATCGCCTGGAGAAGAGGTGGCAAACTGGAGTACGGTTCTACTGTGACAGGCATGTTCTTGTTTTCAATGCCCGGGTTCTGGATTTGTCTTCTGGCTATCTGGGTCTTTTCGTTCAAACTGGGATTGTTCCCTTTAGGTGGAATGAAAACTGACATGCTTTGGGTTGCTTCTGCCAATACGCCCCTTATCATTAAGGCGCTGGATATAGGGTATCATATGTTTCTACCGTTGACTGTGGGAGTTGTCATTTCCTTTCCAGGAACCATGCTCATGATGAAGAATGTCATGTTAGAAACGTTAGGTGAGGACTACATTACGACGGCCAAAGCCAAGGGATTATCAGAAAAGGTCATTCGAGACCACCATGCAGCTCGCAATGTAATGCTGCCCATGGTCACGGTGTTAACTCTGTCTTTGGTAGGTTCTATTGGTGGAAGTATGATTATAGAAACTATCTTCTGCTGGCCAGGGTTAGGTGCTGAATTCTTGAGTGCTGCCATGAACTATGATTATCCGGTAGCCCAGGGAGCTTTTATTATCATGGCTGCATTGTTACTGGTGGCCCTCCTTATCACAGAAATTTTGTATGCGTATTTAGATCCCAGGATCAGGTATTAGGTGGTTGGCATGATAAACTCTCGATTGAGAAAACCCAAGACCAAGTGGCAGAAAAGGAAGGAAAGGATAAGAAATACCTGGAGGTTATTCAAAGAGACAAAAGTTGGATTAATTGGAATAGGTATACTGCTGTTTTTTACAATAATGGCTTTCTCCTCGTTTATTCCCCCTCGAATAGATGAGATGTACATCCCTTTGTACGGTGCTGATCCTGATATCATTACTATCTCATCGCCTTCATTGAAACATTTCTTGGGGACAGACTCCATGGGGAGAGATTTGTTCAGTCAGTTGCTGGAAGGGAGTAAGTGGGCATTAATCATAGGGGTTACAGCAGCCACTGTTTCTGTGGTCTTGAGTACGGTAGTAGGGTTGGTCTCAGGGTATTACGGAGGAGTTGTGGACGTTCTGCTGCAGAGAACTGCTGAAGTGGTGATGACTCTGCCTGGATTTCCCTTGATTGTGATAATAGGATCTCTTCTGAGAGGGGTCAGCATTTGGAATATCGTGGTTTTGATCAGTCTCCTGGGATGGCCAGGTGCTTCCAAAGTGATTAGAGCTCAAGTGCTGTCATTAAAAGAGCGCCCCTTCATTGACTCTGCCCGGGTCTGTGGGGCCAGCAACTTCAGGGTTGTGTTCCGGCACATTGCCCCAAACATTTTACCTCTCTCTTTTTTGTACATGACCTTCGGTGTTACTGGTGCTATTCTGATGGAAGCGGCATTGAGCTTCATTGGTCTGGGAGATCCCACCACTGTGTCCTGGGGCATGATGCTGCAATGGTGTTATAGATCTGGGTTCATCTATAAAGCACCCTTCTGGGTGTTACCGCCTGGGCTGTGCATTACCCTGCTTGCGCTGGCATTTTATTTGATCGGCATGGGAACAGAACAGATCATCAACCCCAGATTGAGAAAGAGGTAAATGGAGCAAAATTGTAATGTGCAAAACATGGAAAGTGTTTTCCTGAAGCAACCTTAAAAAAAATTCAGGTGCTCTCATGTCAAGACAAGATATACATACTCCGGATGAGTGGGCAAGAATCTTAAAAAAACAGGCTGAATACACAAAAGAGTACAGGCATGTCCTCTACAAAAAAGTAGATATACAAACTAAGAAGAACATTCTCGATGTAGGGTGTGGGACAGGTGCTGTCACTGAAGATATTGCTGCTTTGACTGAAGGGCGTATTACTGGTGTTGACATTGATGACAAAAAACTCACATACGCGAAAAAAGCTGTACCTGGTCATGTGAACCTGATGGTAGCAGATATGCTAAACCTACCCTTCAAGGACAATACCTTTGATCTGGTCGCATTCAGTATTGTTTTAACCCACATTCGTGAGCAGCAGAAAGCAGTAACAGAAATGACACGGGTAACCCAAAAAAACGGGATTGTCCTGGCCACTATGGAACCAGATTATGCAGGTAGGGTAACCTATCCAGAACACGAGGCAGACCAGGTCTTTGCGAAATTCCTTGAAGAAATAGGTGTCGAAATGCAGACTGGACGAAAACTGAAATACTTCTTCGGTAAAGCTGGGCTAAAGACGGAGATTGGGGTTTACACTGACATTTTTGATTTTATAAATGAAGATGGTAAGAAACAGGCAAAACGATTTTCTGAAAATTTCGGGAGAACTGAAGAACTACTTGTGAAAAATGGCTGGACCAGCCAAAAAATACAAGACTACAAACAGGAAATGCTTGAGCTGATTGAAAACGATCTCACCTTTTCGTTCTGCCCTTGTTTCTATGCAATAGGGAGAAAGTAGTAGTTGCTCTTTGTGAACGCAAAAAGGTACACGCAGATACTGCACATATATTCTCTTATTGGAGGAAATGTACTGAAGTGATACATGGAAACATAATTTTGATGTAATGATCTTTTGATACCTCTTATTCGACAATTGTTGATAGGAATGTTTATAAGCTGATACTACCTATTATAGTAGCAGCTACCATCTGTAGTGCTTACAAATTGTCTTGAAAGGAGGTCACAAAATGAGAAGAACAAAAAATCTGGCAGAGAACAGGGTACCAATACATGAAGGACGTTTATATGTAAAACAGTTGTCCATTTTAAACATTTTTCTGACGAAGAGAAATTTGTCATGGTGGCCTTTGCAAGACAAAATTCTTTCCAAATAAAAAGAGGAGGTGCAACACATGCCTATGTTGAAATATGTAGCAAAAAGATCAATAGAAATTGTCATAACCTTATTTATTATTGCTACATTGACCTTTGCTCTATTCAGGCTGATGCCGTCAGATCCTGCCGGACTGATACTCGACCCTCGCAGTACCCCCGCAGAGACAGCAAGAATTAGAGAGTTGTGGGGGCTGGACAAATCCACTGCTGAACAGTACCTTGTATTCCTGAGAAATATGGTCCGCGGTGAGTTTGGTACATCTTTTTTTTCAAATGACGATGTTTATGATATCATCAAAGAAAGACTGCCAGCAACGCTTTTGCTGTTTACCACCATGATTTTGCTTTCATTCTCTGTGGGAGTGTATGTGGGCCGTCTCATCGCCTGGAAAAGAGGGAGTAAACTTGAGTACGGGTCTACCGTCGTGGGCATGTTGTTGTATTCAATGCCTTTTTTCTGGATTGCCCTTCTGGCTATCTGGATTTTTTCATATAAGATGGGGTTATTTCCTTTAGGGGGAATGAAATCTCCAGAAGTGTGGGATTACGCAGCTCATTCAGGGGTGCTCGCCAAAGCGCTGGATATTGGACACCATTTGATTCTGCCGTTGGCTGTGGGAGTTGTCACGTTCTTTCCCGGTGTTATGCTCATGATGAAAACTGTCATGATAGAAACACTAGGTGAGGACTACATTACGACGGCCAGAGCAAAGGGGCTATCAGAGAGGAGGGTGCGGGACGAGGCAGCGAGCACTGTGATGCTGCCCATGGTGACTGATTTAACACTTTCTTTGGTGTGGTCTTTCAGTGGAAGTATAATCATAGAGAGCGTCTTTTCATGGCCAGGGTTAGGCGCAAAATTTCTGGAGGCTGCTGTGAACTATGACTATCCTGTGGTACAGGGAGCCTTTGTCATCATGGGCGCCGTATTACTGGTGGCTATCCTTGTGACAGATATTCTGTACGCGTATTTAGATCCCAGAATCAGGTACTAGGTGGTGATATGAGTATTGTCATGCATAAACCCAAGACCAAGTGGCAGAAAAGAAAAGAAATGATACAGAATACCTGGAAGTTGTTCAAAGAGACAAAAGTTGGATTAGTGGGAGTAAGTATTTTGATCATCTTTTTGGTGATGGCTTTTGCCTCGTTTATCCCGCCCATACTAGATGAGATGTACATCCCTTTGTACGGCTCAGATCCTGACATTATTGGCGTCACAACCCCGTCTTTACGGCATCCCTTGGGGACCGATTTTGCAGGAAGAGATATATTCAGCCAATTGCTGGAAGGTGCCAAGTGGGCATTCATCATAGGGATTTCGGCTGCTGTCTGTTCTGTCGTTCTGAGTGTGGTGGTAGGGTTGATATCGGGGTACTACGGGGGAGTTGTAGATTCTCTGTTACAGAGAACAGCTGAAACCATTATGGCTTTACCTGGATTTGCTGTGGTTGTGGTTGTGGGTTCTATTCTGAGAGGGATCGGCATCTGGAGTATTGTGGTTTTGATCAGTCTTTTTGCATGGCCGTACGCTTCTAAAGTGATCAGAGCGCAGGTGCTGTCATTACGAGAACGCCCGTATATTGAGTCCGCTCGGGTCAGTGGAGCCAGCAACTTCAGGATTATATTCCGGCACATTGCACCAAATGTTCTGCCTCTCACCTTTTTGTACATGGCTTTCAGTGTGACTAATGCTATCCTTGTTGAAGCAGCACTGAGCTTTTTGGGAATGGGAGATCCCAACATTGTGTCTTGGGGCATGATGATCCACTGGTGCTTCCAGACCGGACACACCTATACTGCACCTTTCTGGCTGGTACCTCCCGGATTGAGCATTTCGTTGCTTTCACTGGGATTTTACTTGATCGGCATTGGAACAGAGCAAATTATCAATCCCAGATTGAGAAAGAGATAAAAATACACAATGGGAAACCATTGATGGAGGGTGACCTCTGGTAACCTTTGAAACCATTGAATCTCACGAGTGAAAGATAAACCCCACCTGTTACACGTGTAACAATAGGCAATCACCAACAGAACAGCTCATTTTTCATCTATAATTCACCTGCAGAATCAGAAAAGAGGAGACAAATGCTAGAGGGACAGACTTTCTAGTACTGTTATCAACCAATTCATGTATGAGTTGAAGGTTCCTCGTAGTGCCCTCATGTCTGCAGTTTCAATTTCGATGGTTAACATTTCATCCTTTTGGGTGAGAGATGTTTTCGTCTTTGTATAGGGTGAAGATTCAATTTCTGTCTGTAAAGCTCTCCTGACAATGGTGACGTCAGGGGTCCGAACATCAATGGTGATTTTCATGTATGTGGTTAACCTTTATTCGTGGACCGACAAACTGTTCAGAGATATCCAGTCTGTAAAAGTCAATCCATCCTTTTGTGTAGGTCATGAATGTGCACGCGTCATCATTGTCGTACATATCTGCACCAAATAAATATGCCACAGTATCAGCTTCTCTTTCTGAAGACTGCAAAAGAAAGGGCACATCTTCATGCAAAGGGGTTACTTTAGGAAGGTCTAATTCCCTCCTTAAGGCCGCAGAAATTGATAACTCCCCTAAGTACTTCCATTCAGAATAGAAAAGGAAGGAATCAACTTCATTCCCCTTTGAGGTAACAATGAGTGTTCTGTCTGCACCCTTTTCAACTGACAGAGAGAGTAACTCCCTGATACCCTTTTTTCCTCGAAGGATATAGCAAGACAAGGGGATGACACTCTGCAGTTCCTTACACAGGGTCCTGCTCTTGGCACTGGGCCTCCTGGACGTTGTGACAATCATAGTGCTTTCACTTTTTTGGGCAGGTCTGGTCTTGCTTTCTTGAAGACCTTCCCGTTGCAGTAGGGGCATTTCACCCCATGGGGCATTTCAATCTCTTCTCTTGTCATGACCTTTCCGCAGGTAACGCATATGTACATTTATGAACCCTCACCAAGTCTTTTTATAGTCCTTTTCATGATCTTGCCCGACGGGGTCTCGGGAAGGTAAGCACCTCCTGTGAAGGTGGCCCCGCACTTTGAACACTTCCAGATACTGGTAGAGGTTCTCTTGACAGCATTTCTTCCGCACTGGGGACACTTGTGCTTCTTCTTCATTTTTCTCTCTATGTCTTCCACTCTTTTTCTTAATTTACGTCCATATCTGGCTCCAAATCGGCTCATGGGAGCGCCTCCTTTATCATGGTTCTGATCTCCTGACCCTTTGCCTTTGAGAGTTTGACTGCCCACATGATCTCATCCAGGCTGAATCCTCCTATATCGCCTTTCTGCATGGCACATATGTGGCCTTCCTGGTCAGTAGCTACAGTAATTCGGGAGTCTAAAGCTTTCTCCTCATCTAAAGCAGGGTCTAAGAGCAACACATCTTCAAGCTTCACAAAGGTGCAGGGCACTGCAAGATCCCTTATAGGCAGATCAGTGTATTCTTCTGTTAACGTTCCATCCTCTTCCAGTACGGGCATCTTGGAAGAGGCTAAAGCAGCCATGGCTGCAATACCACAGGCATCGATCAAATTCCCGTCATAGTCCAGAATGTGCAAATCCACGAAGACTAACCGCACCAGCTCTCCCTCTTTGACGCACAATGCTTTGGTATCCAACGCTTGAGATTCTCTTATACCTCTATCCACCACTCTCGCTAACTCTACTGCATCTTCCCTGGGGGGACCTGCCTCGAACTCAGGTGAAGCCATGGGAATCAATTCTGCCCCTGTTATCATCACTCCCTCATTGGGGGTATCCGAGTACGGCTCACCCACATCTGTTTTAATCCCTGCCAGAACCTTGGTTCCTCCCAAAGAAACGAAAGCAGAACCTTCCGCCTTATCCACTAATTTCACCTGGACTTTTATGGGACGATACTCATCCAGGCCTCTTCCATCTTCTCTTTTACCCTCTCGTGCCAAATTGACTAAATACTGTTTTTTGACCAATGGGAGAATTTCACTCATATTCAGCACCTGCATATTTTCTCTTTAACGCATCTATCTGCAGTTTGTACACTTCTCTGCAGCCCGTCATGGCTAGTTTAATAGCCTTTTCCAGCTCTTCTTCAGTTAACTTACCATCCATCTGCAGCAAGGTGATTTGATCCAACCGGGGAATAATGGCCACGGGCATATCTGCTTCCCCCTCATTGTCTTCTTCTTTGGCCAGATCTAAAACGATTTCTCCATTAACCTTCCCTGCAGCGCAGGAAGGTACTAAATCCCGCATGGGTATTCCCGCATCTGCAAGAGCAATAGAAGCTGCAGTTATCCCTGCACATCTCGTGCCTGCATTGGCCTGTACCACTTCAACAGAGATCTCGATCATCGATTTCGGGTAGTAGTGCATCAAAATGGCAGGCTCTAAAGCACCCTGCATGACCTTTCCTATTTCTACTGCCCTCCTATCAGGGCCGGGCCTCTTTCGCTCCTCGACAGAAAAAGGGGCCATATTATATCTGCAGCGCAAAATAGCACGATCTTTTTGTTCCAAATGTCTCGGTAGTACCTCTTTGGGACCGTAAACTGCTGCATAGATCTTGTTCAAGCCCCATTCAATGTAGCAGGATCCATCCGCACGGTTTAACACACCTGCTTCAATTTTAATCGGACGCAGTTCATCAAAGCGTCTTCCATTAATACGTTCCATTCTATCACCTACTCAGAAATTCACTGACTCTATCTGTCAATCCGGGAATGTGTGCCTCCCTGTCCACCATCTGGCATGCCTGGGCAGCTAACTCTTTGTCTCCTCCTCGAATCCATACCAATCCATTCTGACCCACTGTAATGATACTCCCCGTTTTCTCGTTTATCATCTTGATCATGGAACCTTTCCTTCCAATCAACCGGGGAACACGGGCAGATTGTATCTCAATCAATATACCGTTATCCAGCCTGCCGTACGGCCGTTTCGCATACAGAGAGGTCTCAAAAATTTCAGTGATCCTGACAATTCTGGCATATACTAAGTCCCCTACTTTCAAAGACTGGTACCTGCTTAAATAGATATCTTTCTGGTTCAAATCTGCCTCATAGGGCGAGTTTATGTCTACCTTCCATCCATTGAACCGTTCATCTGATATGATACCTATGACAGAATCCCCTTGTTTAGGGATGTATTTCCCTTTTAAAGCGACTACTCGTACTTTTCTTCGGTCAATATACACGATGCCCACCACACTGGCATAGACTTTGCCGTGCTCCTTGTGGGTGCCGTCTTCATCAATGTAGTCGCCCTCTGCCAACAACATGCCTGGCACTGCTAATTCCCTATTCTTTGCGTACAACATACAATTCCCTCATAACAACTTGGTTTCAGCTTCTCCTCTGGTTAATGCATTCACTTTTTGGTAGAATTCTTCTTCAGCGCCCCCAGGTATATCCAAAACTGCAATGTAGGAACCATCTTTCTGCCACTCCTCTTTTAATACTCTTCCAAATTCCTTTAACTGGTAGTATTTCCCTGCGTACACTGCAGGTATTTTCACCGCAATCCGTTTCGTCTCCACACGTAAGGGGAGGAACGGTCTTAACACCTTGATAATATCTGCTACCTGCTCTTCTGCATCTTTGAAGATGTCAATGTGCACGCGGGCCTGTTCCATAGCATTTTCAACCCTGTGGGGTGGATGAGGACTCTTGGTGTGGGGATCCACTGCATTTCTGCAAATCAACTGCACGATCTTCTTTCTCTTTTCTTCCATAATTTTCTTGCGCTGCTCCGTTGTTAACTGGATTTCGCCCTTTTCTATGATTTTTTGGGCAATTTCCAAAACAACAGTTGTGCCGAACACCTTTTGTAAACTCTCCTGGGAAGCTCTATCTCCTGTTCCTGCATCGGTGAACACAAACTCTGCTGCTAATGCTTCATCTAAGGGTATATTTTCACTGACGATTCGTGGGTCTACCAGAATCTCAAATTTTTCACCATGAGATTTCAATCGCGCTATCACTGCTTCATCTACAGAAACCATTATAACACCGTCCTAATCCCTTAATCGTTCCTGACACTCCTTTTACTTGTATGTGGGCTTTTCTGTTTTCTATTTCATGCACCAATGAGAGACACATAATGATCTCATCTACACTGCGAGTGTTACAGGACACGATACCTTTCTTGTTCTCATATTCATGTACCCACAGAGAGGTCCTGGAGGCACCGAGTTCTCCAAGGAATTCCAGACAGGAATTCCATATTCCTGTAACTATTTCTTCCCTTTTAAAGGTTTCCTCACACACCAGTTCAAACAGGATGTAGCGCCTCTTCTCTCTCTGTGTCTTCTTTGTCATTCAAACCCCTCCAAAACCTTCTTAGGAATGGTATACACTGATGCTTTCGCCTCTGAATAGTCCAGACCCAGTATCTTCCCAAAGGCTACCAGCTGCCGCGGGGACACAACTTCTTCTTCACAGGTAGAACCACTGGTTAAAACCAAGGGTGCGTGGTATTTCTTGGCCAGGGTTACTGTCTTCTGCAAGTAGGTCAGCACCCGTGCTCTCACATACCTGGTGGTAGCTGCAATCTCTCTGAAGCACAGCTCTACTGCAACCCTGTTATCTGCTGCATATCTGGCACATAAAGAATCAAAAGGATACGGACGGGACAACACATCAATCTTTTTAGAATTCAAGAATTTTCGATTTTTCTGAATTGATCCTCCTCGAGCAAATACAACATCTATCCCCTTGGGTATACTCCTCAACTGGAAAGGTGCGGTAACCTCCACTCCCTGTAACCCCCCACTGCGGGAGAAATCCTCTACACGCACCACCTGGCACACGTCTTCAAAAAGATCTGAAGGGTACCCCTTCAAGTCAATGGCTAAATACTTCCTCTGCATACGAAATCGCATCCTCCAGGTTAAAAGGATAACTGGTTATGTGTATAATGATCTTAACATCTCCACTATCTTCGAGAACGTAACGACCCTGGTACAACTCCTGTTTATCCAGCCTGATATATAGATTGCCCTTTTCATCTATCCTCCTTCTAACGTCTTTCAGTGAAGCACACTTCTCTTTTAACAGATCAACAACTGCAGCAATCTCCTTTTTTCTTTTAATATGTGCGTCAAATACATAAATTGGATTTCCAAAGTACCCTGTAGCTTTTCTTTTCTTAAAAGAAGGGTACAACCTCCTTACAGCTTTTAATACTTTATCCTCACTTTCTGTGGCATGACACAGGATCTGAATTGAAATGAATTCAATTTTTGTCATCGTTTCTTTCGAGGTCTAACCTTTTCAGCGCCTTTTCCTTTCACTCGAAGTCCTCTGCTCTTCTTGGCAGCGCTGGTCTTCCCTTTGAAGACTCTCCTCTTCTGGGTGAGAATCCACTGGAGTTCTGGGTCGTTCCGAACTGCAGGATGGTACGGATCCACGAGTATGACTTCAAAATACTTGTGCTTCCCATCCTGGGCCACCCAGTAAGAATTTAAAACCTCCATGTTAGGGTACTTTCTGGCCACCCTCTCTTCTGCTATCCACTTTATACTCTTCCGCATGGTAATCTTTCTGACACCCATGCCCTTGGGTTTCCGGTGGGTTGAAGGTCTCACCTTTCTTCTCCCACCTCTGCGAACCCGTGCCCTCACTACAATGAACCCTGGTTTTGCTTTATACCCTAAAGCACGAGCTCTATCAGGACGGGTTGGTCTCTCTATGCGGGTAATCACATTCTGTCTTCTCCATTCAGGCATTCTCTCCCGCATCAAATCCTTTACATAACTTTCATCTGGATTTTTCCACGCTTCTCTCACATACTTGTAGTATCCCATTTGACAACCTCCATTACGTTCAGCTTAAAAGCCACATCCTTGGAAGTAGTAGTGAATACTCTTGTGCCTTATAAATGTTTACCCCTTTTCTTTCCAGTATCAAATTAATAGTGGAAAAATTTATACTTCTTTAAATACCAGAAAAGAGACATAATCAATAAAAACAAATCAATGTTACACGTGTAACAAAATAAGATAACCCACCCTTGGACACCAGTTAACAGTACCTGAATGCAGTACACTCTCCCTAACGTGGTGCAAAAATTGAATTACGAGAAACTCTTTGGGTTAGCCAATGCATCAAGAGTATTTTCATATTGGCGACATTTTCACGCCAGGTTCCATATAAAAAATCCAGAAAAAAATTCAAAATAAGTGAAATTCCAATAGAAGAGAAAATTCCAATTCATATGCACATTCCTTTCCATCTGCTCACATAATGTGTACAAACCCTTTTAAATTATACTGCCTATTTACGAGCGAAAAGGTTCCATCTGCAGAGGGAGACTTCCATGTTAGTAATCCGGTTAAAACAAAGAGAAGAGTTTCAAAAGCTCTGTCAAGGAAAAGCAGTCTTTTTCTCAGTGAATGATGGGTACATCCATTACTTTACTCCCGCCAAGGTCAACGAAGTAGAAGCAATCTACACCTTCTATAGTAAAACCCCCATGCCCTTTCGAGAACACTACGATCTCAATGATACAGAAGGAGTTCGCGTAAAGCAGTTAACTGAAGTTGGTGGGGTTTCCTGCTTTGATATGCCCAGGGGGTTGGCTCATTCTGAAATACGATCTGTAGAGGTAGAGGAAGCTTTAGTGTAACTGTTCATCGCAGTATCTCAGGACTATCTGGTAGTGGAACGGCTGGTTTTTTTGTCATTCAAAACGTGGAGCAGGGCAGTCAACAATCGTGGCGATGTAATCCATGTTTTTTGGTACCAGAATTGCATTGAATAGTAAAAGAAAATTATTGTTACACGTGTAACAAGAATGAGACCACCGCCACATGTAATTCATGGAACGCATCAGTTTATATACATTTGCGAGAACCCTTGGCTGTGAAATGCATCTTACTGGATTTAGATGGTACCCTCATAGATACGGCTGCCGCCATAAGAAGGGCAGTACAGGAAACTGCAGATGAATTCCAGTTGCCCATAGACGTGGATCATATCATTTCAGAGACGTTGAATATTTTGGAAGGGCGCAAGAGCAGGCTGAATTTTTTGATCATTGCATCTCATTTCAATTTCTTGAGTTTGAGACACCCTTTAAGGATCTTTGAAATAAAGAAGTTCTATGAAGAACGGTTCTCTGCATACACTCAGGAGACCGAGCTTTTGCCTGGTGTTAAAGAATCGTTGGAGCGCCTCAAAGGGTTCAGGCTGGCCATTGTTACTGCCAGAGGGAAAGAGTGGACAGAAGCCTCTTTAGAAAAGCATGGAATTTGTGAGTACTTTGAAGTGGTGGTAACCACAGATGACGTGAAAAAGGAAAAACCAGATCCCGCATCCATTATGAAGGCGGTAACCCTCTTGGGAGTGGACCCCCACCAGTGCTTGTACGTGGGCGATCTTCCATCAGACATGCGAGCTGGAAAAAGAGCGGGGGTGAAGACTGCTGCTGTTCTGACAGGGTTATCTTCTAGGGAAACGCTGGAAAAAGAAGAGCCTGACTACATTTTTAAGAACTTAAAAGAGCTGGTGCTTCATTCAGATTCTTTCTGAAGAAGGATTTGATTTCTATCTATGAACCCTGGCCATTTTTTGAAAAATTGAATTGCAAGACAACTTGAACTGATGGGACAATCTGGAAGTGGAAGTGAAATGAAAGTGAATTGAAGGTGAATTGAAATGAAATGATACCACAACCTATAAAATGTACAGCCCCAAGTAATAATGGTGATCACATGGTAAGCTGGGGTCGTGCCTTCAGAGGCGCAGCAGGAATCGTAGGCTTTGCCATCATATGGTGGTTTGTCGGAGGAATCCTAGTTGTTGCTGGAATCTTCATTTCAGGATTCGTTTCTCAGCTCTCTCTGGGTAGTGCCTCCACGGCCAGCATAGTTATCGGCGTAGTACTGATTCTCATTGGTTACATTATTGGAATTCTGGGAACGCTGGCTGCCTTTCTGAAGGTTCTGCCAGAAATAGTGGCTGAAGAAGTTCAGAAAATGTAATTTTTTTCTTTTTCCTTTTTGCATTTGTCTATATGGAATGACCAATAAATGAGAATAACACACTTCAGAGCAGTTCTACTTTTCTCTTTTCAACCCTTCCTCCTTGAGCACAATTCATCTACATTTTCAGAATTTCTCATTTCCTTCTGTAAGCTCTTTTTCGTCAAATTTCTTTTATTTATCCACCGATATTCGGATAATCATTTATAAAATTTAAAAATCTTACAACATTCAATAAGTTTGTAACCGAAAGATTTATATACACCTTTATCTATTAAAGTGTAGCTGAATTTGATAAGTCGGAAGCCGGTCTCGAAAGGAGGTGAACCACGTCCCCTCGAAAGGGGGACTTTCTCCTTTTTCTTGTTATTTCTAAGTATAAATTTAGTAAAATATGATATTAAATGATATAATATTGAAATTGGTGTATCCAGTTCCAGAATACATGTACTTGACACTGCGTACTGCCGAGTATAAGAGGAGTTCCCATTATAACCTCTGCTGATTCTTCTGCGTTAACACATCAATGGCAAGAGAAGTGCTGCACATTAATAGTAATTCCCACACAAGTGCTCGAACTGACAAGGCTTTTAAGGATCGACGTACTTTATTATTTGATGAAGGTTTCAGAAGTGTTATGCAAATCTGCATTAGTGAAATCACGCATTTATGGGGTAGACTATGCTGTTAACCCGTATACTGGGTGTGAACACAACTGTGTCTACTGTTACGCTACGTTCATGAAAAGATACAGTAACCACAAAGAGCCCTGGGGCGAATTCGTAGATGTGAAAATCAATGCTCCCACCGTCTTGAGAAAGCAGATTAAAAAATTTAAGAAAGGGAGAGTCCTTTTTTCCAGTGTCACCGATGCATATCAACCAGTGGAAAATAAGTATGAAATAACCCGGAAATGCCTTCAGCAGTTGGTAGGTGCTCACTTTTTCGTTTCCGTATTGACCAAATCCTCTTTAGTGCGCAGGGATATTGATGTATTGCAGGAATTGTCTTGTGAGGTAGGATTCACCTTTACCACCTTAGATGATACCATAAAAGTTGTATTTGAACCCAAGAGCTCGCCAGTACAGGAACGGTTGAAAGCTTTACAAACTGTGCATGACGCTGGTATTTCCACCTATGCCTTTTTTGGGCCTATTATCCCCTTTGTATCAGATTCTCAAGAATCCATCAATGAGATGTTTGATGTAGTGCAGAATCATGTCCAGTATGTTATTGTGGACAGGATGAATTTGTACGCACCAGTCTGGAACAGAATTCAGTCTGCACTCAAACCATGGAACCCTGAATTGATTTCACAGTTTTACAACCTCAAATCCAATGCAGAATATGACCACATCTTGAGAAGAAGAATTGCAGAAGCAGCCACAGTCCCTGTGGAGTTTTGTTTCTGATGTATGTAAGAGGTTGGCGCATTGAGGGGTTGAGCATCAAAAATGGTGAATAACTGAATTGTTACACGTGTAACAAGGTGAGAGAACTGAGAATGAGATCCCCACAATACATGCGAATGGGTAGTACGTTTTTACATATATTAAATACATTATAATAACTTTTAAGTACACTACCATAACCTTTATAAATGAGGGATACTATAAAAGAGAGTGAACAAAAAAGATGTATATATAAGGAGTCTTAACTTTAAGAGGGTGGTACAATGAAGCCAATCATCCAGATTAAAAACCTCTCAAAAGCGTACATATCCAAGGAGAGAACGCACATTTTTAGATCAAAAAAGAAGGTCGTCAATGCTTTAAAGGGTGTTAACCTCGATATATATGAAGGCGAAATATTTGGATTGTTAGGACCCAATGGGGCAGGTAAGACCACGTTAATAAAATGTTTGACCACATTGTTGCTGCCAACAGAGGGAACGGCAGCAATTAATGGATACGATTTGCTGAGAGATGATAAGATGATCAGGGCATCTGTTGGATGCATGCTCATGGGAGAGAGGGGGCTGTACTGGAAGTTGACAGGGAGGGAGAACCTAAATTTCTTCGGAAGTTTATACTACGTTCCTCAAAATAAACGGAAGAAAAAGGTTGAAGAGTTGATTGCATTATTAAATTTGTCTGATATTATCGATCGCACCGTGGAAACCTATTCTTCTGGTCAAAAAATGAAGTTAGCCTTTGCCAAGTCCTTGATTAATGAAGCCCCCATTCTGGTGCTGGATGAACCGACAGTGACCATGGATGTGCACTCTGCCAGGGAATTACGTCAGATCGTGAGAGAATTAAATGAAAGAGGACGCACCATTGTGTATACTACGCATGTGATGCAGGAGGCTGAAGAGTTATGTGATAGGGTGGCTATCATTGATAGGGGAGAAGTTATTGCGTTAGGAACGCCTGATGAATTGAAAGCGGGTATGAAACGGGAATCGGTCACCAAGGTGGAAGGGGTTATACCAGCACGGGCATTGCAAAAGATAAGATCTTTAAAGGGGGTGAACGAAGCAGTGCTAACCGGCAGTAATGGCATGTCAAAAATGGTGGTAGTGTCTGAGAATTCCAGGGTTATACTCCCACAGGTGATCAAAGTTCTGGTTGACAACAAGAGTGTGATCGAGTATATATCTCCTGAAGATGTGACGTTGGAGGACGTGTTCATCTCTTTGACGGGGAGAGCTTTGTCAGAAGATACGGGAGTGGTGTGATGCTGTCTGTTTTCTCGTTGGGAATGAGTGTGGAAGCGGTGAGATCTGTTTTTTTGAGCAGGCTGCGCATTGTTTCACGGTACAGGGGATGGTTCGTCTTTGATATGATATTTCCTACAGTGATTGCTGCTATTCCCATTTTGCTGGGAAGGGCTATTGGGGGAGAAGATGCTGCTGCTAATTTTTTGAGAAGTACAGGAACAGCAAACTACGTGGCATACATGGTGATTGGAGCCAATATATTTATGATTGTGTCTAATTCATTGTGGATATTTGGATTCTGGTTGAGAAATGAGATGCAGACAGGTACGTTAGAGTCTTTGTATTTGACTCCTGCTTCAAAGATTGTATTGCTGGCAGGAGTTGCCTTCTATGCAGCTTTTAGGTCGTTGATTGCATTTTGTGTGGCCTTTACCAGTGGGTGTGTAATCTTTGGGGTGAACCCGTTTCAGGGAGATGTCATTTTAGCAGTGGTCTTTTTGATGGTGGGGTTAATTCCCATATATGGGATCAGCTTCCTGTATGGTGCAGTCATTATTAGACTGAAGGAGGCCAATTCGTTAATTAATTTGGCCCAATGGGTGGTGAGTCTTGCTATGGGGATATACTTTCCGGTGACTGTGTTTCCCAGAGTTTTGCAGTATTTGTGTATGCTGTTCCCTCCCACATGGGTGAACCAGGATATACGAGCTTCGTTACTGGGATTGTCCTATTTCTTTCAGGAATGGTACTTTGATCTGGCAGTATTATGGGCGTTCTGTGTGGTGGCCCCCTTATTGGGGTATTACGTATTTCTGGTTACAGAGAAAAAAACAAAGAGAAATGAGGGGGTGGGACAATTCTGAGCGATTTTAGAGCATTTTCAGCCATGGTCAAAAAGCAGTTGATTGTGATGACACGGTATCCCGTGAACTTTGTGAGCAGCTTTGCCCAGGTGTTTTTGATTGTTTTTATGATGATCATTGCTATGTCACTCTTTGCTGGGGGGAATTCTGGCAGTATGGGTAGTGGTATTGGCAGTGTATTTGGTGGGGTTATTATGTTTGGGTTCATTTTGTTCATGTTCTTATCGGACACGCTGTGGACTATTGGGTACAACATTCGGTGGGAACAGGTGCAGGGCACACTGGAGTCTTTGTATTTGAGTCCAGCCTCCAAGTTTGCGAGTTTAGTTTCGAGGGTAACCATCACGTTAGTGTGGACAGGGTTTAACTGTGTAGCAGCTTTGATATTTGTGACATTTCTGGTAGGCGGACTTCCGTACAACAATATCGGGTTGGCAGTATATATTTTGGCGTTAAGTCTGTCGGGTACCTTTGGAATGGGATTTGCCTTTGCTGCATTCACGATGGCAGCAAAACAGTCGGCTAATTTGGCAGCGAATGCGCTTCAATTCGTTTTTATGGGGTTGTGTGCTATGTTTTTCCCGTTTTCTGTGCTGCCGGATAAGGTGCTGTTTATTTCGAGGTTGATTCCTTTGAGTTATTGTGTGGATGCATTCCGGTCAACATTGATGGGGTATCCTGAGGGGTATCCTGAGTTACTGCCCATTGAGACGGAGGTGGTGATTGTAACAGTGTTTGGGTTGATGATGCCTTTTGTGGGGTATTGGTTGTATAGGATTGCAGAAAAGCGTGCGAGAATTAAAGGGACATTGGGAGAATACTGAATTTATGCTGGATTACCAAACTACATATTACAGAGGACTTTATTTATAAACGGTTTTGTGAGAAACACTAAAATTGAACAAAACATTTACATCCTGTGAATGTGGATCATATATAAGAAAAGGAGGTAGACAAGAATGGAGACACTCCCATCTGTTATACAGACGGACTATAAGAAATTAGAGCAGGTCCTTCACTACATTATCCACCATGTTGGAGGGTTGCCCCATGTAGGGGAACCTGTCTTGCATAAGCTTCTCTATTTCTGCGATTTTGACTATTACGAAATGTATGAAGAACCCCTTACCGGAGAGCAGTATCGCAAATTAGAGCTTGGTCCTGCACCTATTGACTTCGATAACACTATTCAGAGTCTGGAAACCCAAAGCAAAATCGTAAAATTGGAAGTTCACTATCATGGTCATCCGCAAGAGAAATTTATTTCTTTAGATGAGCCAGATGTGAGTCTGCTGTCTGCCAGACAGTTAGAAGTTATCAATGAAACTCTTGAAAGGCTTAGTTCCATGAATGCTACCCAAATCAGTGCTTTTTCTCATCAAGATATGCCCTGGAAAGCAACAGAAGATAAAGAAATAATTGATTACGAGTTAGTTTTCTACAGAGACCCCCTAACTTCTGTGAGAGAATATGAATGAAGCCTGCTCAAAAGAGCTCTAAAGGTGTTGAAGGCTGAACCAGTGAATGAATCGATCCCCATTAAGAATGTAAGAATAGTCCCCCTTTAAGAATAGCTCCTCATTTCTGAGTAATATTCTGTATTTTGCTTTAATATTCGTCTCAATTCATGAAATACGGCTTTTTCCAACATCATAATACCAGTGTACAATGCGATTTCCATCCGTGTAGTCAGTAATAGTTTTCTGAACCAGTAGTCGAGAGATAATATCATAAATGCGCATCTGGTATGTGTAGTCCCATGGAACAAAAATATTCATTAAAAGGTAATCTCCTATCTTGTAGAAAACGCTCGTCGCCGGTAATTGTGAAAACAATTGGACAATAAATTTTTCATAAGCTGTCCTGAAACAAAGGGTCAAACTATTGTAAGCATAGCGCCCTTCAGGGAAATAGAACATTAATATGGTGCAATGCTTGTTTAGGTTCTTCTTCCATTCTTCATACTTTCCCCAGCTTATTAGATATTCTTTTCTCAAATGTTTGATCGGTTTCCTCACGTTGAATCTGAAATAATCAAACAGTTTCCAGTCTTCTTCATCCCATTCTGGACAGTATGGCTCACATTCAAGGTGAGATTCCTTACAGTAGTTTTGCTCCACAAGGTTCTCCATTTCTGCAAGACAGGGTTCCCATGACGTGTATTTAACCTTCTGCGTAAAGACCTTTCCTCGCAACCCCTCTATCACTTGCCCCTTGTAGCCAGGGACTTGTGAGAAATCTATAGATTTATCATATATTACCAAAATATCCCAATCACCCTGGAAGACCGACATGTAGTATACGCCATCATATTCCTGAAGCTCCTTAAAGGCTTTCCATTTGTCTTCAA